>Ga0315293_10002816_pt1 | contig 16750 bp, 16 predicted proteins | sample YL17G13_20_MG_FD_203071 | JGI IMG/M metagenome (GOLD analysis project Ga0315293, IMG submission 203071) | Sediment microbial communities from Yellowstone Lake, YNP, Wyoming, USA - YL17G13_20 | ecosystem: Environmental > Aquatic > Freshwater > Lake > Sediment | place: USA: Wyoming | collected...
ATAAAATCGTATTCCCGTTGTTTCTCTCTATACACCCGCATAGCGACTCGGTAGTCGTCCATCATTTGCGCGTATGCTCGTTCGTCTGGGAAGTAATCCAAATAGTCCGGCATCTCTGGCTCAACGGGAAGTTCTGGAGGAAGTTGGAACAGTCTATCTGCTTCCGCTGGGTCTATCTGAACGCCTCGCTCAAGTGCCTCAATCTCTTCTGCGATCATTTGTTTCTGATCCATCAATTGGCGATACTGTTCGTCTTCATCACGAACTTCTTTCGCAAGAGATTCTACCACCTGAATACGCTCCTGATCCTTTCGTGTAAATTGTCTCTTCACTTCTGGAACGATCTCGCTTTTCAGCGTCGCCAACGCATCCTTTCTCTTGTTAAGTGGTAGCCGTTTCAGCGATACTTGTAGCGCCTCTGGGATTTTAAACCCCAACTCCTCCTCTAAGGCATCCAGTCGCCCATCCCAATTATCTACGGGAAAATCGGGGACATTCCTCATACCACTGGATAGTAACCAGTTGGCGTTGGGGAGGTGTTCTTTAATCGTATTAATATCAAACTGGTTCAGATTCTCAAACGCATTTTTAAAGGCGATATTCAGAGCATCTACCGTAAGTAGGTCGGGTATTGCCGTATTATCCTTGTCCGCCTCGTCCTTAATAAACTGATACACGGCGTAGGTTCGTAGGAAGTCCAGCGACGCACCAGTAAGCGATTTCGGGTATTCTGGTGCGGGGTCGTCTTCCTCTACATCCTCTTCATTCATAATCCCTAACGCACTGCTTACCGCCTGTAGAAGACCATAAGTAATCGCCTCCAGATTGGGGAGGAGTGCTTGGAGTTGGATCTGAATGACTTGTAGGGATTCGCGACTGAGTCCAACCGTGTGAGCGGAGCGGGCGATATTGTTATACAGCGGAATGACATCTCCTGTGTTGGTGGATTGCTCTATCGCTTGGATGACGGACTGGGAGAACTTTGGATCACTGAAACGCTTCGCATTCTGTAGGAAGAACTCCAGACTGCCGAGTTTCTGCTCTATCGTCTTGTTAATCCCCTCTATCGCCTTATCCACATTCACCTCTACCGCCAGATCGCGCTCCGTCTTTGGCTTAAGGGTGTCGGGGAACACGGCGACTTGCTTTCTGGTTCTACCAACCACCTGTTGGTTCAGATCCTTGAAGACATCCAGTATCTCCATATTCTGCTTTTGTCGGAGTGTATCCATTTATTGGGGGGATAGAATATTATTTGGCGATTTGGGTGAGTTGGGTGAAATATCGTCGTTTTCACTAAAAGTCCCCTATAGGGAACCTCCTCACACGAGACAATTCGTTTTAGACCCCTTTTTCACCCAACTCACCCAAGTTTCACCCAACCTTACTTTTTGTATAGTCCCTCTGCTTTTACGATTTTGCTCGCCTCTATCATCTTCACACCGCGCTCTTTCATAATACGCTTCACGATCTCCGCGCGAGCCTTGCGACCGTCGCCACACATACCACCTGACGCACCTCCACCAATCGTGCGGTCAGTCATACCCGAAAGGTTCTTACCACCAGACATTCCCTTACCCTCCTTCTTCAGTTTCTTCTCCACTGCCTTCATTACCTTCATCTCTGCTTTGGAGTGGGGCTTACCGCCACCGTAAGAGCCTTGGAGTTGTGCGGTTGGTGGAACACCATTCGCAAGGCAAACGGACGAGGTAGGCATAGCAAGGAGGTCGCCCTGCTTCTGACCGATTAGTTCCTTCTTCTTACCTGACCCCTTCGGGCGACCACGACCACGACCCGCAATACGCTGAGAATTGCCCTTTACCGGATAAGGGTCGGGGTTGCCGAGAATCGCACCGCCTACTGGAGCGATAGGCACTTCCTGACCCAGACCGTGGAGAAGAAGGTGAGGGACAACGCCTACAACATCTGAAATGCCCTCCTTCAGTGAATCCCACCACGAACCGCCTGACATACCGCCACCAGACGCACCCATACCTTCCTTATGTTTCATCAATTTGCCGAGCATACGACCGAAGAGGCGAGCCTTCTTGTGGTCTGGTTTGCCTGAGCCGAAGGGATTCACATATTCTACTGCCTTACCGATATCCGAGCCGAGATCTTCAAAGCCGTGGAAGATATCGCCGAAGAGATTACCACCAGACGCACCGCCACCAGACATTCCCTCGCCCTTCTTATACACTCCAGACACGCCGTCGGAGTGTCCGTCCCCACGATCACGATAGGTTCCCTCGGCGAAGCCGTTGCCCCCACTCATCCCTTCACTGCTGTTTCCCAAATAATATACCGCAGGAAGTGATAGGTCGTCGTTAATAACATTGTCCTCGGCGTCACGCTTAGAAGCGTTCCCCATCTGAAACAGAACACCAGCGCTTGAGCCACCTCCCGCATACCCACCCCTACCATCTACTGGAGAGTAGGCATAAAGAGTAGAAAAACGATCATTATAGCGATCTACTACCTTAGCGATTCCACGATTATAGGCGTTGTCGTAGGGCATTCTTTTTACTATAGGATAATAAAAAGAATGGCGTAATAAAAATAATTCGGTATTGCCGGGATTAGCAAGGGAGGACATTTAGCAACTGCGACTGGGCGACCTCGTTCGTCCAATAGATGCGGTATGAATTAAGGTCGCCAGCAAAAACGGAGGTAAGGCGAATTGTAGCGTAACCATCTGCTGGAGGAGCAATAACGGCTGGAGATGCTCCTTGTGTAGCAGTTACTAAGCCACCATCTACAAGAGAGGTTGTCTGAACGACACCAACGATTCTGGAACACGCACCCTTATAGTTGGGAATCGGAGTAGTGTTGGTGAAAATACCACCCGCCTGGAGGGTGTAGAGGACGGAAAAATACGGAGAGGACTCGGGAGCGATTTCTGCGTTAGACATCTTTATTGTAGGGTAACAAAAAAGATACGCTAAAAAAAACAGATTAGCACGAAAGGACGGTCTGAAGTTGCGACTGGGCGACACGATTCGTCCAGTAGATACGATAGACGGAGGTATCCGTATTAACACTTGACACGAGAGATACAAGAGCAAAACCTGGAGCAGTCAGAGGGCTGGGAGAGAGGCTGACACCAGATGTGACAGTGCCGACTACACCTCCTGCCGTGACACGAACACAGCCTACAATATGTGAAACACTGCCGAGAAAGTTAGGAATCTGTGCGACATTCGCAATCACGCCCGCAACCATAGCGGGATAGGTAAAGGAATACTCGGGGGACGACTGTGAAGCGATTTCTGCGTTAGACATTCTTTTCTATTGGAGTAGAAACATTTTATTTTCCGCTCATCAGACGATCGGCGAGTTTCATACGAGCGCCACCGCTTGAGCCACCGCCCGAAACGCCACCGCCCGACGCACCGTAGCCCATAGCGCCCATAGCGCTGTGAGCCATCTTCGCAACCGGGTGACCCGACTTACCGAGTTCTTCTTTGCCGTGCTTGAGAAGGTGAGGGAGAACCTTGCCCGCTACTGACTTGAGCGAGTCCAGAAACCCTCCGCCGATCATACGCTTGACCGACGACTGATACATAGGCTCCTGTGCGGACGCCTCCAACACATCCTGCTTCGTGAGAATACCAGTGTAAGTGCTGGAAGTTCCGCGCTCATTCACGAACAAACCGCTATTCACGCAGATTAGGACAATCTCTGGTGTAATAGCATAAGGAAACTGATTCGCCACCTGGAGGTTGATTTGGAGCGAAAAATTACCCAAAGAACCGCTCGCGTAGTAGTCTTCTGTCAGTTGAATATCCTTACCGAACTCCAAGATCAGCAGAGAACCAGAGGTGGGAATCTTGCGACCGCAACCCGACACCGGATCGGGGACGGTGGCGAAACCACTGAACTCCTGAAACGACTGATTTGAACCGTTCTCCACCGAGTAGCGATACAAGTCCTGTTGAGTAGCACTTGAGAGAATACCCGACTGGTTGTTGAAGTTGATTGAAACACCACGAATCGTAAGGAAGGCGTCTGGCTGACCCCACGCTGTAGAGCCGAGCGGGTTACGCACTTGAATAATTAGTTTGTCTGGAATTTGGTTGAGTTGAAGGGAGGAAGTGCTGAGGGTCACGGCGCCTTGCTGAATGCCTGACGAGAGAGAAGGGTTAAAGCCTTCAAACGGCACTTGCGGTGTAGTTAAAAATCTCGGTGTCTCGTAAAATGGGACAGAATTGCGGGCGGGCATTAGATCTGACGGGTGAGGCGTGAGAAAGTTAAACAAAAGTTGCGTTTGCGAGAACGACTGGACGGACATAGCCGAGATGAAAGTAGAGCCGAGCGGACTGAGGGTCTGGGCGTTGGTGTAGTTCGCTGTGCGCCAAACACGGGTGGCGTCACCGATATTAAATACAAAGTTCATATTTTGAACGCCATAGAACGCCTGGTTGTTGCTCTTCGGATCCGCAAAGATGAAGGGCGACAAGAGCAGAGGCTCGGTGGAGGTGAATTGGATGTAAATGACCTGGTCGGCGCCGGGAAACACAATCGGGGTAGGGGCAACGAGAGGGCTGGAGAGTGCTGTTCCCTGTGCGTTAAGAGCGGTAGAAATACCGTCAATTACGAACGCACCGCGCTGGTAGAGGTCGTTATCCGAGGCGTTGTTCCAGCCACCGAGCGAGTTAAGGTTAGAGCCGATACCCGACTTGTAGTCCGCCAGCAAATCGGGAGCGACGGGGGTGTAGCCGTTGTAGCGCTGGAGTTCTCGGCGATCGTTAAAGCGGAGGAGGGCGGGCAAGTTGTCGCGAATGTTGATTGAAACGGAGTTGTTATTGATAGTAGCCGTCATCACCGTAGCCAACTGGTGGAGCGGAAAGGCAGAAAGAGCGTCGCTGACGCCGACATTCAGAGGCATCTGACCGTTGTTTGACGCGTTACCTGTGATCGTTGCCTTAAGAATACAAGTAGAACGCCAAAGCACACGGCGATCAATTAGAGTTTGTTCGGAGGGACAATTATACCTCGTTCCTCTGGCTATTTGTTTCCAGAATCATTACTATCTCCCATACTACTGGGAGAAACCCTCTCGGGTTGGTTTAGACTATATCTTAAGCGATCGGAGAACCGATCGCCCACTACCATTTAGTCGTTGAGCCTTCCCCCCGTAGGGGGCTTGGTTGCGGATTGCCTTTATTTATGACCTTTTTACTATACCGACTGGAATTAGCAGTCGCCACCACACCCTTTCAGATGTGGTTTAGTAGTCATAACTTAGCAAGGTTTCCCCGCAGTTTGGAAGTGTCGCCGTATCAGCACGACTTGCCCGCTACTTGCGTAGGGACATTTATAGGCAACCATTCACCTGAATATTAAAAGTAACCGAGGACGGCGTAGCAGAGATTGCCTGGAAGGTGGCGGGGGTCATATTCTGACCGCCCTTATGGACGGCATACTGAACGGCGTCAGTGACATTCAGACGATCATCTTTCACAAGAACTTTCTGGAAATCCTGCGACATTTGGTTTCTATACTCCCCCTACAAAAAAAGTTGGCGAACGAAACTCACTTTTGTGTCGGAGGAGTAGAAAGAGTTGGGTGAGTTGGGTGAAAAATGGTCTCTTTTCATAAAGTAGTCTTCGTGAAGATAGTCCATAGGGAACTTTTAGTAAAAACGGGGTTTTTTCACCCAACTCACCCAACCGCTCAGAGATCAGCGTTATTATAATCTTTTCTGCGAAACATAAGTTTCAAAGAGCCAGAGCAACCCGAGCCGAGCAAGAAGGGGTGAAGGAGTCCATACTGATCCTTCCAGAAGACCTGAATATCCACCTGATTACAAGGACTCTCACCATACAAATCTACCAGCCGGTATTCTCCGTTGGGAACATACGAAATGTCTGGGACATATCCGTTGGTCGCACTGAACGGCACGATAAAGTCGGTGACGACGGGAAAGATATTCGCTGTAGAGCCAAGTGTGATACTGTTAGGAGCGGTTCCGTTCAGAATGGAAGGAGTGCCTACATTCTCCATCACGACGGGGAGGAGCGTGCTGGTAAAAACGATAGACTGAACGGGGTTCATTAGAGACGCTGTCTGGTGGTCTTGATAGACTTGAATCGCCGTATAGGCGGGAGTAATCACACCCAGAGCGCTATAGGTGGAAACGATATACAGACCAGCCCCAGCGTTGGTGTTAAACACAATATACGACCACAACGGCGACTCGGGGCGGACATTCTGGAACTCGTAAGGGAAGGAATTAAAGAGCGTAGATAGGGATTGGTTGAAGTAGATGAAAGAAGGAGTGGTGGTAAGGGTTGTCTGTGAGAAAATCGCATTATCACCCGTAAGGATCGCCGTGAGAGCATCTACATTAAACGACATAGAGGGAGGCTGATAGGTAGAAACCGTCGTTCCACTCGCACTAAGCCACGGTTTCACGCCACCGATAGAAGCATACCTCGCACCATTTACACCCCAGAAGGCGTTGGTAAGCGTCTGGTTAATCATATTGATAAACACCTCGTAGTTATACACATAGTAATACGGACTCGTGAGTTGTTCCAGTGTGAGTGCCTGGGGGCTGGAGGGATTCCAAGAGGGGGCGGACGCGGTGCGGTCGTTGGGAATGTAAGTGACCGCAGAGGTGTAGGTGGTGGTGGATATGTTTGAAAAGGAGAGTGTGAGGTTGTAAGGGGTGATATTGTAGAAATCGCCGTCCGAAGTGAAAGAGCCACCGCCAGCGTATGGTTGGAGATTGGATACTTTAGAGAGAGACGGTGCGTTCAGAACCATAACGAGTCCAACGACCGACAATATTGTGTAATTGCCGTTGTATTGCTTAGAATTGTTAATATAGATCGTGTCACCCGCAAAGAAGAGAGGGGCGAGAGAAGGGAGATTCGCTGTTGCCCCCACAGTGAGCGTGAGTTCGTTGTTTGCTGGGTTAAACACAAGACCCGACGCCGAGATGACCGCATAGCCCAACTGCTGAGAGCCACCAAGAAGGGAGAATGCCGTTGTTGTTCCTCCTGGATAGTTGTTCGGAACACCACCTGGGACTGCGCCAGTGTTAAGGAGAGAGGTGCTGGTGACACCAAAAGAGGAAGTGGTAGAGGCAACAATACGGTAGTAGTTGTCGTAGGTGTTAGATGTGTCAAAGATAGAAGTCGTCGCCCCATTAGAGAGGCTCAGTTTCATTACTGAGCCAACCTTTTGCGGAATGTTCGTGTAGAAATTAACGACAAAAGTGGCGGTGTTTGTTAGACCACTCATAGACTGGATCGGATAGACTCCGCCGAAGTTCGTGTTGGGATTCAGGTCTATCTGTGGGATAAACACGGGGAGTGTCGGAGTCTGTAGATTGAAGCGCACGATACTCATAAAATAGTCCTGTGGGGATCCCAAAAAGTAGTTGGAACGCGTCTCTTTGTATTGGAATCGCACTGGCTTAGAGGGAAACGAGGAGTCATTGTTAATCACATTCATATCATAGTAGATATGATAGGGCTGATTGTCGCTATTAGCCTTTGCGAAGCGTTGAACGGACATCTTTTCTTATAAGGTAGAATATAATAGCAGAAGAATATTCGCTCTCGGAGGGATCGTAGGAAAACTTTGGCGACCCGCCCCACTTCTTTACCAGATTCGTGTAAAGTTCTGAATAAATCCTATATTTACGGTAAATATCGGATTATTACAGATTATATCGGATTATTACGGTAAATATATGGTATAAATTAATTAATTTATACTGGGTCTTTACGGTAAAAATCACAAATAATCCCATAATTACGGTAAATATGGGATTATTTCAGAACTTTACGGATTATTTCGGTAATTAAGTGGTGATTTCAATTTTTTATGGCGTTTCGTTCATAACCTCTATCATCTGTTCGCCATCTTGTGCCGACAAGAAGGCAATCCGTTGCTCTCGCACTCTTTCCCAACTCGCCGTGTGTAGCAAGTTCCCACACTCTTCTGGTAGGAGCAGTTTGGGATGTCGTTTTATATCTTCTACAAAAGGTCGCATAATAGACCCAGGAATAACAGGCGACTGGTCTAAGATGCGGTCATATTCGTTCTTTGCTTGTCGCATAAAGTCCTTTACTGGCTTTCTCTTGTTTCTCTCTAAGGATAATTCAGTGTAGATCAATCGGTGGAGTTTCCCCCAACTGGTAGAAGAGTTGCGGTGCGATTCACACTTCTCAGAGGAACGCATAAAATTAGCAAGGGTGGTAATGACGCCCACGCAGAGATTAGTTACTCCGATCGCCATAGAGGCTAAACTCTGATAGGCAACAGGAACATAACTCTGGACGGCTAAGTTGGCTGACCCGCACAGAGTGCTAAGGATAATCACAGGAATGCTAAAGAACAAATGCTCCTTGTGGAACTTGCGACTGGCTCGCTCGGTCATTAGTTTATAGCAGAGGGAACGGTCGCTCCATAACGCAAGGAGGAACTCCTCTTGTTCGCTCCACTCATAGACGATATCGTTCTTCTCACTCTCTCCGTCTAAATTAAACTTGGGAGGCTGATGAACCGTATTCGCTGGGAAAAACACAGGTGTCGGTTTTTTTGGTAGTTCTTGTTCCATCTACTCCTTCGGAGGAAAAGGTGGGAGCGGGTCTAACTTGGGATCTTGGTGGAACCACTCCAATATCCGTAGGGGTGAAAGTTTGTAATGTCCTCGTGGATAAACGATTTGCTTGGGATACTCCTCCTTCTTCTCTTCTGGCTTCCAGATCCACGATTTCACCCAGGCAAGCATCTATAGAGGTCACACATTATTTTGTGATGTGCTTCTGTTCCTCTTTCGTAAGACCCATAAACCACTGCTCTACATCCTCTTGCGTAATACGAATGCCTTGGATCACTACTTCCATTACTGAAGGGGGATCAGTTTTTCTACGGGAATAAAAAGATAGTCCTTCGCCTTCGTCTTCCACTCATCCCTCCAACGCAGAAACGGCTTCACCTCAAATGTAGAAAACAGATCCTTGTCGTAGGGGATGTAATAGGTTCCGTCTGTGAAATGAAAGAGATAGACTTGTTTCTTAGGGTGATCGGGTTTCACCTTGTCGTGACCGATACAGGTGGTCGGGTAGGCTTTGTAGGTGTTGTTGCGGGACTTCAGTTCATATGACGCTGTTGTCCCCTCGTAGTCGTAGGGATCAAATCGCCCCGTAGTGGGTGTGAGACAATCCTTAAAGAACGCCTCCAGTTTCGGTAGGAGTTCCGTCTGCTTCTGCGTTCCGAAATCGTAGTCCTTTTTATAGTGAGCCATTCTATAGATGCCGGAGAAATCTTGCGGAATGATTGGACGCACCGAAAGAGTAAAATTGGATTGGGGTTTGGGCGAGTTGGGTGAAAAACACCCGTTTTCACTAAAAGTCCCCTATAGGGAATCCCCTTACGCGAGACAATTCGTTTTAGACCTATATTTCACCCAACTCACCCAAGTTTCACCCTACTTCTTCACATAGGAGGTCTGTTGTGTATCCACGGTGTGACTCATCATCTTAGCGTCTTCTTTCATCTCCTCCTTCACATCCGAATACTTCCCCAGATAGATATGGCGCAATAGACTGCTCCCCACTGACTTCCCAAACACTTTATTTAGAATGCGCGTGATAGAGTTTGTAGCAGTCAGCGGGCGACCATCCGCATACACCAAGAACGGCTGGGGGAGCGTATGCTTTCCCTTCAGAAGCGGGTGGTGTTCCAGATAGGTGTCAATCACTTCGTGGAGTTTGTCGGGGATCTCAATCACCAACTGACCCTCTCTTTTGCTCGTCTTAAACTTGTTAAACACAAAACGGTTCTTCTCCAGTTCCAAGTAGTTTTTCGTAGCGTCCTCTGGTGCGTCCTTCACGATTTCCATATTCTGGTAGTCGTTTCGGCGGGGCGGTAGGAGGACATACAGACTTAGCACCATAAACTCCAGAAGGGTGTTATACTGTGCCTCGCTCACTTTAGAAGGAAACGCATCTACCCGCGTCTTTAAGCCCTCCCACTTTTCCTCTACCTCCGCCCAAGTGATCCAGTTTGCCTCTTGCGTCGGAGTCTTCTCTCCCTTTGCCTCCTCCGCCTTCAGCGTGCGGTTCTGTGTCACCAACTGATCGGCATACGACTGATAGAGTTTCTTCTTGCCTCGCTTTTCTTTATCCAATCCCAACACGCTGACAATAGAAATGATGTAGTTACGGACAGTGTTCGGCTTGTATTCCGCCAGTTGCTCGTTAATCGTTGCGGGGTTCTTCAGGAAGGAGAGGTTCTTTAGTGGTTGCCCGCCGTTTAACTTCCGCAAGTTCCGTAGGTAGAGTTTAATACTGGATTCCGCCAGACCCTTGGCTTTCATTCGCTCCTCCAATTCAGATTCCATCTCTATCTTTACCGTAAGATTTTTATTTAGATTCGGAACACAAAATATTCTCTCTATGTAGAAATGGAAGGGGCTGGTCTTTTTGACTATATTAAGAACGCGGTGTCTATCACCGATTATTCGGCGACCACTAAGAAACTACTGGACGAATACGGCAAGACCCAAATTACTCGTATGACGCTCCGCAGAGTTCCGATCTCGTTTGCGATTGATTTAGCACTACAAGGCGTATCAGCGGGCAAGTGGGAGCAACTAAAGAAGAAATACGGCTTTGACAAGTTTTTTCATCTTAGTCTGGTCGTCTATCTGAAAAACACTTGGGAGAAAACGGCTCTCCGCAAAGGAAGAAAGATTCCGAAGCAGTTAAGCGTAGAAAAACTGGAGGTCGTGAGCGTGAATGAGCGAGTGGATCCCGTGGAAGGACAAGAAGAACAAGAAGTTCCCATTCCAAAGGGGCAGAAAATCACAATTGACGGAATGTTTGAGAAGACCCGTCGGCGTATGGGAGAAACGGCGTTCTTTGCCTATTCCGCACTGGGGGCGAACAACTGTCAGGACTTCGTAAGCAATCTCCTACGAAGTGAGGGACTCTACCGAGAACCCGAGAAGCAGTTTGTCTTTCAGGATCTGTCCGAGTTGGCGAAGGAGTTGCCCGACTCTACGCATTTCATTTCACAGGGCATTACGCACTTAGGAGCGTTGGCGAACAAGTATCTGGGGATCGGTGGTGCGAAGAACGAAATCATTATTCCGCTGGAGGGCGGAACGCACCGAGAGAATGTATTAAAGAAGTGGAAACTGGAGGATAAGGGATATAGCCTTGCGGAACTTGCTTCTATTACAGGTGTTCCAGAGAAGACCCTACAAGAAGTGTATAACAGAGGAATAGGGGCTTATACCGCACCAGGCGGAGGGGTGGCGAAATCAGTTCGTCTGAAGGGGTCGTATATGAAGAATGTGTCCGCTCCCGCTTCTAAGAAACTTTCCAAGGAGAACTGGGCGTTTGCGAGAGTTTTTTCCTACTTAGATGGAAACCCCTCCCACGACAACGATTTACGGAAGAATGTAGGCGGTGCGAAAGGGAGTCGGAACGAGTCCCGACCCTTTGGGAAAGTGGGTCTGAACGATTTGTTGTCTAAGGATAGAATGGAAGTGGGAGGCACAAAACAGTCTGGATTCATTCGGGCTATGATGGCGAGAGACAAGGCGCAAGAGGCGGGCGAAGATGTAAATACAGTAGAAAACAAGAAAAAGTTTAAGTATTTGGATAAGAAGGGTTTTAAGATCCAGAAACTCACGAAGACGACCCACGATCTGGCGGAAAAGAAGAAGGCACGCCTACCCGACACTCCGCACCGTCAGATGGTAGAACAATTCTACGATTATGTGATCGCGAACGCCAACCCGCATACCCCTATATGGGACGGTGGGATTCACTATGGTGACACCTACGATTTGAACGACCTTTTTACGAAGTGGAACGAGTCCAGAGGTGCGGAGGAGAGAGAGAGACGACGGGTGAGACGAGAGGACGACGGCAAATATGACGATCCAGAGCCAGATGACAACATCTTCCCACCAGGAATGTTTGACCTTCCTAAGGCGCCCCTACCGCAACGCCCCAAGGTCGCCCGCCCCGTTGTCGTTCCCGTGGCGGAAGTCCCAAAGAAAGAGGAAGAAGAAGACGAGAAAGAGGAACCCGCCCCCGTTCTCGGCAAGTTTGAGTCACCACGAACGAAGTTTGAGGAGGAGATAAACAAACTCGTAGATTACGCTGTGTCGCACCTTCACTTTAATGATGTTATTACGGAGGTATTGAATCCAAAGAACATTTATGAGTATCGTGAGAAGCAAGGCGGGGCGTATCAGGTGGATGAAACGATCTTTATGTATTACTATATTACACAGTATCGCCTTCCTATTATTGATACAGATCACGGGCAGAATGTTAAACTGACAAGGGACATCTCCGTTCCAGGACAAAAACAAATCTCCGCACGAACTCGGGAAGAACTGGAGGCGAAAGCAAGGGCTATCTTTGGAGATGAGTATGGGAAATCTCACCCCGTGAGACTCTTTAATGTAACGGAGAATGTAACCGATCTTACTATCCCTCGTGTAAAGGCACTACTTGCGGAACTAAAACCGCACTTTGAGAACGGAGAAAAGCAAGTAATGCTCTTTATGGGGATCGGTGTGAAGTCGGTGGGACACCACTCCAATTTACTCATCTTTCGTGCGGTGGATAAGAAACTCTATAATATAGATCCGCACGGAACGGGAGATGTCGCGGGTTTTAAAGCACAATACAAGAAAGTGGATAAGGTATGTGAAGCACTCGCGAAAGGACTGGGTTTTGCCTATGTGCCGTCAGCGGATTCGTGTCCCTACATACGAGGGGCGAGCAAGTTGGGCTTCCAGGCGATTGAAGGTATCGCAGGACACCGAGAGGGGTTCTGTGCGTGGTGGAACGCCTTTATCGTTGAATTGTGTTGTCTGAAGCCAGATGTCCCCTTTGAAGCCCTTTATAAAGAGGCGTCTGAACTCCTATCCGACAATCCAGAGAAACTTTATCGTGCGGTCGTTCATTACCAATATAAACTCCAGCAAGTGATCTTACAGATCGCTGACAAGGCGGGCATACCGATTGCGAGACGGGCGAATATGGATAATGTCTATCGCCGTTTGGTGATTGTAGTGTCTGATCGCCTCACCCAACTGAAGGCGAAACGCAAAGAGATTTTGGGATACGCGAAACCCGATTAATTTCTACTCTGTTATAAATGGATGCGTGGGAAGCAGAAATGAAAATGCTCGGTGGGACCCAACAGTCCGGATTTATACAGGCTATGATGGGACGAGAATCAGAAAATCCAGCCGTTCAGGCAAAGTTCCAACGACGAGTAGATGAACGCAACGCAAAAGTAGCACCAAAACGAGCCAGAGGTGACAAACGAGTGAAGGACGGCGCACTAAGCACTGAGTTTCTGAATACGCAAAAGTTTAAGAGTTCTACCATTCACGACGGGTTTGACATAAACGAAATGAGTAAAGCGACGCACGATCTGATGCGTCACAAAAAAATCCTTACGGTGGAAGAAGCGATAAAGCGGTTCTATGATTTTCTGAAGAAGCACGCACCGCAACACCAGCCACTAACATATCGTCCAAAAGATGAACCACTCATTAACTACCGCGGAGCGTATGACATTCCAGGTATGTTTGACCGTTTCACAGAAGAGGAGAATGTGGAGGTAGAGGACGAGAAAGACGAGGACGACGGCAAGTATGACGATCCAGAGCCAGAGAAATACAAGGAGTTTTTTGATTTGGTTCGCCAGTCTAACGCCGACCGATTAGGCAAGGACTTTACGGAGAAGGAGAATGCCCGAATGGTTCATCTGTATCGCTACTACAAGTTGGACGACGACGCACCCGACCCACCAGATTTTTCACCTCACACTTGGAAGCGTCTGAACTACCTTCGGTTTTTGACCGAGAAGGAGCGTATGGGCGAGGATTTGACCTTAGAGGACTTACAGGAGATGGATAGAAAAAGCGAGGAAGCGAAACGGAAGAATGAGGAGTCTTTGCGTAGGTCTAAGGAAGAGCAGGAGCGATTGAGGAATATTAGCCCAGAGCAACAGAAGAAGAACGAGGATTACCTATTAGAACAGAGGCGAAAGCGTGAGGAAAAAGAGAAAAAAGGGAAGGTGTCTCTACGAGATCTGATGAATGATCCCCGTTTTTCTTCCGAGAAGAAATAAAATGTCTGAGGTAGTAGAAAGATGGATGATATTCGCATACAGTCTAATAATCCTGACGATTTGTTTCGTGCTTGTTGGAATCAGTCGCAAGTCCGACAGCAAGAACGACTATCTGGTGGTTCTTGGAGTCAGCCTCCTTGGGCTGGCTGGAAACCGATTATTGGAGCAGGTCGTGGAGTGGATATGTTTGACAGTATGCCCGACCGGTTCTACCAGCGATACGCTCAGGACGGTGACTCTGGTTTTTTCCACGGTATGAGAGGTGGTTCCGAGCCACTCGGTATGAACCCCGTCCCCGCCAATCCCTTCCACCCCGCAGGCGAAATCTCCCACCCGACAGAAGCCTACGCCGAGCCAGAGGCGAGCGTGATTATTCCCGAGATCGTCCAGCCCGCGCCCGAGCCGATTGGATTGGAAGAAGAGCAAGAGGTTGCGATCCACGCCGAGCCACAACAGCGAGCCGTGTATGCCCCACCTTATTCACTGACGATAAAGCAAGGAATGGGTAAGATCGCAGAAGATTCTTCCCTTTACGAAGAGCCGTTTGAATACAAGGGGACGCTACACAAGAAAAAATCACTACGGAAGTAGAATGTATCCGATTAGCGACCTTACCAAACAACGGGCAAAAGAAATCGGTGTAATAGTAAAGCCTTCTACGAACCCGAAGAAGAAGATAGATGTTTTTTCAGACGGGGAGAAAGTGGCGAGTGTGGGAGCCACTGGTTACCGAGATTATCACCTCTACTTGGCGGAAGAGGGAAAAGCAGTCGCAGAGGAACGAAGACGCTTATATCATATCAGACATAAGAAGAAATCACTTGGGGAATACCTTGCCCTTTGGCTTTTGTGGTAATCAGTAGTTGTTAAGTAGAAAACGGAATGTATCACTTGCTTTCTTCTCTACTACAAAGAAGTAATAACGACCACGCCATTTTTTAACAGAACTTACCACCAATTTTGTAATAGACCACCCCCTATCCTCCAGTAGTTGAATCCGCTTGGGTGTAAGGGTGCTAAAGCACCGATCATTCGCAAGGAAGGCAACACCCTTCTTTGCTTTCTTTGTAAAGTAATCCAGTAGAAACCAGAAGGAATTGACCCGCTTGCCTCCCGTGTCTAAGCGGAACGGCGGATTGGTAATCACCCAATCGTATTCTGTGGTATCCGTCGCATAATCCCGCCCCTCTGTGATCTCCGCCCAGTGTTTGGGGTTCTCTTCTGGAAAGGCGTTATAGAACGCTCCCTCTCCCTTGAATGGTTCATACAGTCGGTCAGTGGGGACAATTGGTAGTAGGGCGATCAGATCAGATGCTAATTCTACTGGTGTTTGGTGGAAGAAATAGGTTTCGTCCTTTTCCATTCTATTAGAGAAGGAGGATTATTCCGAGCCGTAGGGGCGCAGTGTTGGGTGAGTTGGGTGAAATATTGAGTTTTTCTCTAAAGGTCTCTTATGTGGATAGTCTATAGACAGAGATTAGTTAAAAGACTTGTTTTTCACCCAACTCACCCAATATTGTTTTATTAGATGTCAGGGTCTTCCGCAGGAAGCCATATCTCCTTGTCGCACATAACGACATTCGGATAGTTTTTAAAGATGGTCGCCCAGCGACTCTTACACTTCTTGATTCGTGCGATCGTATGTTTATCCAGTCCCAGGTAGTCCTCCAGAAGGCGCTTCGTGCCTACATTAGATCCAGAAAAGGGAAAGTAAGTGACAGAGTGACATTCGTTTAGCACTCGGCGCGTATCTTTACCCGCTGTCGCCAAGTGATTCGTGATGATACAGGTGATTTTAAAGTGGCGACCTACTTCCAGAATCTGGTTCATAATGCTATACACCCCCTCTCGGATCTTCTTGTCGCTAATCACATCTATGTCGTCCAGCACCACGCAGGAGTTAGCAAACTCGCTCACCTCTATCGGACTCGTATAAATGGTTTCATCTACGATAATACGCTTCGGATTCACCACATCCAGACTCTCGTCGTCGTTTAGTGCGGAGAAACAATACACTTCATTCTTAGGGAACATTTTTTTGTATTGCTTAATATAACTGGCGGTATAGGTGGATTTTCCACTACCCGACGCTCCCGTAATGTATAGAATCTGTCGTTCCGTCTCGGGATCGGGGATCTGCTGAAACACTCCGTTGGGGAGTTCTAACTGCGTAAAGGGCTTGGCGTATTCGTCTTTCTCGTCCAAAGTGCTGGTGACGCTTACTATTTTGTTATGGTAAGACCCGCCCTCCACCTTCGCAAGAAAGCGACCCACTCTATCCAGATTAAGACTCATTCTTTTACTATAGGGTGAAGGTTTTTAATCGGGATTCAACTCGGTTGTCCTAACCAAGTTAAACAATAGGTTGCCCTCGCATACACACTGTCTATCACAATAGAAACACGAAACATTTGGGCTAAACAGGCAGTAGGAAAGGTGTAAGGGTCAAAATAAGAGAAGTGATTTTGGAGCGTTTGTAGCGTAGCGGTCGCCCCGTCCAGATTATTACTGTATCGCACTTGGTTGGGCGGAACACTTGTGCTACTGGTGATACTCGTAGTAGTCAGTCCATTCTGTAGATTTCCAATTGTAAAATGAACCACCGCATTCGCTCCGAACT
>Ga0315293_10002820_pt1 | contig 16745 bp, 16 predicted proteins | sample YL17G13_20_MG_FD_203071 | JGI IMG/M metagenome (GOLD analysis project Ga0315293, IMG submission 203071) | Sediment microbial communities from Yellowstone Lake, YNP, Wyoming, USA - YL17G13_20 | ecosystem: Environmental > Aquatic > Freshwater > Lake > Sediment | place: USA: Wyoming | collected...
TCGTGCATGTCTCGACATAGAAGAAAACCTAGCGTAACAAATTTAATCTCCCGGCGCATCTCCTCCTCCACTGCTTCATTTTGCCACACCTTCTCCATGAGCAGATTTGTGTCGATCTCTTCCTTCGGCCTATATAATAATTCCCGGGTACCGAGCGACTGATGTATGAGTATCTGATCGTCCAGCGCCGGGGTGGCTCCGGCCAGAAGGGTGACCCTGATATCTTTGTAATGCACGTCTTTTCCCGTCCCAGCTATCGATCCAGCATAGCCATCGAATAAATCGCGCAGCTGCGCCCATACTTGCGATTTGTCGTTAGGGTGCAGCGTCAGAAGCTGAGCCATATCGGGTATCAGGAGTAGCTTATTCTTCAGTTTAGGAGCCAAGTCCGTGACATTCGGGTTGCCAGACACCAGGGTTCTTGGGGTGAAGCGGTGAATCATTTTGGTGTTGCCATCGACTTCATATTCCTTGCTATCCGAATCGTCTAGCGCATAGATCTGCTCGCTCTTCATGTCGCCCGAATTAGAAACTATAAGCAACCAGATAGGCGTCCCTTTCGCTTTCTGGGACAGCGCGGTAGCAAGCACGACATCTATCCGGTTTGTGTCTGATACGTGGAACCACCTCTTCCACGTTTCATGAACTTCTGCTAGGTTGGTCATTTTATCACTCAAGCCCCGTCGTCCGAACTATATTGCGTTTGTACAATTCAATTTTTCCTCCCTTTGTCTCAAGCAATATCGTATCTTTCCTGATCGAGAGAACCTTGCCGACATAAATCTTCCCATCGACCATTTGGAAAGTGCATTTCTTTCCTATTTTTTTATCGCTCATTCACTCACCCCCGTTGCAAAATATCTAGCCCCGTGAGGAGAATGCCAGACTATGCGAATGTAACCACTGCTTTCTAGAAATCTAAGGGTCGCGACAGCTGCACGTTTAGGTATACGAAGTCTGGGACAAACCACAGAGTAAAACTCGGTAACGTCTACACCCATGACACCGCTACTTAAAAGTCTGTCGGTAGAACTCTCTCTAGGCATGTGATTCAGCTCCTTTTTGCGGATCGCATGCCACATTCTCCATTTCTGGTTGCCAATAAGTCTTGTCCGGTAAAATGCCGGTTTCTCGCCACTTCTGCAAGGCTTCTGAGAACAGTTTGACGAATGTATCTAACATCAAGATAATAGAGGAGAGGGTAACGCATAATGAAATTCTTTTTAAAAAATGACAAATTTAGAAAAGTGCTCCGCAATTTAGCGGTTTTAAAGTCTACTTTTCGAATAGATTTATGCCAAAATGGCTTGGAGAATTACTAGCATCGCCTGTGAACATAAACAAATACAGTGCGATGGAAGCATACATACTAGTTTATATGATGGAAAATTCTAGGCGTCCGATATACCCAAAACAAATTCTTGATCGAATGAATAGCGATAATATTGAAAGAACACCCCGAGCTATAAAACAGCACCTGCAATATTTGTCTGAGCCTAAGGTAGTTCTTATACTGCCCGATAAAAAAATGATGGACGCATATAGACTCCCTAAAGAATGGCAATCTTCTGAATATCTAGAAAAAATATTAAAAACTCTTGATATGAATATGGCTGTAAGAGGGAGATTTTCCTTGGACACCCAAGGTTATTACTCCCCGACACTAGATGTGTGGCATAAATACAATCCGCTGAACAAGGTCAATAATAAATCTACACTCGGGGAAGCTATTGCTCGCGAGCTCTTAGAAAATTACATTGAATTCGCAACAAAAAAGAAAGCTAGCTTTTTACTATATAGTTTACAGAGAGGAGAGACTTTCTTACAGAATAAGGAAGGAAATCGTAATGATATCACAATAATGAAGTTTGTTCTCAACCATCTTGCTGGCGAGATATATACGAGAAAAGCCGATTTAATAGGAGAAGAGGGTAAGGAAATAGAGCGTATTGTAAAAGGTATTTTAGAGAGAAGATCTTTTCATAAGCCGCTTATGAGGGTTATGGGATTGGCTCCTGCTCTAAAAGCTTTAAAGGAAAAGGAGAAGAATAATAATCAACCGTCAGTGAATTGAACTATATTTCTTTGTGCCCTCTCCTGGCTCTAATGAAGTTACTATTTAAAGGTAACAACAAACTGGAAGCTTTAAATAGCTTTCTGAGCTATTGCCTTAAGGTGTTCATATGAGTATTCAACATTTCAAGAAATTACGTGAAATTGCAAGAGAAGATGGTATCAGAACTGCTTTGAACTATGATTTAGCTATGACAATGAAAAGACATCCCAATCTGGCGGGGTTAGCATTGTATGCCAGTACAATATTTTCTAAACCAAACCCTGAACCTGAAGTTTATATTACAGAGGATTTGGGAAAAAGAGACGGTTATACGTTACAGAGAAGGAGCTGGGTTCCTGTATCAGTTGCTCATCGTAATGGCTTGATTTCACCTGAGAATTATCAAGCTATAATGAGAGCACAAAGATAATTTTCATATTTCTGATTTTTAGGGCTTTCGTAATGATTTACGAGAGTGCTCTCCTGGCTCTAGAACTTACAAGTATGATTCAACTAAAGAAATTAATGCATCTACTTTTTCATTTCTTGTTCCAGACTCTCGATAAGCATTTCTTAATATATCATATTCAGAATACCTCATTCTAACGGTTTCTGTAGGTTCAACTTCAGATTGCAATCTTCCTGTTCTTGCTGGAAATTTCCTGAATGTTACAAATTCAGGAATAACAACTCTACCTTCTACTCTACAACCCTCTACTGTTGCAGCAGTATAATCCGCTAGTTCTTTCAGAGATTCAACTTGTTTCAAAGTTGAATAATGCCTATCTGAAACATGTGCATTCGGTATCATTTTATTTCACCTTTATAGTACAACCTGCTCTTTTATAAAGCTTTCGGTAGTTCACTACTATCAAGCTACAATACCACAACGACGCTGCCCTCAAGATTAAAATGGGTAAAAGTCCGGTGAAGTAGGGCTCTGTTGAACTTTCAATATATTCCTCTCCTGGCTTTTCTTATCTGTAGACTTCATCCCTGTGCATGAATTTCAAGAGAACAAGCTTGTCGCCATCAATGGCATAAATTATTCTATAGGGTTTGACGTAAACCGTTCTCTCTCTTTTGAGATTGTATCTTAGCGGCTTTCCGATTTCCGGATTCTGTATTATTTTCTCAATTTGTTTTTTAATTTTGTTCTTGAGGGCATTATCTTTTAGGGATTTTATGTTTTTTTCGAAAAGCTCGGTGTAGACGATACCATTTATTACCATGTTTTCATTTCCTCTAAGAATTTTTTTCTGGTTTTGCACTTAGATTTGCCACATTCTACCTCTTTCCACGCGTTTTCAATCTCTCTGAGAATTACAACGTCTTCCTCGGTCATGGGACTTTTTATTTTCTTAAGAAGCAGCATATCTTTATTGGGAGAAACGCTGACAGCCAGGACATTACCACTCTTGATATTCATCTCGCTTCGGATATCTTTAGGTATCACTAACTGTCCCTTCGAGCTTACAACCGTAAGCTCCAAATCCTCGAATATTTTTTTCCTCATAATATCACCCTATTAAGTAAGAAATGCTTACAAAAGTATATAAAGATTTGGCATCCTGGGGCTCTCGTAATGTTTTACGAGATGCCTCTCATGGCTTTCATAGTTTCTTCTCAGAAAAATCGCGGATGAAAAACTTTATATATTAAGAAAAAAGATAGTTTTTGCATCGCAGAAGGTGAGCTCTTGATTTTTTTGACAACTGATAAAAACCATAAAACATTTTTACTCTTATCTGTATTCACGCTTGCTCTATTCCTTAATCCGGGAGCTGTTTTCGCTGCTGAGAAATATCCATGCGAGCCGTTCGCGTTCTGTATCTGGGATGTTTTTGACACAGGAGGCAACGAGACCATCCAGATATGCGCAGGGACCAACCAGACCGTGCGCGATTTCAACATATGGTTCAATGACACAGGACGATTCAACCTCAGCCTGGATTACATAAGCACTGCAAAATATCTGAATAGCTCTGTCTATGATGAAAACAACGGCCTGAACAACACGCTAGGCGGCGGGTGCGTTAATTTTGTGCTGAACGGCACCATGGCGCCATTCACAACCGAGATGGTGCAGGTGAATGCAACTATCTATAATAGGTCAAATTACGCTGCTGCTTCTCATCAATGTATGGTAAACGGGCCAATGACTGGAAGCTGCAACGGAACAATGATGACCGTCAATTATGTTTCTATAATGGCAAAGGGCACTGGCGGTGATAATCTTTCGAACGTTGTGCTAATGATCATCAACAATGCTACAAAAAGTCCTCTTTATGAAGGCCCGGCAATGACCGACAGTGCTGGTTACTGGGCAGAAAACTGCATTGGTGTTGTGGTGAATCAGGCTGGAAAAAATTTCTGCATTAATGCCACGGTATTTGATCCGCCAAACCAGTGCCTGGTTCATGCCATATCATTCCCTGTGGACATGGGCGCAACCTGCCCGATAAACTCGACGTCCACCATATATGCGATGGATTTCATTTCATCCAACCTGTCGCAAAAAAATGTAACACCAGGTGTGCCGCTCACGATGAATCTGGACACGCCATCCTCGATGGCAAATATGATGGTATTCGAGTGGAGCCCGAACAATATGCAGCAACAGGAAAGCCAGATGAACATCCAGCAGATAAATGTTTCTGACTATGTCACAGGAGAGTTGTATTCTGTTGTTAGTGGAGGGGAACAGGGTGGCGGTATGCCGGCATTCATCCGGCCATACAAACTATACAACATCACGTTCACTTATAACGGAATGACCTACAGGTTTCCGTTCATGACGCCATCAAGCGGCCCTACCGGCGCGCAGATATACATAGGCAATTCAACGACATTCCCGCCGAGCACAGGATACAAGACATTTGTAGGCAAGGTTGTGAACTCAACAAACAACCCCGTGGCAAACGTCACTGTGTATTCGCAGTTTTACAAAGGGCCTGGAGGTGCATTCGGTATATTTCTCTTCAGCTCTGCTGTAACTGACAATAACGGCCGGTTCTCGTTGCGGGTCCCGAAGACAATGCGACCAGAGGAAAATCCGCAGGGACAATTTTTCTTCCCAACTTATCAGTTCTATCTTGTGAGCAATAAGCGCAATGCAAATGGCGTGACTCTCTATTTTCCTACCATAGACAACAACGACGACAAGGGCTACTTTGCCCTTAGCGACACAAACGTGCTCCCTCCACTGATATTGAAATCCGGCGGGGTTGTTGATGCAAACGTAACGCTAAATGGTGCGAGCCTTGTGATGAGCGAGCTGAGCAAGTTCAACACAATCGGCACTGGTGTTGACCGCGAGGCTGTCACGGGAAAATTCAACATGCTGAAAATTTTCGAGACCGTATCCCTGCCGGCGACCATGTTTATTTCACTGGTTTCACCTACTGGAAGCCCGGTTGTGAACCTCTTTGGCAAGAATGTGAGCTTTGGAGACCCTATGTCCGGAAATATAACAACCGTGTGCTTCAATATATCCGCAACTGTGAGCCAGGGCGCAATCGCTCCTATAACATGCAACCTGACTGCACCAGGCTATCTCAACCTCACGGTTCGATCATGTGAGAGCATATTTGATGTTAATGTCACGAACCCGTCGAAATGCACGCTGCTTTCGGATAATTCGCGTAGCAACATGAGGGTAGGCAGCTTCAACTTCTGGTTCGATACGAACGGGATACTGCGCGATGCAGCTGATAATGTTGTGCTGTACCTGAGCCCGAGCGGCACATTGCTGGAGAATCTCCTGACATGGGGCGTGGATGCACCAAGCATCTCAATACCGCTGCCTCCTGGTGATTACAAGTTAGAACTGTCTCCGGCGTTTGAGTTCACGGATTATCTCGGCGCTTACAACAGCACTGCATTCACGATAGCAGCTGGCCAGACCACAAACCTGATTTACACAAGAGGGAAAACATTCAACATCAACCCGATGTTCAATCCATCGATGGTACTTTCTGACAACAACACTATTGAAATTTCTGTGTCCCCGCGCCAGGGCGGGATGCTGAATGATTCGAATGTGACGCTGAACGCGAGGGTGATTTATCTTAACAGGTCGTTGGCTTCAAACAGAATAATACGATTCTTTTACAACTCCACAAAAAACGCGTTCATGAACAAAACATTCCAGCCGAGCGCGTTCGGTCTGTCACCTGGAAAGTACATGATTCTAATGAATGTTACTGCTAACACCACAAAGGATGTGCAATACAGGACAACAATGCTGATGCCGATTCATGCTTACGATTTCCAGCTCGGCCTGGACATTGGAGGATTCACTTTTGGGACAAACCAGGTTGCGTCTGGAAAAATCTACGCATTCAATGCAACAGGCCCTATAGAAACGAACACCTCTCCTATCATCATAGAAATGTTCGACAATGCCGGCATACCGATTCCGGTAACTGTGGCATTGACAGAGGTAGCGAATGGTATGGCTGACATAAATATCACCATGCCATCCAACCTGGGCTTTTATGACATCACTGTGAAGGTGAACTCTTCTGAAAAGTACGGGGTCGCTGACAACTGGGTGCAGGTGAGCAACATAAACATAAAGACCATGACTGACAGGCAAGGCTATCAGCCAGGCGACAACGTGACCGTGACTGTACAGATTTCAAATTCATCCAGTGGTATCGGGATTGCAAATGCATCAGTAGAGATATCTGTGGACAACAGCGACAAGCCTGCTTTCGGGTCCACGGACAGCAATGGGAAGGCAACTATAATACTTGACCCTGCAAAATACGCTGGCTCTGGCCAGACCAGCTGGGCATTTGCATGGCACAATCTGAGGATAAAGATATCCAAGGACTATGGCACGGATGTTGTAAAGACCGAGACGTGGTTTGGATTTGATGTTCGGGGGTTTGACCTGTTCATACGTCCTGAAAAGCCTTCCTATGGAATTGCTGAGAATGTAACGATAATGATATTCGGACCTCCTCCTGGAAGCTATTCAATCGCGCCGAAGGGCGTGAAGGTGGACGGCACCACGCTGGATCAGGGCCCGCTTAATGATTGTGTACCCACGCCAGGCATCACCTTCTGCGTGAGTGATGAGTGGGGCGGAAATGCCAAGGAGGTTAATATTGGAAACTGGTCAGCCGGGATGCACGGCATCGAATTCAAGATTTCTGCAACCGGAGGAGAGCAGTGGTTCAGGTCAGGATTTTCTGTCAGTGAATTCACTATCACGCTTTCCACTGACAAGTTCAGCTATGAGCTGAAAGAGAACGTCACGCTGACCGTGAAAGCGAATTACCCGAATGGCACGGCTGTTGCAGAAAAGAACGTGACTGCAAAGCTGTACAAGGCGCAGCCGCCGAATGATATACTTGTGAACCAGACAAACGGAACAACGGATTCCAGCGGCAAGGTCGTACTCAAGCTGAATGCGAGCAAGCCGGGTTTCAATTACATTGCTGTCAATGTAAGCGGACAGATGCAGTTTATCGGGGTGCAGGTCTCTACTGTCAGGCTGACTTTGCTGAACGAGCCTGACGGCAACGCTACCACAAACTACAATGCAGCACCTGGGAACACGGTCAAGATTTATGTTAATGCGACCTATGGAAGCAACGCTGTACCGGATGGCTCGGTGGTGAAGGCAACGCTCTGGGCATTTGGAAACTCAGTTGACTTTCCTACCAACACAACATCAGGGGGGCAGGCAACACTGTCCATGTCAATATCATCTTTCGCCCCTACCCAGGTTTATGGCTTGGAGGTCAGGCTGACCACGCCGAGCGGTGAGCAGGGATTTGCTCCACAGTCGACTCTCACAGTCAGTGGAGGCAATTCACTGCAATTGAGGGTGTATTCAGACCGGTCGTTCATGCAGCCTTACAGAGCAGGTGACACTGCATCGTTCACGTCCGTACTCTCCTATCCGAACGGGACTGGCGTTGATGGGCAGAGCATCACGTTGGAGATTGGTTCAGAAGGCTCACAGCCTCAGGTTATTGGCACTGCTGTCACCGGGGCTGCTGGCAATGCAACAGTCGCATATTCTATAGCATCAAACAACACAGAAGGGCCGTACTTCCTGCATGCTTACATCACAAACAACAGCGATGTTCAGGCATATTCAGGATTCATGATAAGCAATCTTGTGCTCAACGTGGTCGCTGAAAGAAATACCTACTCGCTCGGCGAGACCATCCGTGTGAATGTGACTGTTTTCAACAGGACAGGCGGCCAGACTGATGCGACCAGCGGTTTCGTGTTCACATTCAACAAGGAGAAGGGTGAAATAAACCAGATGTTCAACCCTTCGGGCAGCACACAGCCTTATCATATAAACATCAGCGTGCCGAATGAAGCAAGCGCAGTTGGCAGCTATCCTATAGGTATTGTCATGTTCATGAATCAATCACAGGGCTTTGGATTTGCATTAGTGGATGTAAAGAATGCCTCGAAATCGCTCAACCTTACGCTGCCAGCATCAATAACAGCTGGCACGAACTTTACTGTGAACATCACAGCGAGCAGCGGCACAAACGCGACACTGAGGATATTCTCGCCTGCTGCGGCACAACTGATTTATGACAACTCGAGCATAGACATATCAGCAGGCAGCGCTGCGTTCAATGTTTCGATAAACAGTCCTGGCGTATACGTGTTCAATGCTTTTGTGAACGGGATAGGCAGCACAACTGCTATCATGTCGGTTTCAGCGCCCACATCAGGGACAATACCTCTGATATGGACCGGAACGAGCATCACTACAAATGCGAGCGCGTTCACCACATCGCAGGATGTTTATATATTAAGCAACACTGCGAACTCAACAGCAACTGTGCTTTCCCTGGATTCATCAACGAATGTGACAACATCGCTTTCCATACCATTGAGTCCAAGCGGGGACATATACTATGGAATTATGAGCAGCTCCAATCTTGTGAGCGGACGCGCATACTTTGTGCGGCTGGATACCAGCACATCATCAGGCGCTGCAACATCAATGTTCAGCGTGAGCTAAGTGAGTCGAATGAAAAGAAATATTTTGTTCACGGCAATCGCAGTAACCTTGTTATTAGCCATGCCAATCTTTGCAGCAGGCTCGCTATCAATCACGAGCACGAGCATTCCGACCAGCGTGACGCAGGGCGATAGTTTTACATTAACGCTTTCGGTCTCTGGCTCAGAGGTAAGTGACGTTAAGGGCAGCCTCACCACACCAAGCGGGCTGAGCTGCGCACCGACTGGCACGCAGGACATCTCGCTCAGTGGCAGCGGAACAGGCACAGCAAGCTGGACATGCTCTGCATCTGTTGCAGGCGACTACACAAGCCGCATCACAACTAGCATCACGGCAACGGATTCTGGCACAGGAGGCAGCTTGTCTGACAGCGGCCAGACTGGTTTGAGCGTGCTTTCGCCTGCAAGCTTGACAGCATCTTCATCAATATCATCATCGAGCGTGGCTGCAGGCAGCAGCGTCACGCTCACGGTTGGTGTGAACAATGTCGGTGACGCGGCAACAACCTATAGCATAAGCCTTTCCTGCCTGACCGGAACAACGTGCTCGCCGAGCTCGGTTGCATCGAAGAGCATAGCTGCGTCATCTCTTGATACGAATACCTTTATAATAACAGGTGGCACAGTAGGCAGCTACACGATAACAGCCACGGTCAGCGGAGGGAGTGGCCAGACAACAACGACGTCGCAAAGCCTGACCGTGACCTCGACAGGCGGAAATAACCAGAACCCAAGCACTGGTGGTGGAGGAGGACTGGTAAATACCACACCCAAGAACAAGCAAAAATTCACGTTCATGGATAAAAACACAGTTACAAAAATGAAATTATTCGACAGGGCTCTTGGTATAAAGGAGATTTCCATAGAGGTTCATAACAAGGCTCATAATGTCACAATCACTATCACGAAGCTGGCAGGCCAGCCTGCATCTGTCACGCATTCAATATCAGGCACTGTTTTTCAGTGGATAAATATCACGCATGATAATCTTACCGATGATAATGTAAAATCACTTTCCATGCGATTCAATGTATCAAGGGCATGGCTGATTAACAACAGCTTCTCGCCAGACGACGTAAGGCTCCAAAGATACAGTAGTGGTTGGACAAAGCTTGTCACAGCGCGGATTGGCGAGACCTCTGGTGAGTATGAATACGAAGCCACGTCACCAGGACTCTCTGTTTTCGCTATCACTGCTGAAAAGGCTGCAAGCGCGCCGACCATCGCATGCGGCAACAATGTCCGCGAAGGCGCGGAGCAGTGCGACGGCACTGACTTGGCTGGCCAGACCTGTATTGGTTTGGGATTTGAGGGCGGAATGCTGCTGTGTTCGGGCTGCATGTTCGACACGAGCGCATGCATATCAGCGACTACCTCAACGCAGGAATGCGGCGACGGCATCTGCGGCTCAGGTGAAGAAACCACCTGCCCGGATGACTGTAGGGCGATTGAAGTTTCGAAGGCTGTCAGCGACTACGGCTGGCTGATAACACTCGTGGTTATTATAATAGTCGTAATCCTAGGCTACTTCTACTACCACGGCAAGAAGCATTTCAGGAAACTTTAGAAGCTCTATCCTGGCTTATTTAGAGTGAACCCCTGCTCTTACTTTCGACACCGCTTGATGTTCTTTGGACATCGTTTGGTTTATTCCTTTCAGCTCATTCCATGCGTCCAGGTTGTTCATGCAGCCTGGGTCACACTGACTGAGGTCGCCGTAGTAGCCGTAGGCGCGCGCCCGGCAGCCGCCACACACGTTGCGGTTTTCGCACACGCCGCAATGGCCCTTGAAGTGCTCGCGCTCGCGCAACTGCTTCAGCACCTCTGAATCGTGCCATAATTCCACAATATTATCATGCATGATGTTTCCAATCTTTATCGGGATGAACACGCACGGCTCGATGTCGCCGTTCGGCTCAAGTGCACAGTACAAGCGGCCTGTGCCGCAGCCGCCGATGAAGTCTGCTAAAAATTTTATGTTGTCCGCCTCAGCTGTCTGGCCAAAGGTGTCAAAGTGGGTGAGCGAGACCATGCCGGCTGATGTTGCCATACAAATCCTGCCGTATTGGGGAGCTGTCGATAGCAAGGTTATCTTCCTTTTGCCAGCCTGCTTCGCCATTGCTACGAGCAATTCTTCTCGCTGCTGCGGCGAGATGTCCATGTTGACGATTTCTTTGCCGCGGCCTGTAGGAATGAAATTGTAATGCATGAATACTCTTGCGCCTAACTTTTCTGACAAATTGATAATTGCAGGGACCTCCTTGTAATTAAACTGTGTGACGGTGGCTGATATCCCGACGGCGATGTCTTCTGCGACCGCGTTCTTAATTCCGCGTATGGTTTTCTGGAATGCACTGCGTCCGCGGAATGAGTTGTGTGTTTTTGCAGTGGCGCCGTCCAGCGAGACCTGGACAAATATGCAGTTGTGATTCTTCAGCTGTTTTGCTTTCTCTTTTGTGAGCAGCGTTGCGTTGGTCGCTATGGAGAATCCCATTTCATTGTCAATAATGCGCTTTGCGACATCAAAGAAATCCGGCAGCACCAGCGGCTCTCCGCCTGATATCGCGATGTATGCAATGCCTGCATCTGCCATCGTGTCGACTGCTTCCAGACGCCGCTGAGGCGTCAATTCGTCGGGCCCTGCTACGTGCGCGTCTTCGTAGCAGTGCTTGCAGTTAAGGTTGCATGCGCGCGTGATGTTCCAGACGACCAAAAAAGGCGCGCTGCCTGTGAACGGCTTTTCAACGCCGTATCTTGCAATACCCTCAAGCACAGAAGCAAGACCCTTGCGCCACACAGGGTCCTTTAGCGAGATGATTACCTCTTCCTTTGAAATCGGACTCCTGCTTATCATGGAATCAAGAACATTGGAAACTATGAAGTTTGCGGTCTTGCAGGCCATGCACATCTCCTGCTTGCAGCCTATGTAATCCTTCAGGATGTTGTCAATCCTCCGGCCACATGTGTGACAGCGCTTTGTGCAGAATTTTATTATCCTCCTGGAAATGGGGTTGCCCAGCCAGGCATCGATGGTTTCTGCCATCCGCTGCGCTTCTTCTTTTCCGTTTTCATTTCCCACGAATCCCACCCCACAGAATTAATTGGAGTACAAGTTTTATAAATTCTATCATCCGATTGTTTTTCTAACTGGAAGATGGTGAAATATTGGAAATATGTCTAGATATCGGCATACCCTGCATCCACGAATCCCTTGTCGATTGCTCTTGATAAGAATGCAAAGTAAAGGGGAAGAGAAAATCTCACATAACCTTCTGCTATTTCATCGCGCTGTACCTGATAATCTTTTCTAACAAACGCGCTCTGCATCTCATCGAATAATGAATTTGCTGGAACCATTATTCTTCTATTACGCAGCAAGACCTGCGGCTGATTCTGTCCCATCATATCTCTAAAGGAATGATAGTCTCTATTTCTATCAAAAATTGCAATACCAACATCTCCTGAGAGATAATATCGATTAGGAAATTTTCTTCTTGCAAATCTAGGTATCCACACGCCCTTTTCGGAGATATTTGATAAATGAAAGACAAAATTTCCTCCCTTCCCCCCTATAACGTCTGGTAACTTCTTACCTGTCATATAGTCTTTTATCTGTTCTCTCTGTTCTTCAGGCACCCCAGAAAAATCCATCTGAAATGGTAGTATTTCATACCTCATCTGACCACAACAAGTTTAAAGCACCAAAATATTAAAGAGCCGGAACCCGTAAGAAATCATGTATTTATACTGATAACCTATTTATACAACTTATTTTCAGATAGTTTTATATTTCTGAGACGCTAATTATAGACACTAGTAAATTTTTACTATTAGAAAAAGGTAATGGAAGGTGTTTCTTAATGGAATGCATGATATGCGAAGCGCAACCAGAGGCGCATCTTGCTCTGCACAGGTTCAAGGTCGGCAACAAATATGCGGTGATATGTGAAAACTGCTTGCCTGATTTGTTCGCTGAGTGTTCTAGGGTCTTGATGTGGAAATCTATATCAGGCAGCTACGCTGCTGACGCGATTTTCACTGTGCAGAAAAAAATGGAGCAGCAGAGAAAAAAACTCATATAACTAATATAGTAAAAGAGGTGTTTTAATGGCAGAAGAGGTTTTTGAAGCAATGCAGCCGAGAATAATGGTAATCGGCTGTGGAGGCGGTGGTTCTAACACTATAACGCGTTTGACAGAGATGGGCATACAGGGCGCGACAACTGTAGCTGCAAACACAGATGCGCGGCACCTGCAGACTTCCAAGGCGCACAAAAAAATTCTGCTTGGACGCGAACTGACAAGAGGACTGGGCGCAGGCGGCTACCCGGACGTCGGCAAGAAGGCAGCAGAGGAAGCCAGGACAGACTTGAAGCAAACACTGAGTGGATGCGACCTGCTTTTTGTGACATGCGGCCTGGGCGGCGGAACAGGAACAGGCGCGGCGCCTGTGATTGCGCAGCTTGCAAAGGAGCAGGGCTCAATCGTGATAGCTGCAATCACCCTGCCGCTGAAGATAGAAGGAGCTAGAATAAACAAGGCAGAGGACGGGCTTGCAAGACTGCGCGAGGTATGCGACACGGTCATCGTGATAGAGAACCAGAAGCTTCTTGAGCTTGCAGGAAACAAACCGCTGAAGGAAGCGTTCGGCGTTGCAGACGGGCTCATCGCAACGATGATAAAAGGCATAAGCGAGATGATTTCGCAACCATCCTTGGTCAATCTAGACTACGCTGATGTGAAAACAATAATGCGCTCGGGCGGCGTCGCTACCATAGGTATCGGCGAAAGCGACTCGAGGGAACGCGCACTGGAAGCAGTGACGCGCGCACTGTCGCATCCGCTTTTGGATGTGGATTACACAGGCGCGACCGGAGCACTAATCCAAGTCATCGGCGGCGAAGACATGAAGCTGGACGAAATCAACATCGTTGGAGAAACAGTGAGTAGGAACATGGATCCCAACGCCCTTGTGATGTGGGGCGCGAGAATCGTTCCTGATTTCGCCGGCAAGATCCAGGTGATAACCATCATAACCGGTGTGAAATCACCTTATATAATAGGACCTGGCGGCGGCGCTGCAACTGCGAGGGACAAGAAGAAGTTCGATTTTGGGATAGAAGTTTTATAAAGCTCTTTTATTGGTGAAGTCGGAAATGCAATAATAGGTGAGATGCTTTATTCGAAAGCATTCTTTGCTTTCGCATTTCCTCCATGAAAAAAGGCTTGCGAAAAAGAAAACGGAACTTCTATTTTCTTCTTTATTTTTTTATTTTAATTTCAATTCTTTATTTAGCAGAATTATGGCCGGTGCTGTGACACAACTTTTCTCTATGTCCATGATCATCTAGTACCTAGTGCCAAGTCCATAAGACCATTAACCGTTAGGTGTTCACATGCTGAAAGGCATATTCCTTTTTCTTTCATCCCATATTTAGCGCAGAACCGATCAGCATCACCATACACATCAGCAATTTGTCTTCTTAGTTCGCATTGCTCTTCTATCTTGCAATATTTTGGTTCTTCCATATGCGTTTATTAGGAGTAAATTTTATAAATCCGTCTGCAGAACGAATGCAGGAATAGGCACGGTCACACGCTCTGTGAACGACGTGTTCAACGGAGGTCAGTTTGGCATTGATATGTCAGGATGTCCATGTGGATCTTTTAATGATTTCGCATTCACTGTAATCCAGAGATAGCAGGCTGAAGAATGGTGATATTTATATTTTCATGAGTCTGCTCCTGATAAATTTTATATACTGCCCGGAACAACTGTATAACTGTATGATAACGAGCATGGCAGTATTTTATTATAGCCATGCGAGCTATCTGCAAATCAGCGAGCAATTTGTTGGACTAGAGGATTAATCATGGCGCGGGAAGACAAGATCACTTTGATAATCCAGGAGTTGGTCAGGCGCAGCAATGAGGAGTCGCGGCGCTTGCGAAGCCTGGAACAAAGACTGCTCGCATTGGAGACGAGGACCAATGCGCTGGAATCGTCGGGCGCTCTTCGCGTGAAAAGGGTGAACGACAAAATCGCGGAATTCGATGCTGCAATAAAGGTCCAGGATGACATCGTGATGAAACTAAAAAGCAGCTTTGACAAGCTCTCGAAGCAGACGGACAAGTACGCAAGAAAGAGCGAGATAAAGGAAATCGAGAGGATGTTCGACCTGCTGAGCCCGATTTCACAGCAGTTTGTTACAAAAAAGGAATTCGAGGAGCTGAAAAGAAGGATTTAGCGAAGAAAAGTTTGTGTATCTTTCTATTAAAAAGTTTGGCAAACGATTATTTTCTATGAATGTAGATAAAGCCCTAGCTATTTATGAACCGCGTATAGAAGCGATAGCCAGGGGATTCTATACTTCTCATTCTATAATAGATAGAGATGATCTTGCACAAGCAGGAAGGATCGCACTGTGGAAATTGGCACTCGAGCAACCAGAAGTGTTAGTCAATGAGAGCTACGTAAACGCGACAATAAGAAATGCCATGAAAGATGCACTTCCCAAAAAAGAGTTGCATACTGATTCTATTTACAGAAACTTATTCGATGAAGGGAGCTTGACATTGGAAGAAACCATTCCATCTTCGACATATTCGCCAGAAATAATAATTGCTGGTGAAGCCGAACCGGTTGTGTTTGATTTTGGCGGGGCTTATAAAAGGAGATTTGAAAGGGAAACAGCTGAAGTCTACTCTAACCTGTTGATAGGCAGAAGAAAAAAAGCTCCAAATGGTTTTTGGAAAGGGAAAGCAGGAATAAGAAGAGCACGTTTCTGTTTTAGAAAGTTTTTGGCAGGAATTAACATGACTCCTGCAGAATTTATCAGGGGTGGTGATGCCAAACTAAAATTAATACGTAGTTATAATCTAGGTGGCGCCTTCGATGTTTGTTATGGCACTTCTATTCCAGAATTAGTCGCTGACATATTTCCAATGATGATGCCGTGGGAGTATAGACACCGGGGGATGTATAAAAGCCATGATAAACGAATAGCTGCTATAAAGGCAGCTTTCGAAGGAATCGCAGAGGAAGATATATCTAAGCATGCCACAAAAGCTTTTTTCAAGCAGAATAAATTAGAGGGCTTGCTGTCTAATTATTATGGTGGTTCAACACACCTTGCTGTTGAAGCCGCCTATCCGGGTCAATTCAGACCGTGGGAATTTAATAGAGTGCCGAATGGCTATTGGAGTGGTGAAAAAGGGTTGGAACATGCGGGAGAAGCGGTGAGGTGGTTGTTAGATAGAACTGAAGTTGCTTTGCCAGAGCTTAAAACAGAAATGGTCATGGATAGATTTAGCGGAATGTTCGGTACCTGTTTTGGCAATTCGATCACCAGACTTAGAAAATATGTGTCTAGTACCAAATCACTTGCGGAAAATCAATCTGAAAAGGTAGAATAACTTTTTATATAGGAAAAAACAATAATTTACATGCTAATGGGGTTGAAAAAACGTGTTCGGTGGAACTTGTTCCACCGTATTTCGAAAACCGAAATATAGGATGTGTTTTCAAAATGTTTGGTGGCAAGAAAAAAGAATCTGACAAGCCTGTTCCTATAGACCGTGTCAGGGCCATGACCCGCAGCGGCATGTCTGACAAGGATATCATAAAGCAGCTGAAATCAGAAGGCTACTCCTACAATGATATTGAAAAAGCCATGCTGCAG
>Ga0315293_10002821_pt1 | contig 16744 bp, 12 predicted proteins | sample YL17G13_20_MG_FD_203071 | JGI IMG/M metagenome (GOLD analysis project Ga0315293, IMG submission 203071) | Sediment microbial communities from Yellowstone Lake, YNP, Wyoming, USA - YL17G13_20 | ecosystem: Environmental > Aquatic > Freshwater > Lake > Sediment | place: USA: Wyoming | collected...
CCAGCCTTTCTTCCGCTATCGAGTATCCCCATTTTGGCACTCTATATACTCTCCGTTTGTGCAATTCAACAGCAGTATGGTGATTTATATGGTTTTCCTTCAACCAAAACAGATTAAAATCAATTTTAAGGCGCTAGATACTTCTTTTCTCTCCCAACTTCCCTATTTGTCTCCATGAGACGCAAACAGACATACAACAGCTGCACATTGCGCAAAGTCTAATCCCAAGCCAAAAAACCTAATTTCATACTCAGCAATGTCCAAACATGCGAATCCAGATTCTCCAAAAGGAGACAGATTCAAGACGCAAGTTTGGAGAACTTTTCAGTAATAAAGATTGCGGTTTTCGGTTCTGTTACCTCTCCGTCGGAATCTCTAACGTGCTACTTTTCGTCGGATGCCCAAACGAGCCCTAATACAGTTTTCCAAAGACGACACTGTAAACTTGTCTGTCATGGGAATCTTCAGTCTTTTGCCTAACTCCATCGAAACTGTGAGACCTATGGATATGCGGGCATTACTTGATAATTCGTGCTTATTCTGCAAACAGTACAGGGTACAGCTATGTTATTCCCTAGGAAAAGTTGCTCTGGCAAGACTTGCATTTGATTGAATCTTCGGCAAGTGCCACAGTAAGCGGTTATGGTGGCAATCTGAAAGGGAAAAAGAAGGTTCAAAACCTCTGTAACATGTCTTATCGCTTCTAGATCGTCTTGCTCAGTGATTGTTTTCTCTTCATGTGTCAAGTTGCGAAGAATCCTGAATCCGTGTGCCAATTCCTTCTTGCTTCCTAGTGTCTTTTCACTCCAATCTATCAGTTCCCATGCTTTCAGTGAGGGTTTCTTTCCTTCAGTGTTTTCATAGTATCGCTTCAAACCAATCTCAAGACAACGAAAAGTCATTTGTAGAGAAGCGTCTGGCAGACCAGATAAGAAAGCGAATATTCCTTCAGCATAGATTCTCTTGCCGTTTTCGACTTTGTTATAGAACTCGCATGGCTCAATCACATGGTTGTAGGATAGGTGACCGAGCCTTTCATTGAATTTATTGATAAATCCTTCCCATGCTTGAAACGGTGCTCGACCAAGACCATACCCGAGTAAGCCTCCAAGCAGAGCACCAAATACGCCTTCTCCTGCCATTGGTCATTCACCGTTGCACATTTATGTTACTACCTAACATTTTAGATTTTTCTTTTCGGTTCTGTAAACTCTGTTTGGTTGATCTCCCAGTAAACTTTCGTTTGACGACTAAAAACGAGCCCATGGAAAAAATCGGATTGATGAGTTACTGAATGGACATGACAGGCTTAGATTCTATTAGGGTCGGCAAGCTCAATCCAAGAAATGTCTTTGCCACCTGACAAGTTATCATGTCTCCACTTAATCTCTTCCACAGAGAAACTCCATGTGTGATTTCCTCTTGTATTCGCAGAATGTATCATCTCGATTCTTCTATCGCCGACACGAACAATAGGCATTATATGCCAACCTAGATCATGTCCCAGAGCTAATGAGATTAAACAAGGCTTCCGTTCGTCTATCAGAGATTGAATTTTCCTAATTTTCTCAAGCCCTTGGTCGAACCTTCTTGTTTGAATGTCGATAGTTGGGTATCTTTCTCTAATCTTGCCTGCTACAGAGTCGAAACTATTGCTGTTCCCAAGGTCAAAGTCTTCTTGGAAAGTTTGAAGATTCACTCCTTGAATCCTCAAATATTGGATCAGCCATTCATAGCCAGTTGGAACGCATCCACTATAACGACGCTGTGGAACGACAATACTGTCCCAGTTTTGTAATTCTGTCATACAACATCTTGACTAGATATGAGACAATGACAATTTAAGATTTCTTGCTTGCATTTTGAATCAGGGTTAGCCACTTGTTTTTTCCTTCTATTTTGATTCCGCAAGCTTCTGATGGTGTTTTTCCAATACCTACAAAAATCATCAATCAACTACAATGGGCAGAAGGCGATCAACTCATTCCCTCAGTTGAGGGAAAAGTCTTGAGAGTAAAGAAAGCACGTTAATAATGTGCTAATGCTCAGGTACAGCCAAAAACCTTATTCAGGTGCCTAACCTTATTAATCGCGTTACGTGTGAGTGCCGAGGATGGGAGTCGAACCCATGCTCCTTAGCGTGTGCCCCCGACGAAGCAAAGACGCGCTAAGGCTCGTCCGACCGAATTGCCTCGGCAGTCACTATGAAACGGTGACAGACGGAACGACTAGCCTGCGATTTGGGTCTAGTTTGAAATTCCGTCTGCAATCGCCATCCTATACAGGGCTATGCTGTCTTGGATGTTGGTGTAAGCTTTATTGTTTGTCCAGCTTTTTCCGTGTTAGTAATGTATATTGTGGCTGTTCCATGCACACCTTTTGTTGTGATGTGGATGTTCTTGAACCTGCTATGTCTATGCTGCCGCTGTAGTGCGGCTCTCACTGTACCAGCACTAACTTCTGGCTCATGCAATACCAAAGCTTGGCCTTTTGGAATATCCGAGAATATCTCATCCCATGGCGATTCACTACCCCGTCCTATCGGCACTTGATTGGCTGGAATATACTCTTTCTTGATTTTACTCCAATCTACCATGTTTATCTACCTCTTTCACAAGCAAGGCTTTTCATTATACCACTACACCATCCATGTATTAAAGCTTTCTACCTCGTTGTGCCACTTATAAGAGTTATAACTGGACGGTTACAATTGGAGTTATAACTGCGAAAAAATAAGATGCGAAAGCATCGCCACATTGGTACTGTGCTGATTGGATACTTGTAGTTAGTGAGTAGTTAGTAGTAGTACCGTAACGTACTGTAACACGCTACAACGAAGATGATTGAGCAAATTAACAAATTAATATTGATTCTAAACTGTAACATCAATGATAGTTGCACCAGTGGTCTTTTCTCGACAAGTTTCGCAGGGCTCGTAATGAGCCAATACCATAAACGTCACCAGAACCATCTAGTCCAATACTATCGTTCCGTATCCCCCTTACGAGAAGCGCATCCGACGATTTTTCACAGAAAAAGCCATCCGACGAAGACTTGACAGAACCCGGTTTTCTCCTTCAGTCAAAAGTCCACTTATTCTGGGTCGTTAGCACTGTGATCCATTGATGTAAACAACTTTTGACTTACTCATCCCAGAAACTCCATGAGAGTCTTCTCAGATTTGGCAGTTTTCTTTTCGCTTGGGGGTTTTTTCATGGTCACTCTCAACATTCGAATTGCCTCCAAAGCGCCTTTCTCGAGTTTTAGAGCAAGCGATTCTATTTGTGCCTTAGGGACTCCTAGAAGTCTGAGAAGCGCCGAGTCAAGCTGCAATCTTGTAGGTGCAGGTTGGCTCAGCTGCTCTACAAGACTTGGGACATTCGCTCTTGCGAATTCTTTCCATATCTGTTCAAATTCTGCCTTTTGACTAACTGAAAGTTTAGAAACATCAGGCAATACAACCTGCTCCGTAGTGAATTGTTCAAGTTTGACCCAAGACCCTTGCGTTATAGTCGACTTTCCTATGAGTTGCAGCAATGCCAGAGTGGAGTTCATCCACAATACGAAGATTCTCTCTTCAGATTCATTCTTGAAACCACGGACATTGTAACCATATGCACCTGCAAGGAAATATTGTTCCTGAGAATGGAATGCAATCAATTTTGTTCCGGGCGCAGCCAAATTTGCCCGCGCTAATATTGCGGTTCTGCTCGAACCATTCTTCTGAATTTTCTTCCAACTGTCTTTGTTAAGGCGTTGCATGAAGCCCTTTGATTTTTCAATTGTGTAGAAAGCGTGCATTGCTTTTTCGGTCGCAGAACCGGCATGCGTCACACAGAAATCAGTCTTACCAGTTATTTCCATTGAATCGAGGAAAGAGAACCTCCGCAAGGCACCGGTAACCTCAGTCTTGGGGAATTCAAATTCTGATTTTTTAGAGAACCTATCGAAAAATGTATAGGCAGAACTCGTTTCGTTTTTCAATACCATTCTGTCGATGTTCTTCACTGCTCTGTCGGCAGTGCGGCACATGATTATCGCTTTTGGACCCAATTTGAGTGGTCTATCTTTACCGTGATATACTTCGTTCATTTCTAGTCCGTCATTGAACCAATCACGGACTCTTCTTGTTGGCAATGAAGAGCCAGAGAAGACGACTTGTAGACTTTTCCAAGCTTCATCAAAGTCTGGATTCAGACGAAGATATAACAATGATAGAGTCTGACCATCTGGAAGGAGTTCGCTTTGAGGCACCACCCTCATTATGTAGGTCTCACTTGAGGATGGGCAGTCGTCCCTTCTCATTGCATTAGCTAGTTGTTCAAATACCGAAGGCGTCCATGTGCTAGGAGGAAGCTTCGTTCCAATCAATTTGAAATGGTGGTCACGTTTCGGACCTGTCTTGGAAGCGACGAATAGACACTCGGTTAAGCTCGTGTCCTCACTGAAGGATGATTGACCTAGCCCTAGCACAATTGCTTTCACACAGTAACGTTTTGTTAGGAATTCTATCAGAGGGTGAAAGGCGTGTCCTGTGAAGGTTGTAAAGGGCAGAACGGCGGCCAATGCCCCATTTTTTCGAAGAAAACGATCAGCTAAGAGAATGAAATATACTTGTTGACTTGTTTTCCAGAAAATTACTTTCTTGTGGATGGCAGGAATGGAGAATCTACGTTTTAGCGCATTCTTGTAGTCTTCTGCAAGATTATTCTGAGAGGTGAATGGTGGATTCATAATCACAACATCGACTTGCTTCAGATCAATCGAGTTCGCTTTTGACTTACTAAGACTTGGAATTCGAACTACTTTCACTTTGCCTGAGGGCTTTGCGTCAAACTGATCGGATATTTTGGCTTGGGTAAGCTCTTCTGGCCACATTTCGCTTGTTGGGTTGATAATATCACCCGGATGGAGACGCGTTGAGTCCTCTGTGCCAATTCGGACATAATCTGTGTCGGTTAGTGGTTGCTGCAGTGCGAGATTCACTGCAGCCAGATGGGAAGAGAAAGCCATGGCGTCAATGCCTGTTATGTCTTTTTCCACAAACTGCTTGTGAAGTGATGTAGCATCGGCTTTTTCGGCGAGTCTCGCCTTTTGGCGATAAGCAGCGACAAGAAGCGTTCCGCTGCCGCATGCAAGATCTATGACCTTTGAGTTGGACGAATCAATGGAAATTGTCGCCAGAAGATGAGCTGCATTCGGATTTGTGTAGTGTGCGCCTAATGGTTTGCGTATCTTGAACGGAATAAGACTCTGGAAAATCTGACCGACGAGCTCTGAGACCTGCAGCTTCGATATAAGAACTGCAATAGTATCAATCAACTCTGACAGCTGCACTCCTATTTCTGACGATTTGAAATATTGAGTAATAATAGGTCCGTAGATGGGCTCGTAATCTTTGGCCTTGACCTTTTCAAAGTACTTGTCTTGCAGAGCCTGTGGATCAGTTTTGTCCAAAGGTTCGATTTCGGGATACCGTTGGGGATCACCTGCTCTCTTCGTAGCCTGGGAGAGCAGAGTGTAGAAAAGAATTTGGTTGATGAAAAGGAAGGCAGTACCTAATCGCAGAGCTTTTTGCCGTTCTTTGCCCTTGAGGGATTTCTGGAAGACTGAGCGGAAGAAATCGTGCCCACCGAAAACTGTCTCAAGCTTATCATTAGGTACTCCAGACAATGAATCAGCCAATTCATGAGCAGTGTATTGAAGTATTCGCCTGGCCTCATTTTCAGTGGGTTCTTGTTGCTCCGCCAGTGCGCTAATTCTGCCATGAACTACATCAATGATCGCGCCTGCCACTTGTTGAAGCGTACTGAGAACAAGAGAGATTTCTTCCCGCTCCCCGAGAGGCAAAATGTGAAGATGAAACTTTTCTCCAGGTTTGGGGTAGGTCACGGCGAACACTTCGCCAAGTCTAGTGACTGAGGCGAGGTCACGCATGTAGCTATAAGCAGATGAGACAGACTTTCGTTCCAAAGATTCGCCATCCTTGGCACTAATGACGTTAGTCCCTCCATCGCTGAAGACGATATCAGGTTTTCGTGTTGTCGGTTTGCGCGTCACTGGATCAATAATCTTGAAAATTCTTTCAAAGCTAGCGTCACAAAAGCCATTCTTCTGAAGCAGTGATACTAATTCTACGGTCTTGGTATTTTCTCCTTCTGCTCCAACGTTGCCAGAGCTCAACTGCCTAGCACCTTGTATTTGGGATAAATAAGGCATCCAAACATTGTTTACTCAGTCTGACCTTAGGTGATATATAAAACAATATTATCTAAGCCTTGTAAGATAGAAGGGATGGACCTACGTGCTTCCTCGCCCTTCATGCTTTGGACGTGGATTAATGCAAACAAAGTCCCACCTGTTCGCGCGCGTTTATCAACGATGAATGTGCTGCAAGTCTTAATTAGTGATATGGAAGGATTACTATCGGGCAGGACCGAGGCTCAACGGTGTCACCCGATCCATTGATGTTACCAGAGAATTCGCTACTTGAGGAAGTAGATCTAGATTATCGAAAGCTTGGGCTAAGACGGAATCCCCTAGATGCCATTCCGGTTTTTTCGGACTCGCAGCCTATTCCTGGTAATGGTTACCTTAGATACTATCTGGGCCGATTGTCTTCCCTTATCCGTGACGCTGTCGCTTCTAGACCTGCATGCGTCTACCTGGCAGGTCCACCGGGAAGCGGAAAGTCCGCCATCCTGAAAGCGCTCAGCTACCTGCCAAGACCGCGTGGAACGGTTCTCCCAATCTACATAAGATTCCCTCTGACTGGAGGAAGACTCGCCTTCTACAATGAACTCGTCAGAAGATTGCCGGAACCCTTGCTGCGGTTACTACTTATCTACGTAAGTAACAACCACTCAAGGATGAGGGACACCTACATCGGAAGAAAGCTCTGGGCAGCCAGTACTTCTGGTAACTTGTGGAAAGCATCAGAGCAGATATACATCAGTCCACAGTACGCAATTGAGTCAATATCAACTATCCTTTCAATTTTGTTGGATATCACAGATCAGAGTAGAATTGTTATTATTCTGGACGAGTTTGAGCATGCGTGGGCGAGATTCACTGGAGCACAGAAGTATAAATGGGAAGAATCAATGGTGGAACTGTTCGACAGGCTAGGTCGAAAAATAATAGTTGCCCTGCCTCTTTTGGCTGGTTCATTTACGTTGGGGTCGAGACCCTATATGAAAATGTACTACTGGAAAGGTCTCGATATAGATCTGATTCTTAATGTGACCGAGCGTAATGTGGTGGAGATAAATTGCTCTCTATCTACTCTCAAAAAAACCATGCGCAAGATCATTCTGAAGGAAGTAATGGACAGCAAAGGAAAGCGCACTTGTGAGATTCTGTTAAATAATCACGGAACTTACTCTACCATTGGTGATGCTATAACCGATCTGAGAGGGCGGTTGTTAATGATGGCATATGAAGGAAGGAATTGGATGGTGGGAAAAGACCATGGAGTCATCTAGGAAAGGCATAATTTTCGTCATTGGAGATTCTTTTGAAAGTTTCTCAGAAATTATCCACGAAACGAACCCGCAAGCCTTCGGTCTCTTGTGCTACACGAATCAAGGACTAGCCAAATCAACGGAGTTCCTGAAGAACAATAATATCGACCTGAGTTGCTGCCGTTTTGAAGTGGTCCAAGGCCTCATTGACAAGAGAGAATTTTTCAGAAAAAGCTCGTCACTAATTGATTTTCTGATTTATCATTGTAAAGCTGAAGTGGCTTCCATTTGTGTAGGCGACAGAAATCTAGAAGCCCTGGCTTTGGCAGCAATTGTAGCGCATCAGACCCATACTATGCTACGCATTGAGGATTCGACTGTCCATCTGAAATTGGATTCCGGAGGTGCTATGCTTGTTGATTCCCTCTCTTCAATTGTGAAGGAGTTCAACCTTTTTCGCTACAAAGATGTGCTGGTAGATATCGAAAGGATAAGCCCGAAGATCAGATCCAGCAGAGGAAAGACGTACGTCTCTCTCTTGTACAAACTGGCGCTGGCTAACTACGATTGGGATTGCCGAAGGTACGCTCAAGCATGTTCCACTCTGAAAGAGGCGAAAGATTTGCTCGAAGGCACTAGAGACGATTTCTCACATGTCTATGAATACTTCAAAACTAAAATGCAATCGAACATCGAGTTTCTTGAGAAGCTTTCCCAGAACCAAGCCATTCTCGGAGGGATCGACGCTTTCTTTAATGGCAACAGAAGATATGATGCTGCCGATAATCTCATCTGCGTACTTGCCTTGGCAAACTCGGTTGAATTCTGTGTCCGTGCACGTTTGATTTCAAGGAAATATGATCCAGATGACATATCAAAACTAAACAAGGCTCTGAAGCGCAACTTTGGTGATAAGGCCAAGGATTTCTTCATCAGGCAGAAGATATTTCACGTGGATAAATTCGACCCTGAAAAGGACCAAGACAGGAATGCAACAGTCTCGCCCGGTTTTTCCTACAAACCAGGTTTCGCTGACTTGCTTCAGGTTTTGCGGCTTGTAGATGATAACTTTTTCAAAGACATTGCAGGAGTCATTGATGCACCTGAAAACCAAGACTACTTGAGCATAAAACAACTGAACAGCCTGAGAAACAAGATTGTACACCGAATGGGAGCAGTAAGCGAAGAGGATTTGCCCAAAGCCATCAAACTGGCCGAATATGTGATTGAGAAGTTTTTAGCCCGCATTTCGGTTGATAGCCCAAGAGTATTTGCACAAGTAAGCCCTAAGAACCCTGACAGTCTTGTTCTCCAAGCCTCAAGATACGCAAATCACATAAGCCTTGATCTTCGTGACATCACTCTGGGCGTTTTTGGTTAATGCCTATTTTCACGGCGAGTGCATCACGTAAGCGGTTCCGTTGATTCCTTGAGATGTTCAATCACAAAATGTTTGGTAATAAGCTTGGTTTGATGGCGGGCTGCGTAATTCAATAGTCCGTTACAAGCGCATAATATGTCATATGTGTTTCGAGCAGTTCTCTCGTATATTTCTTTAACGGCATCTTCATCAAAAGGCGCCAGTTCGCCAATATTCTTGTCAATTCTTTTTTTGTCGAGGTACCATTCTATCAGTTTCTTGACAGACGGAAGGTTGAAGAGGCCAACGTAGACTTCCGTATGAGGCCTCTTGGGAAGAGGTCTGAGTAACTGTGGATAGTTAGTTTCAAGATCTGAGATTATGTCTTCGTTGCACGTGATCTCAACAGAGAGAAGCGGTTTGGTTCGGACCACTAGCTCTCTAATGTCTATCGCAAAACGATCCTTTTGGGTCTTAGTCCACTTTCCCCAGCCCATTTCTAACTGATCGATAAAGAGGTATATCATGTTAAATCCTGCGAGATGGATCAGGTGAACAAGCCCAATCAAATAGCCAAGTTTATCAGCGGATTTGATTTTCTTGAGGTCTTCAATCGACTCCGGTGCTCGCAAGTGTTCCATCACCATCTCAGCTATACGCGAATCAACGTAGGGGAATTTTCCGAAAAGAAGCTTTTTTGTTTCCTCGATTACCCCATCGAGATCCAGCATTCCTTCCGCAAGTGCATCCCGAAGAGATTTGAAAGTCACCTGTGCTTCTTCAGAAGACTTTTTCTTCTTGCGAATGAGACTCGGGTTGGCTTTCAAAGCTATGGTCACTAGGCGTGTAACCATGTCCTCTAATCCGACTCTGATTAGATTATCAATGAAATCTTGATAGATGCTCGTTATGCCTGCCACAGGCGAGAGTATGTAGATCGCTATATAATCGTCGAATCTATTGTTCACTGTATCCTGGACATGCATCATAAGGGAGCTTTTGCCAACACCAAGCGGTCCCATTACCCACAGGTTAGTGGCTTCTCCTTGCATGGAAGGAGCAAGGAACTTGTCGCGTATCTCCTCAAGTTCCCTTACGCGTATCTTCTCATTGAAGTCATATCCAGACAGACTGGCAACGGGCTGTGAAGGGAATGGATTTCCTGTGAGGCCATACACTTCAAATATGTTCTCTTTTCCCTTGAGTTTCTCAAACCATTCTCCTGAGTTGCTCATACATTTTCCACCAGTCTAATCATTCTAAAGGGGTTACCGTACAGTTTAAAAGGCTTTTCAAAAATGCGGACTCTCTTACGAAATATCCCGGTTGCTGACTTCGAGAACTCCATAGACTCTGGTGTTCTCTTGTAGAATTGAGTCAGCAAGTCGTCGAAAAGCTCATCACTGATCATAAGGCTTCTACAACAGAGTGCTCGAAGTGGTGAGATCCATACATATGGAGTTTTCCACTTCATTCTAAGCACATTGTAGTACTTCGAAAGTGTTTTGACAAAGGATTCGAAGGAAGGTTGAGTAGGAAGCAGTAGGTACATATTGTCAACTGCCCTGATTTCTCTGCTTATCAATCCTTGGAATTTGAGCCCTTCGCCAATAAGGACAAGCTTAGATCCATATGGATCAAGGAGGCTATTCTTTACAGCACTACACTCGCGAACCTTGAATTGTTCGCCCGACACCACAATTGGCTGATCGTTCTCAGATTTCAGGGCACCGATGGCTTCCAATATTCTGGAGCAACTGAGGTCTCTCAGTGATTCAGTCTTGTAGTTGCCCTTTGCAACTTGGGAATAGAAGGACAGTAATTCGGCTTCTGTAGCAACCCATGACGTTGGATATATTTCCTCAGCCTCTTTCACATCTAACACTCGAGGGTTAAAGCCATTCAGGAGTTCAAGCTCTTCAAACCAAGATACGATCATCCTAAAATCTACTTGACCGACTCCTAACTTGCTTTTGAGAAGAACAGCTGAGAATTGAATCACTCCTTCTGTTGGTAGTCCGTATTCAGTTTCAGCTATTGATTTTGTAGTGGAGTCTCGAATCTTCACCAATAATTGGGGAGTGAAAGCAGATTCCTTTTCCATTCTCAGAATGCGATCAAATATCATGAGCTTGGCTTCACGGAATTCTCCTGAAAACACAGCATGACCAATTGCTTGCAGCCGAGGCTTAACACGATACGACCTTTCAATTTTCCTCGCTTTTCCTGCTTGGGGTGATCCTTCTAGAAAACCCCACCGGATCATTGCAGAAACAGTCTTGTCAGCGGCTTCTCTCATGAAAGCTGGTTCCTGAGATTTCTTTCGATAGTCCCTCCACTTCTTGCCTGCTTCAATCTCGCGTGTGGCCTGAACTCGGATGGCAAAGGTCTTGATAATATGATGAATTTCATCAAAAGTGATGCTAGATAGGCTTTCGTCATGTATGGTCTTGGAAATAGCGGTTATGTAGTCAAAAACGTAGGTTGTTCCGTGCAGAGACTTAAACACAGTTGATCACCCGCTCTCTACTACTGATTTCCACCTGTATAGGATATCAAAGTATGCTTTTTCAAGTTTGTTACCGTCCAACGCTCGCCTAACATGAGAGACCGTCGAGACAAATCTGACTGTGATCCTATTAAGACGTGTAAGGCTTCTGAATAGACTCTTGGTCATTGCAGGATCAATGGATTTCTCGCTAGCGCAACCCAGCAAATGTCTCATTGCTGCCAATGGGGGGCGGCAAGCAACCATTTGGGTGTATTGAGGTGAAACTTCACAACAAGGCTGCAAAGCAAGGATACCATAAGTGAGGCAAAACCGGAACGCGTTACGGTCTAAAGGTACTGAAGAAACAATAATTGGAAGTAAGGCCTTGGGATAGCCAGCAACGAAATAGCGCATCAAGATATCCTGGATTCTCTGATGAAAGAGCATTACCTGTTCTTTGCTTACGAGCGATCCTTTGCGTCTAAATTTACATTCGACGATAAGGAGCTTATTAGGCACGCCTGGCTTGAAAACTAAAACGTCATTTTCATACATGATTCCGGATAATCCACGAAGCTCTCTGACACGACCTGCAAGCGTCCTGAACCCTAGCTCGTACAATTGATGAAAGACCCACCTTTCGAGCCACATTCCTCTCAGAACATGCGATTTCCGGAAGGGGACGAGTGTCTCTTCAAACGTCCCTCTCCAAAGTCTGTAGATCTCGAGGTCAGTAAGAAGGTCCTCTGTTCTTAACCGGCGATGCCCTATCATTGATACCTCTCTACACCTAACTGCGTAATCCTGGTTTATTTTGTTAATCTGTGTGCATATATCAGCTTGCAGAATGTGTTGGAAAAATGACTCCACAGGTTCAGAGAGTTGCTGAATCTAGTTTTTCCGAAGTTGTGCGCGGGCTCTTCTTTTGCGGTAGCGAAGTCAACCTAAAGCATACTGCGTCTTGTATGAATTCTTCCCTAGAGACATAGCCCAGCTCAACATTTTCTTTTATGAAGCTCTCGACCTCATCAAGAAGCTTTGGCGATAGCATCACAGACTTGTTCAGTATCGCCTCTATTGCGTCAGAGTACGTCTCATCTTTCCAGTTTCTGCCATAAGCCGTCCATACTGCCTAAAGGTCTTTAGCAGTGTATCAAACAAGACATTGCTTCAGGCACCACTGGGTATTTCTTATGCTTTGTTCACTGTGGTGCTAGAAGTTGCCGCCTCGAGTGGCGTCAGAGTTGTTTTTGACGCATAAAGGAAGCTGGGAAGACTTGTCGAAGAGACAAATCCGGAAGTTCATTGATCTCAACGGTAAGAGGCCCTAGGGGGTAGGGGTGTTTTGGTTAAAATTACGCGAAAAGAACTGATCGAAAAGCGTTTGAATGTTTGTCGGCGCATCCTCCGTCTTGATACTCAACGCATTCGCTTTGAACTTGTCACCAAACTGCGAGACATTTTCAATGCAGCACATGCCCTAGCACAGAACCGTGACTTGGATCTCAGGGAACGACAGAAATGGGCCCGAGTTGCGGCGTATGCGGCACAGACGATTGATAGTCTTTGTGTGAAGTTTGACGAAAAGCAAATTGACAAGGATTTGGCTGAGCTGGGGAGGCTTGTGAATGAAGTCAGAGCAAAAACGAAAGCTAGAAGCGCTGAAGCGGGAGTTTCGGTCAACAAAGAAAGTGGAGATTCCTCAAGATCCAGTTGATCTTGCTAGGATTCTTTTCAAATTCGAGCCCACAGAGTATCAGCAACGTCTTCTAAGGGATCCAAGCAAACGCATCGTAGTAAGATGGTGCCGTCAGGCTGGGAAGACAACCACAATAGCATTGAAGGCAATCGGTTTTGCCTTAACAAACCCCAAAACGTTGACGCTTGTGGTCGGTCCGTCGCTACGTCAATCTATGATAATGGGCGATCGAGTCCAAGATTTTCTCGCAACATTGCCGGAACAACTGCGCAAGGTTTTGATTGATCGCCAGCAAAGGACGGTCATAAGGTTCAGGAACGGTAGCAGAATAGTGATCTTGCCTAACTCGCCTCAGCTCCTTCGGGGTTACACAGCGCACCTAGTAATTCCTGATGAAGCCAATTTCTTCAAAGATGACGAACTCGTCTTCTACAATGTCCTATATCCCATGCTTGCAACGACCGACGGCACTCTAATCGCTTTGAGCACGCCTTGGAACAAAGACAGTGTTTTCTATCGCATGTGTCAAAGTTCCGAGTTCAGCAAACATGTGGTCACTGCAGATGATGTCGTCAAATCTCGTCTAATTAAGAAGAGCTTCATCGACGAGATGCGTCTCGAACTGCCAGATGAACGCTTCAGACGCGAGTTCTTCAGTGAGTTCGCAGAAGATGCTGATAGTTGGCTATCGCAAAGTTTGATCGTGACCTGTATTGAGAGTGAACTTGTGCTCGCAGAGTTCCATGAATCTCTTCGGGGCTCATTCTACTTGGGCGTGGACTTTGGGAAGCATCAGGATTTCAGTGTGATTGTGGTTCTCGAAAAGATTGAGAAAAGTCTGCGGCTGATTCATGTGCACCGGTTTCGGCTGAAAACTGATTATGCAAGTGTGATCGGCTACATCAAGAGTCTCCAAGACCGGTGGCGAATGGTTCGCAACGTATATGCGGACATCACTGGCGTTGGCGAGTACATCGTCGAAGACATGACCAAGAGCGGCATCACAAATTGCACCGGCGTTACGTTCAGTCTACAGACAAAAGAGGAAATGGCGACGATTTTGCGGGAGAAAATGCGTGTCGGCGAGATCAAGATCCCGTATTCTCCAGCAAAGACAACAAGTGACGTGGACCTGACTGCTGAGTTGAATATTGAAAAGTTTGACCTGCTAAAGACGGGACACATCAAGTTTGCTCATCCAGAAGGCTCACATGATGATGTTTTCTGGGCTACGGCTCTTGCGGTGTATGGTGCTGTTAAGCACCCCACCATGATGGGCCTTGTTGATTTCGGAACAGTCGGAGACAAGAAATAATGGGTTGGTTGCACTTCAAAAAGAAAGAATCCGAAAAACCCAAGTTGCACGGACTCGTTACTGTAGAGGGAAAAGCACCTGGAGCCTATCTTATTGCAAGCTCCGAGCAACCTCAGCAGAGTTCCGAAACGAGAATCCGAGGGAGACTTCAGGCAGCCAAACTGATCGAGGCCACAGTCAACCCAGCTCTCGCTGCAAAAGTCAGCGTTGGCACGATTACAGGCGTCAAGTATCCGGAAGACTTCGGTGACTTTCAAGACTACCTAGACTCGTACTACTACATTCCATATGTTGGTCGGGCTGTCGACGTCAAACAGTTCATGATTTGGCAGATGGGATATGACCTTGAAAGCAACGATAAAGGAAGCATAAGCAACGTCAATGATTTTCTAACTGAGGTTCAAGCGGACATCGTTATCCGTGACGGATCTCTGTATGCGATTCTCTTCGGGAACATGTACTGGCGAATTCAGAAAGATCAGGGCACGAGACTCTCGGCTCTCAACCCGATGAGAATGGGCAAGAAAGTCAACGCAGACGGCCAGTTCACTGAGTACGTGTACCAGCCCGATTTTGGAAAGATTCTGAGGTACAAGCCTGAAGAGATTCTTGAGCTAAGATTCAATGCCGAGCCTTGGAGTCTTTTCGGTGTCAGCTCTCTACGTCGCGTCCTCCCCACGATCAAGTCATTGTTGTTTATGGAAGAGAAGTTGCCATGGATTGCTAGGCGTCGTGCAGACCCTCTTCTGCTGGTCAATATCGGAAGCGCAACGAATCCTGTCGACAAACCAACTTTTGACCGGATCAAGAACGGTATCATAAATCGGAAGCCTGGAGAAGATGTCTTCAATGACGGGACGATAGACGGAATCCAGGAAGTTTATCAAAGCGCTACTGTGGGCGGTCGACAGACGATTGAGCCTTTGCTGAATCATTTCACTCACAATCTTGTTGCAGGGCTCGGAGTACCAGAAGCTGCCTTGGGATTTGGCGGTACAACTACGATGGCTACAGCCGAGTACCAGGAGAGGATCCTGGAGGCTGAGGTCCGTGGTTATCAGCGTGTCTTGAAAAGGATGCATGAGAGCAGCATCTTCTCAATGGTCAAGATCAAGAGTCCTGTTAAGATGACTTGGAGACCGCTGAAGAGCGAGGACAAGGAAGCTTTGAGTAAGATGTTGCAGGGCGAGATTGAGCATGCGATTGTGAGTCCTGATTGGGCTCGTCAGCGTCTCGGGTATCCTGACGATGCCGGGAAGGATCTGATGGTTGACAGCAGGTTCGTTCCTGCCGGAACTATTGCGAATCTGAGTGTTGAAAGCAAGAAGCGGTTGGAATTGTATGAAAAACTCGCTAAGGATCTTGACAAAGACGGCGTTGCTTCTGGATCTGTTGGCTGAGTCCAACCTCAGCTTCATGTTTGTTACGAGCCCAGATGCTTGTCAGAAATGTTTGCAGTATGACAAGCGGATAATGAGTGATGAAGATGCTGAAGGAACTTTTCAGTATTTGGTGAAGGGTCCTAGTGATTGGGTTTGGTATCCGATGGTTCATCCTCACTGCAGATGTGTGCTCATTTTGTTGATGGGAAGGATTTAAGATGCCGAGACATCCTGACTTTGAAAAGATCTATCAAGCTTTCATGTGGCGGTACTGTAAAGGCGAGACTGAATGTGACGAAGGCAAACAGATCTATTATGCGTGGCTGAAGAAACTCGGTCTTGATGATTCGAAGCCTTATGAGTATCCTCAAGAGACTCGTGAAAAGTTTTCTTGGATTCAGCCACACATTCAATTCATCAAAGAAGATGAACAGGCGAAGTACTTCAAAGTAGAAGCTCTCTTTCCGCTTACAAGCATGAACTGGAATATCTACACGCGTGAAGAGCTTATCCGCGCCTGCAGGACTCTCATTGGCAAGCATACGGATTTGAATCATACAACGGAGATTTTGCAGGAAGTTCAGACTATCGACGCTGACTACGAAGATGACACAGTTGAATGTCTGGACAGAGTTTTGAAGGGAAGTAAAGTTCTGAGCATGCTCGAGAACGGCGAGATACTTCAGGTGAGCATCGAAGCTGATTGTCTTCGCGGATCTGAGTTGACGCCTGAAGGATGGACGTGTGAGGGACTCGTTTTCACAGGTAAAGCGTACCTCACGAAAGACGTGCTTCCAGGAGTGCCTCTTACTCGTATCATGCCAGTTGAGAAACTGGTTGAAAGTTTCAAAGGGATAACAATGCAAAAGGAAGAAAAAGAAAAGAACGCTGAAAACAAGGATCCAGTAGCAGAAAAAGAAGCTGACCCTGAAAAAGTTTTAGTTGTGGACGCTAAGGCTGCTAGTGTTGGAGACAGTGAAGTTCTTGAGAAGATCGAAGACCTTCAAGGCAAGTATGAAGCTTTGAAAAGCGAG
>Ga0315293_10002824_pt1 | contig 16733 bp, 14 predicted proteins | sample YL17G13_20_MG_FD_203071 | JGI IMG/M metagenome (GOLD analysis project Ga0315293, IMG submission 203071) | Sediment microbial communities from Yellowstone Lake, YNP, Wyoming, USA - YL17G13_20 | ecosystem: Environmental > Aquatic > Freshwater > Lake > Sediment | place: USA: Wyoming | collected...
TGAGCGGATATATAGAAGATGCAAATAATGTGGGGCGTGACACGCATGAACTTTACGTTTTTCTTGAGCTTTTTCAGGCCGGGGAGATGCCCATAGGTCATTGTCCTATGAAAGGAAGTAAAAGGCCATGGGCATGGGCTCCATGGCCTTTTTTATTAGTGCTCGAGGAGCTGACATGAAGAAAATATTGAGCGGCAATGAGGCGATCGCCAGGGGAGCATATGAGGCGGGGGTAATGCTCGCCGCCGCGTATCCCGGCACGCCAAGCACCGAGGTCCTTGAGACCATAGCAAAAGAATATCCTCCTATCCATGCACAATGGGCCCCGAACGAAAAGGTGGCGCTCGAGGTCGTGGCGGGTGCTTCCTATGCGGGCGCGCGGGCGATGGCGGTAATGAAGCACGTCGGGGTGAACGTGGCGGCGGACCCGCTCATGACTCTACCCTATACCTATGTCCGAGGCGGGCTCGTGCTCGTGAGCGCGGATGATCCGGAGCTCTTTTCCTCCCAGAACGAACAGGACAACCGGCATTACGCCCGCTTCGCCAAGATTCCCATGCTTGAGCCTGCCTCCTCCCAGGAGGCGAAGGACTTCATGGCCAAGGCCTTGCAGATAAGCGAGGAGTATGAGACCCCGGTCATGCTGAGGACCACGACCCGGATCTCGCACTCCATGGGCGTGGTTGAGCTCGCTGATCCCATTGAGCCGGCGCAGCCAACGCTTCAGCGGCATCCAAACGAGTGGGTCATGCTCCCGGCCAACGCGCGCAAACGCCATCCAGTGATCGAGGAGCGTATTGTCAAACTTAGGGCCTTGTCGAATGCCAGCCCCCTCAATATAATGGAGATGAACGATTCAGACATCGGTATCATCGCCTCCGGCGTCGCCTACCAGTACGCGAAGGAGGCCGTGCCGAACGCCTCATTCCTCAAGCTCGGGTTTCCCTTTCCCCTGCCGGATGAGAAGATAAGAGCATTCGCCTCTCAAGTGAAGGAGCTCTGGGTTGTGGAGGAACTCGACCCGTTCATCGAGGAGCAGGTCAAGGCCTTAGGTCTCACCTGCAGAGGCAAGGATGCCATCCCCTTGTGTGGCGAGCTCAGCCCGGATCTCGTAAAGAAGGCCATACTGAAGCAGGAGGGCTCCCAGGAAAAAGTGCCCAGCCTGCCCGGTCGACCGCCAAGCATGTGTCCTGGGTGTCCGCACAGGGGTATGCTCTGGGCCCTCAAGCGCAACAAGTGCTTCATCGCCGGCGATATCGGCTGCTATACCCTGGGCTTCTTACCGCCGCTCGACGCCATCGATACCTGCCTCTGCATGGGTGCCGGCATCAACCACGCACATGGCATGTCCAAGATATTCGGACCCGGCACAGAAAAAATCGCCGCGGTCATCGGCGACTCCACGTTCTTCCATTCCGGTCTGACCGGTCTCATGAATCTTGCCTACAACAATGGTCATGCGCTGATCATCATCCTGGACAACCGCACTACGGCTATGACCGGGGCCCAGAATCACCCCGGCACAGGCATTACCCTCAAGGGCGAGAAAACGATCGACATTAACCTCACGGCACTCGTCAAGGCCCTCGGGATTGAGTGGGTAGAAACCATCAACCCCTATGACATCAAGGCTGCGCGGCAGAAGGTGAAGGAGGCGCTTGCTTTCGATGGACCGTCGGTCATCATTTCCCAGGCACCGTGCGTGCTCCTGAAATCGAAGATCGTCTCGGGCAAACCACTCAAGGTAGATGCAGAGAAGTGCACAGGCTGCAATGTCTGTATCTCCTTGGGCTGCCCCGCAATTGAGGCCCATGATGATCTTGTCAGGATCACCGAGATATGCGTAGGCTGCGGCATATGCCGTGAGATCTGCGCGGCGGGTGCCATAGGAGGTACACAATGAATGTCCTGATGACCGGCGTGGGAGGGCAGGGGATCATCCTGGCATCCGATGTCCTCTCCGAGGTGATGATGCGCTCCGGGCTCGATGTGAAGAAGTCCGAGATCCACGGCATGGCGCAGCGGGGTGGAAGCGTCATGTCGCATGTCCGCTTCGCTGACCATGTCTACTCGCCTATCATCCCCCACGGGTCCTGTAATATATTGCTATCCTTTGAGGAGATCGAGACCGCACGCTATCTGTCCTATCTGAACAAGGATTCGGTCGTGATCATCAACCGCTTTAGGCTCTCTCCGCCGTCGGTTATTGCTGGAAAAGATACCTATCCCGATATAATCCCTCTCATCATGGAAAAGACCGACAAGATACATCTCGTGGAAGGTACCAGTATCGCGAAGGAAATCGGCAATCAGCGCGGGGTGAATATCATCCTCCTGGGGGTCCTTTCCTCCTTGCTGAAACCCGAGGAATCACTCTGGATCGAATGTCTCTCCGACATGATCCCTGATAAAATCCGGAAGATCAACATCGATGGCTTTCTCAAAGGTCGGGGCATAAAGTTCCTGTAATTATAGAGAATTTGGAGGTTTCTATGATCTTTAACTACGAATTCGAGACATTACCGAGGGAGGCGCTGGAGGCCCTGCAGCTCAAGCGACTGCAGCAGGTTGTCGCAAAGGTGTATCACACCGTGGACTTCTATCGCAAGGCATTCGACGATGCCAAGGTCAAACCAGAAGATATCAAGATCCTCGATGACCTCAAGAGGCTTCCCTTCACCACCAAGCAGGACCTGCGGGACAATTACCCCTTCGGGCTCTTTACCGTGCCCATGAGTAACGTAGTGCGGCTCCATGTTTCTTCCGGGACCACCGGCAAGCCCACCGTCGTGGGGTATACCAAGCGGGATATCGAGACCTGGGCTGAGCTCATGGCGCGCTGCTTCGCCGCGGCAGGCCTCACGCGAAACGACATTATCCATAATGCCTACGGGTATGGTCTCTTCACGGGGGGCTTAGGTGCCCATTACGGAGCAGAGAAGCTCGGCGCAAGCGTCATCCCCATGTCGGGCGGCAATACGAAGAAGCAGATCTTGATCCTCCAGGACTTCGAACCAACCGCCATCTGCTGCACACCGTCCTATGCCCTGTTCCTCGCTGAAGCTGGCCATGAGATGGGCATCGACATGCGCTCTTTGAAGTTGCGCGTCGGTATCCTCGGCGCCGAGCCTTGGAGCGAACGTATGCGCCTCGAGATCGAGGACAAGCTCAACATCACAGCGCTCAACATTTACGGACTCTCTGAGGTCATCGGACCGGGTGTCTCCATGGAGTGTGCCGAGGGTAGATCCGGCATGCACATCTTCGAGGACAACTTCATTGTCGAGATCATCGACCCGACCACTGGGGAGATCCTGCCCTACGGCGAGAAAGGTGAGCTTGTCTTCACCACCATCACCAAGGAAGCCTTCCCACTCATTCGATACCGGACCAAAGATATCTCCTGCATCAGACCCGAACCGTGCCGATGCGGTAGGACCTTTGTGCGTATGGAGCGGGTCACTGGACGCAGCGACGACATGCTCATCATCCGGGGCGTCAATGTTTATCCATCCCAGATCGAGAGCGTACTCCTCGAGATCGAAGGCCTGGAGCCTCACTACCAGCTCATCGTCGATCGCGAAGGTCAGCTCGACACCCTCGAAGTCCAGGTGGAAGTTAGCGAGAATGTCTTCTCAGACGAGGTGCGAGTCCTCCAGGGCCTCGAGAGACGTCTTGCCAAGGACATCAAGGACTTGCTCGGTGTCACAGCCAAGGTGAAGCTCGTGGAACCCAAGACCCTACAGCGCTTCGAAGGCAAGGCGCAGCGCGTAACTGACAAAAGGAAGATCTAAAGGAGGTCTCAGGATGAAGGTAGAACAAATCTCTGTTTTTCTTGAGAACAAGCCGGGCGGCCTAGCGGAAGTCACCAGGATCCTCAAAGACGCCAACATCAATATCCGGGCGCTCTCCTTGGCCGACACATCCGATTTCGGCATCCTACGCCTCATTGTCAACGATGTCGAGAAGGCCAAGGTTGCCCTGAAGGCAAACGGTATCTCCGTCGGTAGGACAACCATGGTCGCCGTCGAGGTCCCTGACAAACCGGGTGGACTCTACAGCATCCTCGAACTGCTCTCGAAAGAGGGCGTGAACGTAGAATACATGTACGCCTTCGTGGAACGCAGAGGTGAGAATGCGGTCATCATCTTCCGCTTCGACGACCCCGACCGCGCCATCGACCTCCTCCTCAAGGCTGGCTTCACCGTCCTTACCGGCGAGAAGGTCTACGCTCTTTAACGTACCACTTCGGGGAAAGCGAAAAAGCTCCCCATCTCCCACCCTCTTCTCCCCGGAGAAGAGGGATCAGAGTCCGTAGGATTTGGCCTCTCCTAACGATATGAAGGTGAGTGGCCAAATTCTGCGGATGTAATCTCGCCCATTTCTCGGCTACCGCCGAAATGTAGCATATACATTTACCCTGCATGCAGGGAGTTCCTTCATTTCTTGCCCTCGGGAACGGTCCGTATAAACGGCTCTTACTGCCCTTTGTTTTTGCCACCGCCTTCTACCATTCTTCATGGCAAGAGCCAAAACAAAGGACCGCCGGTTTTCCTTGAGACCGGGGGGGGTGAGCTTTTTTCTTCTTGAGAAGGACAAGCTCGGGAGAGAGCGGCAAAGGGATGGGAGAGGATATTGACAATGGTCGGAGGGATGGGATAGAGTCCGCTGGATATTAGGAGGTTGGGATGGATTACAAGCATACGTTATGTTTGCCGCAGACCGCATTCCCCATGAAAGCGAGTCTCTTTAAAAAGGAACCAGACTTCCTTCAGAGGTGGGAGAAGGCGGAACTATATAAGAAGATTATGGAGAAGTCGGCGGGGAGGAAGAAGTTCATCCTTCACGACGGTCCACCCTATGCAAACGGTCATATTCATCTCGGCACAGCGCTCAATAAGATATTGAAAGACATCATCGTGAAGTCCCTGTTCATGCTGGGGCACAATACCTTTTACCTGCCCGGATGGGACTGTCATGGACTGCCGATCGAGCACCAGGTAGAATTGAAACTCGGAGAGCGGACGGGGAAGTTGACGAAGGTCGAGGTGCGAAGGGAATGCCGGGCATATGCGAAGAAGTTTCTCGATATCCAGAGGCAGGAGTTCAAGCGTCTAGGTGTGCTCGGACTATGGGAGGAGCCGTATCTCACCATGCACTATGCGTATGAGGCGACCATCGTGCGAGAACTCGGCAAGTTCATCGCGCAAGGATCAATCTACAAGGCGCGCAAGCCCGTATACTGGTGTGCCACGTGCAGGACGGCCCTGGCCGAGGCCGAGGTGGAGTATCACGACCAAGTGACGCCCGCGATCTTCGTCCGGTTCAAGATGGGTTCCGACATATCCACGCGAGTGCCGGAGTTCCAGGGTGAGGAGGTCTTTATGGTGATCTGGACCACTACGCCGTGGACAATACCGGCCAACCTCGCCATCGCGTTGCACCCCGATATGGAATATGCGGCGGTGAAAACTGACCGATATGGCGTGCTCGTTGTAGCAACCGAGCTCGTCGAGCATGTCATGAAGACGATCGGAGTGAGCAACTACCGGACGCTCACCACATTCAGGGGGGATAAGATCGAGGGGCTAAAAGCGAGGCATCCCCTCTACGAACGAGAGTCCCTCCTCATCCTGGCCAACTTTGTCACCTTAGATACGGGGTCCGGTTGTGTGCACATCGCCCCGGGCCATGGCGAAGAGGACTACGAGATCGGCAAGATGTATAATCTCGATATCTACGCCCCGGTTGACAACGAGGGCAGGTTTACCAAAGAGGTTGAGGATTTTGCCGGAAGGTACGTCTTCGATGCCAACGGTGATGTAACCAAGGCGCTGCATGCAAAAGGTGCACTGCTCTCGGAAGAACAGTATGCGCACTCGTATCCCTTTTGCTGGAGGTGTAAAAACGCCATCATTTTCCGTTCTACTTACCAGTGGTTCATCTCCATGGAACACAAGGAATTGAGGAAGAAGGCCCTCGATGCGATTGACAGGGTGCGCTGGATCCCGGAGTGGGGCAGGGACAGGATCCACAACATGATCGAAAACCGGCCTGACTGGTGCATCTCCAGGCAACGGGCCTGGGGGGTGCCGATTCCGGTCTTCTACTGCAAGAATTGCGGGGAGATTCTCTCTTCCGGCGAGATCGCCGAACATGTAGCTAAGATATTCGAGCATGAGGGGTCGGATGCCTGGTTTGGTCGGTCGGCGATTGAGCTCCTGCCTTTAGGGTGCACGTGCAAGGGTTGCGCGGGGAAGGAATTCGAGAAGGAAGCGGACATCGTAGACGTCTGGTTCGATTCCGGAGTGAGCTATGCCGCAGTATGCGAGGTCGACGAACGATTGGGCGTGCCGGTGGACATGTATCTTGAGGGATCGGATCAACACCGGGGCTGGTTTCATTCAACCCTGCTTGCCGCTGTTGGCACGCGCGGAGATGCACCATACCGGACCGTCCTGACGCACGGGTTTGTCGTGGACGGCGAGGGCAGGAAAATGTCGAAGTCGCTGGGCAACACCATCTCTCCCCAGGAGATCATTGAAAAGCATGGAGCCGAGATGTTGCGCTTGTGGGTAAGCGCCCAGGATTACAAGAACGACATCAGGATATCGAAAGAGATCATCGACCGTTTGGTAGAGACCTACCGGAAGATCAGGAATACGGTGCGCTTCATGTTGGGTAACCTTTACGACTTTGACCCGGAAAGGGACATGGTTCTGTACACGGACATGCTTGAGCTTGATCGTTTTGCGCTCCATAAGATCCAGGATCTCATCGCGAAAGTAGTGCAGGCGTATGCGAACTTCGAGCCGTACGTCATCTACCAGCAGGTTCACAACTTCTGCGTAGTGGACATGAGCTCGTTCTATCTCGATATCCTCAAGGACAGGCTTTATGTATATAGGGCGGGATCCCTTGAGCGGAGGTCCGCACAGAGCGCCCTCTTCAGGGTCCTCCTCGACCTGACGCGGCTCATGGCCCCCATCCTTTCTTTCACGGCCGAGGAGATATGGGATCACCTGCCAGCGTTTTCCGGCAAGGAGGAGAGCGTGCACTTGAGTAGCATGCCGATCAAGGATGTCAGTCTCATGGACGAGGCTTTGGCAGCCAAGTGGGAGAAGATCATCCTCCTCCGACAGGAAACCTCGAAGGTGATGGAGCAGGCCAGGCGGGACAAGTTCATTGGGCATTCGCTCGATGCGCTCGTGAAGCTTTTCGGCGAGGGAACCACGCTCGATTTCCTCACCGCAGTACTGCCATTCCTGAAAGAGGTGTTAATTGTATCCGCTGTGGAAGTGGCACAGGGGGATGGACCATACATCGAGAGCACGGCCTTTGAAAAGCTCAAGATCAATATCGAGAAGGCTCCCGGGGCGAAGTGTCCAAGGTGCTGGAACTACAGCACGGATATCGGCATCGATAATAGGGTTCCGGAAGTATGCGGCAGATGCGCGGGTCAACTCTCATGAAGACGTATATCAAGTGGGTACTCTTCATGGTGCTACCCTGCTATCTCATCGACCAGTTGACGAAATGGCTCATCCTGACCCATCTCCAGATCGGTGATTTCATAACGATCCTGCCAGGGTATTTCGAGATCATCCACGTGCGGAACACAGGGGCCGCATTCGGTCTCCTGCAGAATATGCCGGGGACGTTTAGGACGATCTTCTTCTTTACCATCACGGTCATTGCGTGTATGGCGATCCTCCTCATCTTCTGGCAGACAAAGGATCGATCGGTCCTCTTGAAGGTCGTGTTATGCCTCATTCTTGCAGGTGCCCTGGGAAATCTCACGGACAGACTCATTCACAAGGAGGTGGTGGATTTCATCAACATCCACATAGCATCGCATCGGTGGCCGACATTCAATATGGCCGATACCTATATTTCCCTCGGGATGATCGGCCTTTTGATATACACTTTCATCAGCCCTAAGCCGAAGCCCCAACAGGACTAGTTTTCCTGATGCCCCACTCATCCGGCTTGACTAGGGCGGCAATATTGATAAGGATGACGAGCTGGCCCTGGGAATCCTTGTACACACCCTCGATGAAATCCGTGGAGATTTTGGCGAAGAAGGCCGGTGTCTGCTGGATCTGCGCCGGGTCAATCACGAGAACATCGGATACCTTGTCGACTACCATGCCGATGACACGGTCCTTTATCTTGACGATAAGGAAGACGGTCAGAAGGTTGTATTCCTTCGGTTCGAGACCGAATTTGAGTCGCAGATCCATGATAGGGACGATCTCTCCCCGCAAGTTGATGACTCCCTTAATGAAATTCGGGACATTGGGCAGGAGGCTGATGTCCTGGAGGCCGATGATCTCTTCCACCATGTAGATGGAGACAGCATAGATTTCATTATCGAGCGCGAAGGTGATGTAAGCGTAATTCTCCCTCAAGCGCTCCTCTTCCTCAATGACGACCTCTTCCTTCCTCGCTTCCATCTCAGCGGCTTCAGCAGTTATCTCCTCTTCCATGATCTCATGCTCCTTTTCAGAGGGTCTCTTCACAAAAGTCTTGGGCTTCTCTTCAGGCCTTGGTCTGGGCTCGGGTGCTGCGCCGGTTAGTACAGGGACCATATCCATATTGACCTCAGTGACATCCTGCTTGTCGATCTGCAAGGCGATTTGGATGACATCAGGCTCCATGATCGTGGCAAAAAGGATCGCGGTCTTTCCATCCTTCTGCTTGACGCTGCCGAGGATCTCTCCAAGAATGGCAAGTTCATGGGTAAAAGCGTCGAGCCCTCCCTTAGGCTCGGTCTTGATCAGATAAACCTGTCCTTTTTCCAGGTGCTGTCTCAAGACACCTTCGTTGATCTCCATGAGTTCCGCACTCTCTGATTTTGTTTTCGCATCTGCTTGGGCAGCTTTCGCCGGTGCCGGAGATAGGCTTCCATCAAGGATTACCTGGAGCTGAGAGAGCTGTTCGGAGATGTCCATTGCATTACTGGAGGTTACATCCTCGAACATGGTCTTGAGCATATCGGCGCCATGGAGGAGCGGGCTGGTTACATCACTCGTAGGGATGAGCTTGCTGGAACGGATCAGATTCAGGACGTCCTCCATCTTGTGGGCGAGTTCGCCGATATTGGTGAGATCGAGAAATTTGGCGCTGCCCTTGATGGAATGGGCGGCCCGGAATACTCGATTGATCACCTCGGGGTCCACATGCTCCCGCTCGGTCTCGATCTTGATCAGGTCTTCCTCGATATCGGCAATATGCTCTCTGGATTCGGTAACAAACTCTTCGATCAGGTCGTCAAACTCCCCCACGGTAACATCCCTCCTGGCATGCTGTTTCCCTGGAATTTATCGGCAAGCCTGAGCATGCAACTTTAAACTAAAGTTGACTAAAGTATCTTGTTGTGAATATATACCAGGTGAATTTCGAAGAGGAGGCCTTCAAGCAGTGAACCGTCTAAAGATTATGATTTTGCTCTGTGTCGTGGTACTATCCTTGGCATTAAGTGCTTGCGGAAACAAACGGGAAAGGGAGGAGGACGTTTCCATGAGCGTCCCCATTCACATGGAAATCCCCACTGATCAGCTCCAACCGAAAATGGGCCTCTCCGGGTTCATCTTCGGAACCTTCCTGATGCTGAATGCCTATATCGTCATCATCTTGAGCAGTATCCTGCTGGCCATCAAGGACAACACCATAAACAAGGTTGTAACCTCGCTACGCATGGTAGTTCAAATGCTGAACGCAGGTGGAGCTGAGGGGAAGGCCATGCAACTCCTCGGCATGCTTGCGAACGCTGACACTCGGGTCCAGTTCGGAACGATCGGCCTTGTAGCCGGGGTAGTTCTCGCCTACTTTGGGGCATGGATTGCCATGTAGCTCAGACGGAGATGGAGTCTAGCACGAGCTTTGTATAAGTGTTTTCATCCAGGGTTTCAAGGAAGGAACAGCCTGCCTCGTACCCGGTCGACCAGCACACCTTCATGCCGAATGTCTCGCTCTTGTTGGCAATCCTGAGACCCAGCCTCTTGCTCAACGTGATCTCTTCGTCCAGCCGTATCCTGACGCCGTCCTGCGAGATATCCATGGTGGTGGCAGAAAACCATCTCGTCCCCGAATAGAAATGGACCGGGATGGCGATGTACATCCTGAGATATCGCCGCCGATTTCTTTTCATTTTCAGCAAAAAATAATGTTCACAGTACCCATGTCAACCCCGCGGTATGAAAGATAAAAAGCATAAAGAGAAAGGGAGACGTGATGAAGGGCGCCAATGCAATGCGCACCATGGCAGGTGTCCTTGATATTGGCAGTTGACGAACGGATATAATTATAGCATCGAGATGCTCATGATAACGATCATAGATTACAAGGCAGGCAATCTTAAATCCGTGGAACGGGCGCTCCTCCACCTGGGAGTGCACTGCAGGATCACCCACGATCCCCAGGAAATCATGTCCGCCGAGCGGGTGATATTCCCCGGTGTCGGTGCAGCCGGACAGGCTATGGACACTATACGATCCACAGGGCTGGACAAGGCCATCCACGTAGTGGTTAACCGAGGGACACCCTTCATGGGGATCTGCCTCGGCACGCAGATCATCCTCGAGGAGAGTGAAGAGGATGCCATCACCCCGTGTCTGGGCATTATACCCGGAAAGGTGCGGAGATTTTCTGCCTCGGGCTTGAAGATTCCGCATATGGGATGGAATCATATTGCAGTGAGGTTTGATCACCCCCTCCTCGACGAGGTGGACAGCCAGGCCCAGTTTTATTTCGTCCATTCTTTTTATCCTGACCCTCGGAATGCGGCCGATATCGTAGCAACAACGGAATACGGGATTACCTTCGCTTCCATCCTTGCCCGCAAGAATGTGTTCGCCACCCAGTTCCACCCGGAGAAAAGCGGCAGGCAGGGTTTGAAGATCCTGGAGAATTTCAGCTGTTGGGACGGCCTGGTATAGTATAGCCTGTCAGCCCCCCCACCCGTTCTCGCCGATGAGTTTCACAAACCTGCATCCCCCCAGGCTTTCGGTTTCCGCCTTATTGTCCTTTTTCGTGACGCGTTTGAGGTCCTGCAGCTGCTGGTCCCCCACCGGAATGACGAGGATACCCCCCGGGGCGAGCTGTGCAATGAGGGCCTCGGGAACAAAGGGCGCCCCGGCGGTCACGATGATGCGGTCATAGGGTGCTTCCATGGCATACCCCTTGGTGCCATCCCCTATCCGGATGTGTACATTGTAGATGCCGAGTTCATCCAGGATCTTGCGCGCTTTGGACGCCAAAGCGCTGATGCGCTCTAGGGAGTACACGGTTTGGCTGAGCTTTGCCAGAATGGCTGCCTGGTAGCCCGATCCGGTTCCGATTTCCAGGACCTTGTTTTCCGGCTCAGGCTTGAGGGCCTCGGTCATGATCGCCACCATATAGGGCTGAGAGATGGTCTGGTTGTAACCTATACTTAAGGGGTAATCATCGTATGCCTTGAACTTGAGATAGTCGTCGACAAATCGATGCCTGGGCACATCGAGAAAGGCGGAGAGTATCCGCGGGTCCTTGATCCCCCGGGCCTGGATCTGTTCCCTGACCATGGTCTCCCTGGCAAGGACTGGATCCATTAAACATTCCCCCAACGCTGCTCACTCCCGCATTCCATACCACTCTCGGCATAGCATGATGACTGGCATTATACCTTCCCTCACAGTTGATTGCAAGAATGCTCCTGTTCTTCATCCGGTTCATCGGAATATGTGTTTTCATTATCATTATACTCATCATACTGCCTTCCCCATGATGATAAGGCGGACAAGAACAACAATGGACACCTGCATCAGCCGGGCATGTTTGCAGTCAGCCGATACAGGTTCCCGAACCAGGATAAGCCAGATACCATATTCCGATAAGGATTCCTGAGGATCCTTATCCGGAAACCTCCAGATGCAGATTTCTTATCTCCCTCCCCTTGAGCAAACATCTGCAATGCAGAGGGGAAACCTGCCCAACCAGCTATACATCAAGCGAATTCAAAGGAAGGTTTTTCTATAATTCACGAACCAAGAAAAAAAGTCATAAAGTCCCCATACAAGCATGATTGGACTTGATAATTCTGTTGATGCGATTATAATGGTCTTTGCTCTTGAAATTATACAAAATCTGTCGAGGAGGTATACATGGCGAAATACCCGGAAACGTCTATGGCAGCAATCTTTCAAAACCGTGTGGAGAAGTTCGGAGACAAGACATGCGTCGCCTACAAGAATGCCCAGGGCCAGTACGAGGACATCTCCTGGAATAAGATGAACGAGATGGTCTGGAACCTGGGATGTTTCTTGCTCTCGAAGGGAGTAAAGGTGCTTGATAAGGTGGCCTTGTTCTCCCCGAACCGCTATGAGTGGTGGGTCACTGACCTGGCGATCCTGTCCACGGGCGCGGCGAACGTCCCCATCTATGCGACGAATTCCGCGGAAGAGGCCCGCTATGTCATCGAGAATTCCGACTCCAAGATCTGCTTCGTTGGCTCCAAGGAGCACATGAGCAAAGTGCTCGAGGTCAAGTCCAAGCTCCCCAACCTGACCGACATCATCCTCTTCGACGATCTCGATCAGCCGGTTCCCGGGGTGATCACCTTCAAGGAGGTCCTGAAGCAGGGCAGTGCTTATCCCAATAAGGCTGATCTGGACAAACGGATCAGGAATATCAATATCGACGATCTTGCCACCCTCATCTATACCTCCGGCACGACGGGAAATCCCAAAGGTGTCATGCTCACCCACAACAACTTCGTTTCGAATGTGAACCAGATCTATGCCGTTGCCCCTCACCTCTTCGAGTTTGATCATATCCTCCTCTCCTTCCTGCCGCTCTCACATTCCTTCGAAAGAACGGTCGGCTATTACCTGCCGATGTTCACTGGCAAAAAGGTGGTTTTTGCGGAGGACTTCTCCAAGATCCTCCAGAATTTCCAGGAGGTACGCCCGACCTTTGTCGTGAGCGTACCCAGACTCTATGAGAAGATCCATACGGGTATCACCGCCAAGGTGTCCACTGCACCACCCACGAAGCAAAAGCTCTTCAACTGGGCCATGAGCTGCGCCAGGCGGAACTTGCCTTATGTCTGCAACGACAAGCCCAGGACCGGCCTCTTCGCGCTTGAGTACGCCCTCGCAAACAAGCTCATCTTCTCGAAACTCAAGGCAGCGCTGGGCATGGACAAGCTCCAGTTCGCACTTTCGGGCGGCGGTCCACTCTCCGTTTCCGATGCTGAGTTCTTCCTCGGCATGGGGATCAAGGTCCTGGAAGGCTTCGGCCTTTCCGAGACCACCCCGGTCACGAATGCCAACCGGCCGGATAAGATCAAGCCGGGGACTGTCGGGGCCCCCGTGAAAGAAACCATCGTGACGATCGGGGAGGACGGCGAGGTCCTCATCAAGGGCCCGCAGGTCATGAAGGGATACTACAAGAACGAGGCGGCTACCAAGGAGGTCTTCACCTCGGAAGGCTTCTTCCGCACCGGCGATATCGGCGAGGTAGACAGCGAAGGCTACCTCAAGATCACAGGACGGATCAAAGACCTCATCATCACCTCCGGCGGCAAGAACGTCTCACCGCAGAACCTCGAGAACAGCATCAAGGCCTCCAACTTTGTCGAGCAGGTGGCCATCCTTGGCGATAACCGGAAGTACCTGGCCGCCCTCATCGTACCTGCCTTCGATGAACTCGAGAACTGGGCCAAGGCCAACAACATCTCCTTCACCAACCGGAAGGACCTCATCGAGAACGAACAGGTCAATAAGCTCTTCCAAGATGAGCTCGACAAGTGCACGAAGGATTATGCCCGCGTGGAGCAGATCAGGAAGTTCAAGCTCCTCGAGCACGAGTGGTCACAACAGACCGACGAGCTCACCCCGACCCTAAAGCTCAAGCGGCGGATCATCAACCAGAAGTACGCCAAAGATATCGAGAGTTTGTATCCACCTGACGAGGGTTTATAAGAAAAAAGCACACCATTTTCCAGGAGAGGCGATGCATGCGTCGTCTCTCCATCGTTTCTTATACTGATTGCTCCAGATTCTTGATATCAACGACGAGGGAAGCAATGTGAAGCAACTATCCATCTGCTTTTCTGGAGGTGTTTAGGGGGGGAAAGAAACCCCCTTGAAAAAAATCCCTGATCGGGATAAGGTAAAAAATAAATTCCAAAACCATGAGGAGGGCACAAGAATGAAAAAGCTGTTGGTGAGTTTGTTACTTATTATTGCCTTTCCCCTTTGCCTGATGGCGGAGGACTTCCTGGCCCAAGCCGATGCGCTCTACAACAAAAAGGATCTTGACGGCTTCAAGCAATCCATTGAGCTCTATTTAAAGGCATTCCAGGCCAACCCAAAGAGCTACGAAATCGCCTGGAAGACATCGCGCGCATTCCGGGATTACGGCGACAAGGCCAAGACGGAGAACATTCCTGGCTGGAAAGACATCTGCAAGACTACTGGGAAATCCGGTATGGAATACGGCCTCAAGGCCCAAGCTCTCGAACCCAACGGCGTTGAGGGCTGGTGGTACTATGGTTTGAGCGTCGGCACCTATTCCGATGCCGTCAGCATCCTCACGGCCTTAAAGGAGGGGCTCAAGAACAAGACCCAGAAGGGCTTCGAGATGGCCTATGCGAAGAACAAGATGCTTGACGATGGCGGGCCCATACTGGCTCTGGGCCGCTTCTGGATGGTACTCCCCTGGCCCATGAAGGATAGCAAAAAGTCCGAGCAGTACCTCAGGGAGTACCTGAAGCTCTTCCCCAACAAGGCAGAAGCTCAGGTCTATCTCGGGGAGCTCCTCATGGATGACAAGAAGGATGAGGCGAAGATCTTGCTCGAGAAGGCTGCAGCTTCTTCGGAAAAGTACTGGGCAGATCAGGCCAAGACATTCCTGGCCAAAATCAAGTAGGGTCAACAGAATGAAAGGCATGCAGGGCGTCTCTTAAGGGGTGCCCTGCATTCTTTGTTCTGAAGACAAACTTGCGTTCTACTCTTTCGACCTGATATCGCATTAATCAAGGGCGTTTTGCTTAGAGTATGCCCTGCCCTCTGCTTGCGCTCGCAATCGAGGATAAGCACGTCATCGCTTCCTTGTGCTCCGGTTCGCCGTTGCTTTTCCCGCCTTGCTTATCCGTCTTTCCAGATAGCCCAAGGATTTACCCCCCCCCTTATATCAAGTTGAGGCTTAGGCAAATTCCAGGATATTGCATGGAAAACAATGAACTCCCTTGAACATAATTCTGGAAGGGGCCAAGTCCTCATAATGAACGACCCTGCCGCTTGCTGCAGGATAGTTCATTATGACTACCCTGCCAAATTCTGTCTTGGGATGTCCACGGTCCTCACCCTGCATGAGAACCTTTGGGGCGTCCAATTTTATTGTCCTGCAAAATCGTGAGCTTATGTTCATCAGCAAGGGGACTAATGCGCCTTGACTTGGCCAGGAGAGTCTGCTAAAGCATACTATCCTTTAAGGGATTGATGTAATTGTTCTTGATATTTCAATACCTTAAGAGAGAGATGCATGGACACGAGCGAGATAACATTCACGAAGATGTCCGGAACGGGCAATGATTTCATCCTGGTCAACAATAGCACAACAGATCTTGCGATCGACTGGCCGGCTTTAGCCCAGAGATACTGTCACCGGCGCCTGGGTATCGGCGCGGACGGCGTCATAGTCCTGGAACCAAGCAAAGATGCCGATTTCACCATGCGCATCTTCAATGCCGACGGCAGCGAGGCGGAGATGTGCGGCAACGGCGCGCGTTGCGCGGCGGCCTTTGCCGTGGACCAGGGGCTTGCAGCCAGTACTATGCGCTTCTCCACCCTGGCCGGCCTCATCGAGGCCACGGTGCAGCCAGGGGTTGTATCCCTCAAGATGACCAATCCGCATTCCCTAAAGGGCAACATCCACATCGCAATCGATGACAAGGACTATGTGCTGTACTGCCTCGATACCGGCGTACCGCATGCCATCCTCTTTACCGAGGATGTAGATAGCATGCAGGTGGATACCTTAGGCCGTGCCATCAGGCACCATCGGATGTTCGCGCCAGGAGGAACCAATGCCGACTTTGTCCAGGTCATCGATAGGGACCATATCAAGGTGCGCACCTATGAAAGAGGGGTTGAAGCGGAAACGCTCGCCTGCGGAACTGGCGCCACCGCTTCTGCGATCCTGAGCCACGCCTACAAAGGTGTGCGCGATAAACCGGTCCATGTCCGCATGCCCGGCGGAGACCTTATGATTGACTTCTCCCTGGAGAATGGCCAGTACAAGAACGTCTGGCTCATTGGCGGCGTAGAAACCGTGTTCAGGGGCGTGATCCCTTGTCCCCATGGCACTTGATCATCCCGAAGATCATCTAAAAGAATACTGCGGCGTGGTCGGTGTCTATGGCGATCCGGAGGCAGCCGAGAAGGTCTATCTTGGTCTGTATGCCCTCCAGCACCGAGGGCAGGAGAGCGCCGGCATCGCCGCTTCCGACGGCAAGGATATCCGCTTCCACAAGGGCCTGGGGCTCGTCTGGTCTGTATTTTCCGACCCGCATGTCATGCCGAGACTCTCTGGTAGTGCGGCCATCGGGCACAACCGCTACTCGACCCGCGGCGGCAACGTCCTGGTCAATGCCCAGCCAATCCTCATCCAGTGCAAATCCGGCCAGATCGCTGTGGCGCATAATGGCAACATAGTCAATGCCCCCGACCTGAGGGGCGAGATGGAAA
>Ga0315293_10002826_pt1 | contig 16725 bp, 17 predicted proteins | sample YL17G13_20_MG_FD_203071 | JGI IMG/M metagenome (GOLD analysis project Ga0315293, IMG submission 203071) | Sediment microbial communities from Yellowstone Lake, YNP, Wyoming, USA - YL17G13_20 | ecosystem: Environmental > Aquatic > Freshwater > Lake > Sediment | place: USA: Wyoming | collected...
CGCCGGCCCGGATTTTTAACAGCCATTAACGGAGATTTCCAATCGGTTGTGGGTCGTTGCTGTCAGACAACCTGGATGCTCGTGTGTTCCGGTCGGCGAGCAGTTCCTGCAGTATGCATATCAATTTCTCCTGCTCGGCGTCTGCGGGTTCGTGCCGCTTTTCGGGGAAGGATGCGACGGCGGGATTTTTCTCGCGCGTACCTGGGCAACGCTGCCGGATTGCGCTGATCAGCGCTTCCGGGTCCCGGCAAAAATCGTCGTAGGGGACATGCAGGACCCGGGCCGGGTCGATCTGCCTGAGATCTTCGTTCATTTTTTCCTGGATGTCGATGAGTTGGCGCGGGATCTGCTCGCCGACCGGCAAGTGGCGGATTTCCTCGTAACAGCGGGGAACGATGGAGAACCAGCGTGAGCCGTCGGGGCTTAACTTGCGCCTGCCGACCAGCACCGAAATGGCGACATCGGGCAGCGAACGCTCGACGACCAGGAAATGGGCGTTCGGGAAAATGTGGGCAAGTATGTTCAAGCGCAACAGGTGCTTGACGTTCTTGTTCATGAAGGGGGCATCGGCAAAGATATTCTGCATCCGCAGGATGGTCCGCCGTACTGTCTCCAAATGAGACGCGGGCAGATCGCTGACCTCCTGGTAGCGATCGATGTTGAAGTAGTGGCCCCAGAAGGCACCGGCTTCGCGCGGAGCCATGGGACCCCGACTGCGGCCGTAATTGCTGCGGAAGTCAGACTGGTATGCAGGATGGAACCACCGCTGCCAGCGGCTTACCGTGCATGGCGCCAACGGGAAACGGCTTACGCCGTTCGTGAAGTAGGCCACATCCAGTCTGTGGACGATATACTGGCTGACCAAGGTAGTGCCTGTCCGCGGAAGGCCGGTCAGGAAAAGTTGCGCCAAACCGCAATCAAAGGCGTGGGTTCGCTCCCATTTCTCCATTTGGGACAGCAGCCGGCTTCTCAACCCGAACAGCATTTTAGCCCCTGCGGACGGCGAACAGGATATTGTTCTCCGGACCATGCATCGGGTTGCGATGCCGACGCACCTGTTCGATATGCAAATGATGGCGGCCCAGAAGGCGCCGCCAGAAAAAGACGGAACGTACACGTTTGTCAACCAACAGTGGGCTACGATCGGAGACATTGCGGGTTTCGGCCCACGAGGAAAAATTGTCGCTGCGGTGGAACTGGGTGTTCTGGTTGATCCAGCCGAAATATCCGCTGATGATAAAGATCCCGCCAGGGCGAAGCCGAGCAGCCAGGTGCTCGACCGCTCGCTCCAGTTCCGCATCGTCCACGATATGGAACATGACTCCGATCGCGCTGACCAGGTCAACCGCCTCGGGGAGCGGCCCGGCGCTGGCGATGTCCTGGTTGATAACCGTTACCGGGGACGAATGAAAGCGCTCCTGCAGGCGACACGCGGCAACCGTTGATATTTCTATCGCTGTCACCCGCTCGGCGTGGAAAGTATTGAGATAAAAATCGGTCCAGTGACCGGTTCCCGCTCCGATGTCCAACACATGGCTGAGCGGTAGCGCCCCTGCTCGAACGGCCATGAATTCGATTATGGCGTTTTCAACCTGGTTGTAATGGTAGCGCACCAGCAGCGGTTGGGCATCGGGCGATACGGTATGCCCATCGGAGTTGCTGTCCGTCAAAGAGTAATAGGATTCGAAGAATTCCTTGGCCCGATACGCGTGAACGGATCTTCGGCGGTAGCGCAGGGGCAGTAGGTAGGTTTTGGCGACGTGATAGGGCAGAAGTCGGCAGAGCGCGTTATAGGCTTTTTTTAACATTTCATGTTCCTCAGTGGCGAATCCTTTCCAGCACTCGGTGCAACACAGTCCGCCGCACCACCAAAGGTGCCTGTCGTTGCTGGGTGGCGAACGTTTGTTTGAATCGTCGTGTCCCCTGCAGCGACCCGCTGGGGTTGAAGTCATAAACCATGAAGCCGGTGGCGCTGGCATGTTCGATCATTTGCATCGTCTGCCAGTTGCGCACGCCGAGGACGAAGGCATCCGGGTCGTAGGCTGCCAACCACTCCACGGCATGATGGTTGTGGTAGAAATTAACACTTCCACCGACCAGCTTTTCGTCATGATACGCCAGCCATAATCGGCAGGATTCCGGGGCGAGATCCTGCAGGGCCCAAAACAGCTCATCCGGGTATGATAGGGTAGCCTTTTCACCCCAGCGTGAAATGGCGCGGCGGTAGAGCCCGATGAACGCCGTCCATTCGGTTGCAGCAACAGCTTGGCGAACGGCGATGCCGGCACGTTCTCCTTTGTGGATCTGTTTCCGACAGCTGTAGCATACGTGTTCAAGCAATCCGCCATTGCGACGTAGATCTTTCAAGTCAAGCGTCTCGCTGCTGTCCTCGCGCAATGTCCAAAGCCCCAGCCAATTTTTTGTGAGGGCATACAAGGCATCCGCCAGCAGGGCTGCGAAAGGCTCGTACGGAGTGAGTCGCCAGGTCAGTGAGTATCGCCGTGCCAATCGGAGGACCGCCGCCAGGAGATGTTCAAGAGTCACTCCAGAGCCGTAAAGTGCCCCACCGTATGTCCCCGCTGCTGACATGACCAGTTCCTGGACTAGTCCCCGGAATCGCTGTCTGGAGGAGAATGGCAGCACCAGATGTTGCCCGTCCGAAAAGTCGCAGCGAAGAGCTCCGGATTCGAGCCTTCCGAAAGCATCCCACATTTTGGCCCATGCTCGGGTGTGAAAAAAAGTTGCATGGGGGCAATTGCGGGCGGCCTCATCCCACTCGGCGCCAGTGGCCGGTCGGACACCCAGTAATCGTGGTGTCATTTAGGACAAGATGCCCCGCACCGCCGCGATCACGTCGGCCACGTCTTCATCGCTGAGTTTTGGCGACAGCGGCAGGGAGACCGTCCGCTCCGATATCCACTTGGCGTTGGGGAAGTCGCCAGGTTTATAACCGTAGGTTCTTCGGTAATACGGGTGCAAATGCAGGGCGATATAATGGACACCGATGCCGATGTTCTCGCGTGTCATCCGCTCGAGGAACCGGTCGCGGCTGATGCGCAGTCGCTCGGTATCCAGCAACAGCGTGTAGAGATGACGGGCGTGCTTCATGCCGCTCGTCACTGGGGCGGGCAGGAACACCGGTAGTTTTCGGAATGCGTCATCGTAGGCCCGCCAGATTTTTTCGCGCCGGCGCCAATAGCGTTCGATGCGTGGCAACTGGTGGATGCCCAGCGACGCCTGCAGGTCGGTCATGTTATATTTGAAGCCTGCGTACACTACCTGGTAATGCTTGAACCCCTCATCTGAGTAACGCTTCCATGCGTCCTTGCTCATGCCGTGCAGGGCGAGCACCTTGATCTTGTCGGCATACTCGGAGCGGTTGGTGACGACCATCCCGCCTTCGCCGGTGACGATGTTCTTCGTCACGTAAAAGCTGTAGCAGCCGAGGGCGCCGAATCGCCCCACTTTTTTCCCTTTGAATTCGGCTTCGATGGCATGGGCGCAATCCTCAACGATGTCGAGCTCGTGCCGGCGGGCAATATCGCAGATGGCATCCATCTCGCATGGCCGGCCGGCAAAATGCACCGGGATGATGGCCCGAGTCTTCTTCGTGATTTTCCGCTCTATGCCCTGAGGGTCGATGTTCATGGTCTCGCGCCGGCAATCGGCCAGAACCGGCCGGCCGCCGGCGTGGATAACAGCGTTGGCTGTGGCGGCGAAAGTCATCGCCGGGACGATGACCTCGTCCCCCGGGCGGATGCCTAGTGCGAGCATGGATAGGTGCAGAGCCGCCGTACAGGAGTTGAGCGCCAAGGCATAGCGAGATCCATTGAAGGTTCGGAACATTTCCTCGAATCGGTGGACTTTCGGTCCGGTGCCTATCCAGCCGGAACGCAAGGATGCCACTACTTCGGCGATCTCCGCTTCTTCAATGATGGGGCTACCGAAAACCAAAAATTTCTTCCTTTGTGGCATCTGATTTATTCTGTTATTAAAATTATTCAGTCGCCAATGGCTCACAAACCCTTGATGGCTGCCACGATCTCCTCTTGGGTTTGCGGTTCCAGGTAGGGGTGCATGGGCAGACTGAAGATCTCATCGGCAATTTTTTCGGCGACCGGGAAATCGCCCTGGCTATAGCCCAGGCCGGCGAAAGCCTCCTGCAGATGCAAGGGGATGGGGTAGTAGACGGCGGTCGGAATGCCGTTCTCGCGAAGTTTTTTAACGATCTCGTCGCGGCGTGGATGCAGCACCGAATACTGCGCCCAAGCCGAAACATTTTCCTTCAGCACCCGCGGCACCTTGACGGTTCCTGCCAGCAGCTGATTGTATCGGCCGGCGACCTCCTGGCGTAGTTCGATCTCTTCGGGAAATATCTCCATTTTGGCCAGCAGGACGGCGGCTTGCAGGGAATCCATGCGGCCGTTGATGCCCAGGCGCACGTTGGTGTATTTGTCCACCCCCTGGCCATGAACGCGGATGGAGAGCAGCTGGTCGCAGATATCTTTTTTAGAGGTGAAAATCATGCCGCCGTCACCATAGCAGCCCAATGGCTTGGCCGGGAAAAAGCTGGTGGCGGCCACCCTGGCCAGGGAGCCGGCCTTTTTGCCGTTCTGCTCGGCGCCGAAGCTTTGGGCGGCGTCCTCCAAAACGAACAGGCCGTATTTTTCGGCGATGGCCTGAATGGCCCGGTATTCGGCGGGCTGGCCGAAAAGGTCCACCGGGATGATGCCCCTGGGTTTCAGGCGGCCTTCGGTCACCGTCTTGGCGATCGCTCTCTCCAGCTTGAGCGGGTCGATGTTAAAGGTTTCGTTGTCGATGTCGACGAAGACCGCCGTCGCGCCCAGCAATCCGATCACCTCGGCCGTGGCAATGAAGGTGAAGGTGCTGGTGAAAACGGCGTCGCCGGGGCCGATATTCTCCACCATCAGCGGCATGAGCAGGGCATCGGTGCCGCTGGCGACGGACAAGGCATGGGGCATGTTCACGAACGCGGCCAACTTTTCCTCGAGTTCGCGGATTTCCGGCCCCAGGATATACTGGCCGTGGTCAAGGACCTTTTTGATCCTTTCTTCGAGCTGCCGGCGGATCCTTTTTTGCTGGGCAGCCAGATCGATGAAATGCATATTTTAATCTCCTAATTGATTTTCAAATTTGCCCGGCCGGATGCGAATAAGCTGCCGCCGCTGCATGAGGGCCGTTCAAATAAGCATGTTTTTGCCATCTGGGGCTGATCCTAAAACCGAAGTGATGATATATCATTTTGCCTTCCCTTTGCAAGCTGGCGGCTGGTTCGATTCCGGCAACACAGAACAATGATCTGGAATTTGGCTTGGGCTGGTAAAAAAAAAACCGCCTCAAGTGGACGGAAATTAAAATAATGACAAAAATTGGCATTTTTTGTGACTTTTTTTGGTAAATTCCGGACGGTTAAAAATTGAAATCGGCCTGCAGACAGGCGATTTTATTTGGCAGACAAATTGCTTATAAAAAGTAGATCCTTAAGGAGGTTCTGAATGAACAAGAAAGGTTTTACATTGATTGAATTGCTGATCGTTGTGGCCATCATCGGTATCGTGGCCGCCATCGCGATTCCAAACCTGTTGGTCGCGTTGCAGAAAGGCAAGCAGAAAGCGACGATGGGCGACATGAAGTCGGTCGGCACCGCCTTGGAAGTCTATACCACCGACAATTCGATGGTTCCCAATGCTGATCTCATCACTCTCAACACGGCCACCTATTTTATCCCCTTCTACATCAAGGTCCTGCCGTTGGTAGATTCCTGGGGAACGGCTTGGGATTATGCATCCGGGGCCACCCCCAGCGACCAGTATTCGGTCACCTCTTGGGGCCGTGACAAGGCAGCCGCAACGATTGGGACCATGTATCAAGTGACCAAAATTGGCGATTTCAACAACAACATCACCTTCTCCAATGGTCAGTTCACCCTCGGGCCGATAGTCAAAAAATAATCGCGTCCCGTTCTTTTTTCACAAGCGGCTGGAAGTTTTTTCCAGCCGCTTTTTTTTTACTGCTGAATTACTCGGCCAGCGGGGTCAAGTATTTATTTTTCCTGCGCCTGGCTTATTTTTTATTCCTTTTCCTTTTAGCCGCTTTTTTGAGCCGCTTCCGGCTGCATGACATCCTGGCGCCGCTGAGCGGCGGCATTGCCTTGATCGTCTTCGTGTACGGGCTCATCCAGAAATTTTTTATTTTCCCCTGGATCCTGATGCAATCCGGCTGGGACATATCGCCTTATTCAATGGCGTTGCGCAAGCAGGTCGCGTCGGGGCGCATTTTCGCCATCTTTCCCTTGCCGACATTGTACGCCATGGTCTGCGGTTTGCTGCTGATTTGCGTCACACACTATTTTTTTAAGGCCAGCGGCTGGCGCAAAGGGTACTGGGCCGTCCTGTTCCTGCTGGGCGGGGCCAACCTGTTTTTTACCCAGTCGTTCGGCGGCATCATTTTCTTTACCGTCGGCGTGCTGTTTTACCTTTTCGTCTCCGGCATATTCAAGATCAAGTACCTGGCCCCCCTGCTCATGGTCCTGGCCCTGCTTTTTTCCCTGGTCGTAGCCATGCGCTTCTCCGAGGCCCGGGAATTGAAGCCCATTACGTTGCGTTTTGCCAACTGGCTCCAGGCCGGGCGGGTCATCGCCGCGGCGCCGCTGCTGGGCACCGGCTTGGGCAATTATGAAACGGCCGTGCCGGCGCAGGTTTATCCGGGCGAACCCGCTTCCATATATGCCCATAACTTTTTTTTGCAGCTGACGGCTGAAATCGGTATCCCCTGGCTGCTTCTCCTGCTGTTGCTCGCCGTGCCCTGGCTGAAGAACAATTGCCGCAAGATTCTGCTACGTGAAAATGCCCTTTTTACCGCCCTCTGCATCCTGATTCTGTTCTTCAATCTTTTCGATGTGGGTAATTACTTCTTCGCGGCCGGGATAGGTTTTGCCGTCGCGTTCTCGCAGCTGTTCGATTTGAGCGGCCGCACGCGTTGGCTCTATTTTTGGCCGGTGGCTGTTTTAGCCGCCGTGCTGCTGGTCAATGAGATCGGCATTGACCGGCAAAAGACGGCTGATCTATGGCTGGTCCGCAAAGAGCTCGACAAGGCGGAACGCGGCTATCGCCGGGCTCTGCGCATCAACCCCTATTCGTACCGGGCCTGGCAGGGCTTGGCCGTTATTGCCCAGAAAAAAGGCGACTCCGCCGCGGCGGAGCGGATTTACGGAAAAATCCTGGCCATATATCCCGGACAGGCTTATGCCAATTTCATGTTCTCGCAAGCCGCTTTCCGGCGGGAAGCCTATCTGACCGCCCTGGTTTACGCCAGACGGGCGGCGGAGGCGAACAAAAAAAATCATGAATACCAGAGGTGGCATGAATTTATTAAAACCCATCTTGCGGATCGGCTCCCGCTTTCAGGAAATTGAATTTTCGGTTCTCCTGGCCTGGGCATTGCTCTTCCCGGCCAAGCAATCCTACCTCTATTATTTCGGCTTCACCGCGCTGCTGGTTTTGTTCTCCCTGAAAAAAATCTTCACCCTGAAAAATATTTCCTTCATGCGCGTTTCGGTGTTCTTGTTGTTGTTCAATGCCCTGTTGATTGGGTGCACTTTTTTTTCCCCTCAACCCGGCAAATCGCTCTTGTTCGTCTGCGACATTTTCCTGCTTTCGTTTTGGTTTTTTCTGTTCGACATAGAAAAGATCGACGTGAGCCGCTACTTGCGTTTGCTGGCCTACGTCATATCGATCGCTTCCCTGGCGATCGTCATTTTATTCGCCTGGCAAACCGGCCGCAATCCGCTGGGGACGGTTTTTAAAAATCCAATCCTGCAGGGCATCGCGGCGGCGCTGGCCGCCTTGTTTTTTCTCCATGCCCTCTTGCAGAAATTCGCAGCCAGCGACCTGGCGCTGCTGCTCATCAACACGGGGGCGGTGATCGTCAGCGCTTCCAAGGCCGCTGCCCTTGGCTTGGCATTGTTCTCAGCCGCCCTGATCATAGCCAGGAAAAGGAGATGGCTGATCTTTTTCCTTGGGCTCGTGCTCTTGCTGGCGCTGGTTCCCAATCCTCTGCGGCGTATGGTCGGCCATTCGTTGGAGCATGATCCCTATGTGTTGAATCGCCTCGACATCTGGAACATGTCGGCCCGCATGTTCCGCGCCAATCCCTGGACCGGCATCGGGCCCGACCTGTTCAGCGAGGCGGCCAGGCGTTTTAACTTTCCCCAGGAAAAAGGCCCGGCCCGCTATGCCAAACTGCCCGAATCACCGCACAGTGATTATTGGAAGGTGATCGTCGAGACCGGCCTGGCCGGCTTGATCTTTGTCCTGTTGTTTCTGTTTTTCACCATCCGCTGTATGCTGGCGCCGCCCTGGTTCGACCTGCCCAAGGTGTTGTTGGCCTTTCTGTTGCTGCAGATGCTGTTTTTCAACTTCATTTTCAATATTTTTTTCCTGTCGGTCATGCTTTTCCTGCTGTATACTTTTTTTTGGCGGCGTTTGTTTTTTGTTTCGCTGACTCCCGCTTTCAAGGTTTTTTTGTCGGGATTACTGGTTTTGGTTTTTATCCTTTTTTATTTGTTGCCTTTTTGCGCCGACCGTATGCTGCAAACAGCAGCCGTGGAAAAAGACATTGTCCGGCGTTTCGCCTTGTTGAACCATGCCGCTCTCTTCAGTCCGCTGGATGAACGAGTACCCGTGGCGCGCGCTCAGACTCTACGCGGGTTTTTCAAAGCTTCAGGCAGCCTGGAGGCGTGGGTGGCCGCCTGGGAAGATCTGCGTTCCGCCCAAAGAGTAAACCGCAACAGCAGCGAGGCTTGCGTTTTAGAAGCGGCGTTATTCGGGGATATCCTGGAAAAAAGGATCACGTACTCCGCTCTGGCGGAGGAAATGCTGGCTCCGCTGCGCCGGGCCCAAGAGCTCGAGCCGTTCAACCCTTTCTTACGCTTGCAGCAAGCGATGATTTTAAACGAGTTTGACCGCCTTCCGGAGGCGCGAAGCCTGGCGAGTGACGCCCTGGACCTGGAACCGGACTACGTCGCGGCCCTGTTCTTCGTGCGGCGCCTGGAAGGTTCTCCGCAGGGGGACGCCACTTTCCAGAGGCGTATCGCGCGGATTCAAGCCAAAGCGGAAACCTTGCGGGTCCAACCCGGCTCTTATCTTTACGATCTGTTCCGCTTGCCGGCGGGCGCAGGCGGCGCTGGGCGCTGATCAGTCGCTTTCAGCTTCCAAACGGATGAAAATATAGGGATTGCGATAGTCGTTGGTACGAATCTTGACCAGGTTGTTGAAAGCTCCTTTGGCGAACGGGGTGAAATTGAGGGTGATCTCGGTGGTCTTCTTGGCGCCCACCAGATTGGTTTTGAACTGCAGGGAGACCTCCGGGCTGCAGCTGACCTCGATGATACGCAAATCATTGGTCCCGCTGTTGCTCAGATTGAGCTTGCGGGTGTAGGTTTTGCCGACTGCCACTGCGGTAAAATCGATGCGCTCCGGCTTGAGGTCGGCCTGGGCGAAATCCTTGATGAGCACGGTGCCGCTGAGGGTCAGGCGGACTTCGGCGGTTTCGGCGTCATTGCTGGTCACGGTGATGGTCTTGATGACCTTGCCGTTATAGCCGCTGGTATTGAATTTGCTCGCGATGGTACCCTTTTCGCCGGCTTTGTATTCCTTCTTGGCCAATCCGGCTGTGGTGCAGCCGCAGGAAGGGACGATATTCTTAATGATCAGGAGGTCGGAACCCGCGTTTTCAAATTCAAAGTTGACGTCCACCATCTGGCCGCTTTCCACTTCGCCAAAATCAACAAACATGCTTTTAAATTTAATCACCGGCTTGGCGAACATCTGCACTGCCGCCAGCAGGATAGACAGTCCCAGTATGCACTTTTTCATTTTGCCTCCCATTCTTTGATCTTGGCCTCTATTTTCTGCAGTCTTTCTTTCCAGGCGCCGAGGTTCCTCAGCAGGACCATGCTTTTTCTCCAGGCGCTGATTTCCTGGTGGGGAATGCCGGCAACGATCATTTTGCTTTTGATCGATCCGCTGACGCCGCTCTTGGCGGCGATTATGACACCGTCGGCGATTTTAACATGGTCGGCGATTCCCACCTGGCCGCCCATGACCACTTGGGCGCCGATTTCGGTGGAACCGGAAATGCCGGTCTGCGAAGAAATGACCGTATTTTTGCCGATGCGGACATTGTGCCCGATTTGGACCAGGTTGTCCAGCTTCGTATTTTCGGCCAGGGCAGTTTCCTCGATGGTCGAGCGGTCGATGCACGTATTGGCCCCGATTTCGCAGCCGGAGGCGATAAGCACCTTGCCTTTTTGCGGGATTTTTACCGGCGCCCCGTCCAGGCCATGGCCATAGCCGAAACCGTCGGCGCCGATGACGGCTCCAGGATGGATGATCACCCGGTCGCCGATTTCCACGTTTTCGCGGATGACGACCCGGGAATAGATCAGGCAATCGCGGCCGATCGTGACGTCGCGGTAGATGACCACTCCAGCGTGGATTTCCGTGTTTTCGCCGATCTGGCTGTTTTCGCCGACATAGGAGAAGGGGCCGATGCGGACATTCTTCTCCAGCCGGGCCTTTTCCGAAATGCTGGCGTTGGCGGCGATGCCCGAGCAGAAAGGCCGCTGCGGATGAAAGAAATCCAGCAGCCTGGCGAAAGCCAGCTGGGGATCGGCGACCAGCACCCGGTTCGGGTAGTTATAGGAACTATCGGCGGCTACGATCAGTGCCCCGGCGTGGATCATCGACAGGTCCACATCTTCCTTGTCCTTGGCGATGAAAGCGATTTCGTCGGCAGTGGCTTTTTTCAAGGACTGGATGCCGTTGATCTCGAGGTCGGGATCTCCGTGCAGCTGGCCGGAAACGAGCTCAGTGATCTTTTTTAGGTTTGGCATTTTCCTCTTTATCCAGCAGAAAGGTGAATTTCGCTCCATAGAGCATGATGCCCATGGTCATCTCCATCCAGAATCCGAAAAGGATGATGGCCACGATGGGGCTCTCTATTTTACGCAGCACCGATACGTGGATCAGGTAATAGGTATAGGCCCTTTTAATTAACTCCCACAGCAGGGCCGAAAAGACCGCGGCGATCAGGGCGGCGCCCGCCTTGATTTTCTTTTCCGGAATCCATTTGAACAGGATGAAAAAAAACAAAAAAGTGACCAGGAAGGGGAGAACGATTCTGACCAGCAAGTTGTCGATGGAAAGGACGAAAGCCGGGTCGATGTATTTTTTAAAAAAGGGATTTTCCGCCGCCAGGGTATTGATGGTGGAAATCAGGCCGGTGAACAGGAACGAAAAAACGATCAGGATGCCGGCAATCATCAGCAAGCCGATCTCCTTGATCCTCCTGAGCAGGATGCCGTGCCTGATCTTGATGAAGAACATGTCGTTGATGTAATGGATCATTTTATTGAAGACCTGGATGCCCACAAACAGGAATACGGCCAACCCGATCAGGCCCAGATCCTCTACCTGGGCGGCCAATTCGCCGGCTTTCTGGAAAAAAATAGGGGCTATTTTCGAAAAAAACTCGGGAGAGAACGGGTACATGTTTTTCACGGCGTTGCCCGGGTCGCCGATGAACTTGTTGAATAGGAATGAAAAAAAAATCAGCAGGAAAAACGATGAAAAAATCGAGTAATAGGCGAGGATGGATGATTTGTCGATCCCGTTCTCGCTCAAAAAATATTTAAGGGCCAGCCAGCCGTTCTTGACGACATGAACCGGCGCTAAAGCATGGTCTCGTTTTTTCATTGGCAGAAACGGGGGGAAGCGCACCGCATTCTCCCGGTTTAATGGCTATTTTACGACGGTGTAATTACCCCATTTGACGAAGAAAAGAATCAGGTCGATCAGCAGAACGTAAATGACCAGGGATTCCATCAGGGCCAGGGCGATGATCAGCATGCCGCGAATCGAATCGGCCGCGGCCGGGTTGCGGGCGATGTTGTCCGCGGCGGAGCGGAACGCCCGCGATTGGCTGGTGATGCCCACGATGGCCGCCACGACCAAGCAGAGGCTGCCGATGAGGGTGGTCCAGAAAAACATCGATGACGTGATCCCGGGCTGTTCTGCGCCCTGGGCGGGGAGTGCCGAGGCCATGATGAGCAGTCCCAAAAAGATCAGAAGCGGTTTTTTTCTCATTTCGTATATCCTCCTCATTGTTTTTTTAATGTTCGCTAGCCATGGCGCCGGCGAGGTACACCGACGCCAGCATGATAAAAATATAGGCCTGCAACAGTGAAGTGAAAATGGCTAAGGCCATCATCGGCAGCGGAGCGATAAAAGAGACTAGATATGTTGTGATAATGATGATAACCATATCCTCACCGTAAATATTACAGAAAAGCCTGACCGTCAGAGACAACGGCCGGGAAAATTGGGAAATAATTTCAATAGGAGCAAATAGCCAGGACAACCACCAGGCCGGGCCGGTGAACGTTTTCAGATATCCGAAAAAACCGTGTTTTTTCACTCCCTGGGCATGATAATAAAGAAAAGTGAATATAGCACAGCCGGCGGGAACGTTTATGTTGGATGTGGGGGAGCTCATTTCCGGGAAAAGCCCGATCAGGTTGGCCAAAGCGATGAACAGACCCAGCGTGCCCAGGGCGGGGATGAATTTCCGGCCATCGGGTCCGATGGTGTCGTCGACGTGGTTCCTGAGAAACAGATAGAGCGTTTCCAGCAGCGTTTGCATTTTTTTTGGAAACAGGGACAGGTTCCTGACCGTGAGCTTGAAAAAAATAACCAGGATCACGGTGACGATCAAGGCCATGATCAGGTGGGCGGGCAGGGGGTCGGCGTGCAGACGGAAACCCAGCGCCTGGGCGATAAAGCGGATCAGGCGGTTGATCAGGCTGGCGACCAGGGGATTATGTTCCATGGCTTGCGTTCCCGGAAAAGCGGGCCAGTCCCTCGATCAGGACGGCCAGGTAGACGATGGCGACGCCCTGGATGAAAAAAACAGCGCCGCTTTTCGTCCAGCGGCTGAACGCATAGAAGGCGGCGGCGATAATCAGCAATTTCACCTGGGCCAATAAGAAAAACATCATCCTTCCTTTGCCTTTTTTCAAAATGCGGTCGGTCGATCGGATCAGTAGCGTAAAAGCGGCGATACTGATGGCGGCGCCCGTGAGGGAAATTATACAATAAATGAAGCTTTTTGTAAAAAAATAGATGAGAACCATGGCGATGATCTCCGCGCCGATCGCCTTGATGGCCACCTGGCCGCCGATATCCGGCTTACTTTTTATTGTCATGGGAACGGGTGACGGCGAACAGGTTGACAAAACCGGCCAGGATCCCGTAGATGATGAAAATGATGGTCAAATAGGGGTCGGTTTTCAGCCATTTATCCAAATAATAGCCGATGGCGAACCCGACCAGGATGGAGCTAGGAAACATCAGTCCGACCGATGCGTAAGTCGGCCATTTTTTCTTGTCCGGCAAGGGCGGCATGGCGCTTAGGCTTCAGGCCGAAGAGGGTAGGATGCGGCGGCGGTCAATAATCTTCATCCCCTTCATCGTCTTTCATGTCGAAGCCATCCAGGTCTTCTTCGGAATCGTCGTCACCGAAATTATCTTCTTCCTCGTAATAATTCATCGTTTCGAAATTTTCCGCGCCGAACTCGGTTTTGCGTATTTCGATGGTCTTGTGGAATTCATCCTCGTCTTCAAAATGCCTGATGAAATTGGCGTCCAGTTCGCTGTAAAACAATTCCAGGTAGTCGTCTTCGATATAGCAAAAAACCGACATGTGCTCGTCCGTGTCCAGGGCGCCAACCACTTCGATGATCTTGGTCGCGGCGGCTTTCAAAATGTCAAGCGTTTGCCACGAAATGATTTCGATCTGCTCCATCAGCGAATACTCCTTGGCGAATTTTTATATTGTTCTTATTTAATTTGATAAATTACTTTTGTCAAGTGTTTTTTAAATATTTTTTCAGATAGTGCCCGGTCAGCGATTTTTTGTCTTTCATCATGGCGGCAGGCGGGCCGCTGAAAAGCATGTAACCGCCGCCGTCTCCCCCCTCGGGACCGAGTTCGATGACATGATCGGCGCTGGCGATCAGCGACAAATTGTGCTCGACCGCCACGATGGTGTTGCGATTTTTCAGCAAGCGCTCAAATAGCTTCTGGATGACCGCGATATCGTAGGCGTGGAGACCGAACGACGGCTCGTCCAGCAGGAACAAGATATCGGTTTTTTCCTGATCCAGGTACTTCAGCAGCCTGAGCTTCTGCAGTTCGCCCGTGGACAGGCAGCTGATTTTTTCCCCCAGTTGCAGGTAGCCCATGTCGTTGTCCTGCAGGTTCTTCAATGTGTTCAGCACCTGGGGAAGATCGGCGCCAAGATCGCGGACGAATTCATCGATGGTCAGGGCCAAAACGGCAGCGATGTTTTTATTTTTATGGGTGATCTTTAAAATATCGGGAGCAAAGCCGCTGCCATAACAATGGCGGCAGGTGGTTCTGACCGTTGGCAGGAACTGCATTTCAATCTCCAGATAACCCCGGCCCTTGCATTCGGGGCAGCGCCCCAGGGGAGAATGGAACGAGAAATGGCCGGGGAGATACCCCAGCAGGCGGCTTTGCTTCAGCGAGGCGAAAAATTCCCGCAGCGGAGGAAAAATGTCTAAAAACCCGGCGATGTTCGTGCTGCCGCGCCTCGCGCCGACCCCCGGATCGAGATGGACGACCTCTTTGTGGCCGGAGTTCGCTCTGTGCTTCAGATAAATTTCATCGTACAGCAGAGTGCTTTTGCCCGCGCCGCTGACTCCGGCAATGACGGTGAAAGCCCGACGCGGGATGCGGAAATCAAAATGCTTCAAGTTGTGGCTGCTGGCGTCCCTGCAGGTCCAGAATTCCATCTCAACCCTTTTTCCGGCCGGCCTCTCCCTTGCCAGCCGGAAGTACTTCTGGGTGGTTGTCGCCTGGGAGTTGAAAAAATCATCCTTGCTGCCGGAATAGACGATCTGCCCGCCCGCGCTGCCCGCGCACGGTCCCAGCTCGATGACGTGATCGGCAATGCGGATCAAGTGAGGATTGTGCTCGACCAGGACGACGGTGTTGCCATTTTCCTTCAGTTTTTTCAGAAAAAAATCCATCTTTTCATAGTCGGCGGGATGCAGGTCGGCGGAGGGCTGATCGATGATCAACAGGGAATCGGAGAGGGTGGAGCCCATGATGAAAGCCAGGTTGATGCGCTGGTATTCTCCCTTGGAAAGGGTAAAGGTGGGGCGGTTCAGATGGATGTAATGAAGCCGGCTGCGCCGCAAATACTCCAGCTTGGCCGCGATCTCCGCGAAGACCTCGGGGGAGATCTTATTCCGGTAGTCATTGCCGTCCAAATCCTTGATCCAGGCATTCGCGGCGCCGATGGTCATGGCCAGCAGGTCGGCGATGGTCCGGCCCTTGATCCGGAACGATGTGGCCAAACGGCTGAAGCGGCTGCCGCCGCACTCGCGGCAGGGGGCGGGTCCGGAGGCGGTTTCGTCCACTTCCCCCAGGCCTTTGCAAACGGGGCAGGCGCCTCGGGCGCTGTTGAACGAAAAAAGATTTTCGTCCGGGCTTTCATATTCCTTCTGGCAGCGGGGGCAGAAGAGCACGACCGGGAAATGCAGGGGCCGGCGGTCATGGAACACGGTAACCGTGTTGCGGCTCATCGCCATGGCGCCATCGACGGCTTCAAAAATCCGGCTGCGGTTCTCGGCCCGGTTTTCCAGTTCGTCGACCAGGACCAGCATCGGCGCATTCCGGCTTTGACTGTCGATGGCTGTTTTGCGGCCTCGGCGGACCTGAAAATAGTAACCGCGGTTGATCAAAAAAGAAATATCGCCCTGATAGAAAAAACAGATCCGCAGCATGCCGGCCTTGAGCGTCAGCAGCGCCTGGATGATCTCATCGATGCTGAATTTCTTGATTTCGGCGCCGCAGCCGGGGCAGTAAAAATCGGAGATTTTAGCGTACAGGATGCGCAGGTAATCAAAAATATCCGAGGCCGTGGCCACGATGGAGCGGGGATTCCGCACCGGTTTCTTCTGACGAAAGGCGATGGCCGGCGGCAGGTTGTCGATGCGATCGATGTCGGGCTTGTCGATCCTGTCGAGGAACTGGCGGATATAGGGGGAAATCGATTCGATGTAGCGGATGTAGCCTTCGGCGTAAAGGGTGTGGAAGGCCAGCGACGATTTACCGGCGCCGCTGACGCCGACGACGGCAGTTATTTTCCCCAGCGGGATGGCGGCGTCGATATTTTTCAAGTTGTTGGTGCGGATACCCCTGAGGATGATGTTTTTTTCCATGCCTGCTGTCCGTTCCCGTTAAAAACAAGATAAATACGCCCGGAGAGACTCGAACTCCCAACGCACAGCTTCGAAGGCTGCCGCTCTATCCTTTGAGCTACGGGCGCGACCTTGGAAGCCATTATAGCTTGATCCGGGCGCTTCGGCAACCGCTCCGGATCGTGGTATAATTTTTCATGCTAAAAAACATCGTTTCCAACCAGTCCGTCTTGGAATTGATAAAAAAACGCTATTCATGCCGCAGTTTCGACGGCCGCGGCTTGGAGCCGGAACTGCTGGCGGCGCTGGAGAAATTCCCGGCTGCCCTGGAATTGCCTTTTAAAAATGATGTGCGTTTCGGCGTCATCGACAAGGAGCTGGTGCGGGCGGAGAATTTTTTTTCCAGCGGCAGTTAC
>Ga0315293_10002827_pt1 | contig 16724 bp, 11 predicted proteins | sample YL17G13_20_MG_FD_203071 | JGI IMG/M metagenome (GOLD analysis project Ga0315293, IMG submission 203071) | Sediment microbial communities from Yellowstone Lake, YNP, Wyoming, USA - YL17G13_20 | ecosystem: Environmental > Aquatic > Freshwater > Lake > Sediment | place: USA: Wyoming | collected...
CGCGCCCCGCGGAAAGTTACGCGCCCCGTCCCCCCGCCCCGTGTCCCCAGCAGCCCGTACACATGTTCGACCTCGACTCCCGGGCCCCGCTCGACGACGAACATGCTTATTGAGGCATGCGGGTCCCCTGAAGGATCGGTGCGCGCATACACCAGGAAGTAGTCCGCCCCTTCCGCCCCGACGATGAAACGCTTCTGACCCTGCAGGTGATAGACATCACCCCGTCTCTCGGCTACGGTGGTCGTGCCAAAGAAGTCCGAGCCCCCGCGGGGTTCGGTCAATGCCTCGGCCACCGTCAGGCGTCCTTGCAGGACCGGGAGCAGCCAGCGGGCCTGCTGCTCGCGCGTCCCGAAGCACACAAGGGCCTCGCCCACGATCGAAGGCAGGCTGTACAGGCAGGCGAGCGATGTTCCCAGGACGCCCACTTCTTCGAGGGCTACGATCTCATCCTGCCAGCCCAGACCCCGCCCGCCGACTTCGGCCGGAAAGCGCAGCCCGAGCAGGCGCCGGCGCGCGGCGCTCTCGAGGAAGCTGCGCGGGTAGGTCACGCGCCCAGCGTCCATGTCCAGCACCAGTTGTCGTGGCACATCGTCGCGTACGAACGCGCGCGTCTCGTCGCGCAGCCGGCGCTGGTCGTCGGTGAGCAGCGCTTCAATCATCGCCTGCCTCCCCTGGCGGCCGCCGGAACCGGCGGCTGAGAATCACAAACCCGGTCAGCCATGGCCGGGCTGCGAATGCTCGGGGCGTCACCGTTCGGCGCGTTCACCACTGCCATCACCCTGCCCGCTTCCGTGGCTGGAGTATACAGCCGGCCCCGACCCGTGGGCAATCGTCGGCGCCCGAAAGACACATCATCCAGGCACCCTCAGGGGCTGCGAGTAGAATGCATCCCACGGCAGGGCCGCACACGACGCGAGCCGCCCCGAGATCCACATCGTGTCTGATTCGCAAGGCGCGCTGGCGCTGGTGGGCGCCGGCGAGTTCCTCCCGTCAATGCGCGCCGTCGATCGCGAGCTGCTGCTCCGCAGCGGCGGAGACCGGGTCGTCATCTTGCCCACCGCCTCGGCCCCAGACGGTCCGAACGTGTTCGAGCGCTGGATTTCGATGGGCGTGGAGCACTTCCAGGCCCTCGGTGCCCAAGCTGTCGCCGTGCGCGCCATGACTCGGGAGGATTGCCTGTCGCCGAAGACCGCGGCCCTGATCCGGGATGCGGATCTGGTCTACTTTTCCGGGGGGAAGCCGGACTACCTGTATCGCACCTTGGAGGGAACGCCGACATGGCGGGCGGTGCTTGAGATCCTTGCGCGCGGGGGCGTCGTCGCCGGCTGCAGCGCCGGCGCCATGGTCCTCGGCGCCTTCATCCCGGCGTTTCGCTTCCGCCTACTGCCTGGACGCACAGCTCTCTGGGGTCCGGCCTTCGGGCTCGTCCCGGACGCGGTCATCATCCCGCATTTCGACGAGATGCCGCGGGCCATCCTCCGAACGTGGATTGCCCTCCGCCCAGCGGAAACCCGTGCCCTCGGAATCGATGGCGGTACAGCGCTGGTGGGCGCGCCCGGCGATTGGCGGGTCCTGGGTTCGGGGAGCGTCAGCGTGATGGACACGGGCCGCGAGACGGTCCTGCGCGCCGGCGATCACATTGCGTGAGACCCTGGCCGCCTCGCGAGGTGATCCGCGCGCGCGTCAGGCAAGGGCCGCCGGTTCGATGGATAGACATCCAGGCGCCGGGCACGTGGACCGTTCAAGAGGCCATCAATTGCTGCAGGATGCCCGGCACGGTGCACGCCTGGGCCGTCGCGGGACAAAGGGTCCAAGCCCATCTGGGATCCGGACGACGATCCCGTGTCCTGAGTCGACCCGATGCTTGGGCGGCCGGAGTGCCAGGGGCGACCACCGCCCCCGAATGCACTTTCCCGATGACAATTGCGGGTCCAGGCGAACCCGTCATCTCGGTTCAGCAATCGGCGTCGACGGATACCGATGCTGACCCGGCGAGTTGGGCCTTTGGGGATGCTTGAATTGCCCACCAGCTTACCCTAGAGTATTGGTGAGTTGCCCGCCTCCGCCGGGCAGCTTCGCTCGAGGCCGTTGGGCCGCCCAGCGATCGTAGCAAACCCGCAGGTCAACCGCAGGGCAACAAGCATCCGTTCGAGCTAGAATTGCCTCGCCTTCCTGTGAAGTATCCAGTGAATCGCCTCTCCTCGAGGCCGTTGGGCGGCATCCTTCCGCTGCCTATATGGAGGGCAAGCGCCATGAAACGTGCGGCTCTTCTTCTCCTCGTGGTCCTGCTTGCAGTCATTGCGGCATGTGAAGCTCAATCGACTCAGCCTGCGGCAACGCCAGAATCGATAGCAACACCACTCACCCCACCGGAGCTTCCGACGCTGTCTCCCACGGTGGCGCCCGAGGCGACCGCCCCTCGGATCTCCCCGGCCGTTACACCCTTATCCCAGCCCATGCTCCTCCGCCGAAGCTGCGGCAAGGACTACGTCTTGAGGGCTGACACCCCCATCACTCTCTACTATGGAGGATGGCCAACCAAGACCCTGGAACTCGCGGAGATGTGGGCCACTTCCCTCGTGGTCGATCTGGAAATCGACGGTCAGCCTGTTCCCGGCCAGCCTCAGGCACCCTCTGCGGACCTCCCCTACAATTGCCCCAAGGACCCCGAGAACTCGTACTGGGTCTACTACGCCACCTACCTCGGTGGCTTGACCCCCGGCATCCATCAAGCCAGTGTCACGTTCCATGCCCTCAGGCAGTTGCCCGACGGGTACGGCGATGCCCTTTATGGTCCCGGCGAGCTCGCTCACCAGACATTCTCTGTGCGGGTTATTGGCGTGCCGCCCTCCCCGACCCCGCGACCACAGCCCTCAGTCACTCCAACGCCCTTGCTGGTGGTCGATGGGCGAAATCAGGCGATCGTCTATGCGGACATCCTTGGCCTCGGGTGGGAAAACTGGTCATGGGACTCCACCGTCCACGTCGCTTCCAGTCAACACGCACATGACGGAACCGTGTCCATCCGCGCGGAACTGGAACCATGGGGAGCCCTCTCTCTCCAGTACCCCTCGGGATTCCGCACATCTCCGTATCACTGGATAGAGCTCTACATCTACGTTGGGGAAAACACGCTCCGTCGTCTATCCTTCGTCTTCAACGGCAATTCGGACAACGATCTCTTGCCCAGGTTGCTCATTGATGATCCGGAGTACATAGCAGGAGGAGCATACATCGCCAACCGTTGGCAGAGGGTCAGGATCCCCCTTGCGGAAACCGGTGGCGCCGACAGGGTCATCTGGGGCATCAACTTCAACGATGCGTCTGGCGATGGCCAAGAGCCGTTCTGGGTGGATGGTATTCGCTTCGTCGGCGCGACGCCCGTACTATCACCAGCCCCAGCCACAACCCCAGTAGTCTTGGCCGACCACGCCAGTCAATCTGTTGTGTACAAGAATGCCCTTGCCCTGGGCTGGGAGGATTGGTCGTGGTACTCGATTGTCGATCTGGCCTCTAGCGAGCACGCTCATAGCCGACCCGTTTCAATCAAGGCGTCGCTCCGGTCCACCGGCGCAGTATCCTTGTACTTCCCTCGATTCAGCACCGCGCCCTACTACTGGCTGGAGTTCTATGTCTACGTCGGTGAGAACACGCTCCGACAGTTGTCCGTCTACTTCAATGACGCCTCCGACAAGGAGCTGATGCCGAAGGTCAGCGTCGATGATCCTGCTTTCATCGCGGGAGGCACGTACATCGCCAACCGTTGGCAGAGAGTTAGGATCCCGCTCTTGCAGACTGGGGGTGCCGACATGGATATCCTCCGCATCAACATCAAAGATGAATCGGGCGCGGGCCAAGCGGCGTTCTGGATCGACGACATTCAACTCATACCGGCTGTTCCGCCAAGTCCCTAGAGACCGGGGAGACCCAGATGAAGATCGCGTTGGGCGTCATCCTTGTTGCAGCTCTCGCGGCCTGCGGCCCGGGACCGGCTGCGCTTGAGGGCGGGGAGAAGACCCCCGCGATCCGCTTCCTCTGGGAATTCCACGCGAAAGACTACATTCGGGCCAAGCCACTAGTGCAGGGTGACCTTGTCTTCTTCGGCTCAGACGATAATCAGGTACGGGCAGTACGCATGCGGAACGGAGACCTTGTGTGGGCTTTCGAAACACCTGACAATGTGACCTCCACGCCGGCAGTCCATGAGAACTTGCTGCTCGTTGGGTCCTGGGATGGGAAGGTGTATGCCCTCGACGCCGACAGTGGCAAGGAGCAGTGGTCATTCCAGACAGCAGCCCCCGTGAGCGGATCCCCCGTCGTCTCCGACTCGGCAATCTACATTGGCTCAGAAGACGGGACTCTGTATGCCCTGACCTCCAGCGGAGATCTCGTCTGGCGCTTTCCGACCGGGGGAAGGTTCGAGGCTGGCCTCGCGGTCGTGGACGGGATAATCTACATTGGCTCGACGGACAACTCCCTCTATGCCGTGCAGGCCACGGATGGCGCGCTGGCTTGGAGATTCGCGACGGGCGGGGACGTCACAACGACCCCAGCCGTTTCGGATCGCAAGGTGGTATTCGGCTCTACAGACCGCACTCTGTACTGCATTGACGCAAGGACTGGAGCGCGACTGTGGACCTACGAGGCGGGCGGCGCAATCACGAGCTCGCCACTCCTGTCTGACGGTGTTGCCTTCTTCGGATCCGACGACGGGACTGTGACCGCCGTACGGCTCAACAACGGCGGACTGCTCTGGCAATACGACGCAGGCGCCATGGTGCAGTCCCAGCCATCTGGCTTGGGTGACCTGCTGGTCGTGGGCACTGACGCCGGGACGCTCTTCGCTCTCGACAAAGCGACCGGGTCCAGGGTCTGGCAGTACCAGACCGGTGGCGCCATCACCGCCGGACCAGCTGTCTACGAGGACTTCCTGTTCGTCGGGTCCGCGGATCGGAAACTGCACGCCTTCGAGATCGAGGCGGACGGGCAGAGTGATGCGGGAGGAGCCAACCCATGAGGCGTTTTCCCGGGCGGAGGGCATTGGCCATCGTTGTACCCTTGGCCATTGTGGTTGGCGCTTGCCTGTTGTGGCTCCTCAGGGACTCGATCCGGTCTCCTGAGGCGCTGTATTCCGAGGCGCGTACCGCAAGCAGTCGGCGCGCCGAGAAGCTGTACGGACTCCTGGCCGAGAGGCTTCCAGACATCGCGGACTATGCTCAGCTTTGGCTGGCCGAGGCCGCCATGCCCGACCCGACAACCTTCCGCACCCTCCAACTGCTTGCTGAGTACCGCCCCAACAGTCCCGAGGCGTACCTCGCCTATGTCGCCACAGCGCGCTACTACGCCGAAATCGATGCGTCGTCCGCCGACGATGCCTACCTCGCCGCTCTCGCCCTGCATGAGTCACCTTCCTTGCGTCTGGAATTGGCGAGGTTCTACGAGGAACGCCGCGACAATGACGCGGCGTATGTTCAGTATCGCCTGCTCCTGTCAGTCAAGCCAGATGCCTTCGTGGGGATGCGACGGAATGCAGCTGACCCTCTACAACTCGCCGAAGACTTGAACGATGCGACCTACTTCGGTGACGCGCTAGAAGTCCTTCGCGATGTCGAGGACCCTGAAGCCTCACGGCTGCGAGGGCTGGCCCACCTCGGCCTGAGGGAGTATCAAGCCGCCGCGAGCGAGTTCGAGTCGTGGCTGCGCACCAATCCCGACAGTGAAGAAGACCGACTAAGCCTCGCCAAGGCCCTGGCCCAGTCTGGGCAGATCGACAGGGCAATCGCGATATACGGGTCCATCGATACGCCGGACAGCCGACTCGTGCAGGCCCAGCTGCTGGAGGCCGAGAGCCCTGAAGAGGCCATCAAGCTGTATCAAAGCATCGATTCTCCTATCGCCTGGTGGAATGCCACATGGCTCTTGGAGGCTGATGGAAGGATACAGGAAGCCATGCCCGGCTACGCTCAAACCGCGGCGAGTGAGGCATACTTCGCTGACGACGCCGCGTACCGCCTCCTGATCCTGGGGACGAGGACGGGGACCCCGTCCGCTATCGCTCAAGCGAAGGGCTACCTTGAGGGCCTTGGAGTGAACTGGCTGGCCCAACGAGCAGGCGTGATGTCGTCGGAGCTCTCAATTGGCCCTTCCGTCGAGCCGCTGAATCCGGACATCCTATCCAGGGTCGAGAGTCTGGACAGGCTCGGCCGGGAGGATCTGGCTGACCTTGAACTGCTATTCTGCGCCCGGTACCAAAGGCAGCTCCCGGCCCAGGTGGCATGCCTCGAGGGCCTTGCCGCCAGGGGCGGTCTGCTCGAGGCAGAACCGATTGCGTCGGAGATCATGGATGGACTCGCCACGCCGCCTCCGGAGCTCTGGCAACTTGCCTTCCCGCGGCCCTACGTGGACGCAGTTGTCACCAACGCCAAGGACCTCGGCCTCGATCCTCTGCTCATCTGGTCAGTCATGCGGGTTGAGAGCAGGTACGATCCCAATGCAGCTTCGCCGGCAGGCGCCCGCGGGTTGATGCAGATCATCCCTGCCACGCAGGATTGGATCGAAGGGCAGCTCGGCCTTGACCTAGCTCCAGGGGAGATCTTCGTGCCCGAAGTCAACATCAGGCTCGGGGCGTGGTACCTGAAGTATTTGCTTGACCAGTTCGACGGGGATCTGGAATTGGCGATCGTTGCCTACAACGGGGGTCCTGACAATGTTCGCCAGTGGCTGGCAGATCCGATGGTGAACGATCGGGATGACTTCATTCGTTGGATCGGCTTCGGCGAGACCAGAGAGTACCTTGAGAGGGTCTCCATCGCGTACTGGGAGTACCAGCAGATCTACATGCCATAGTGGAACCTCAGTGCTCCTCGGCTGGACTGCCTTCCTGTGTCAAGCGCCCGCGTCGCAAGGGGCGGTCCCCACGAATTGAACGAGCAGCGAATTCTCCGCAGGAGACGAAGAGACAACACTTCGTCCTTCTAGGACCAACCGTCTCCGAAGCAGCACAGGACTTGGTTGCAGCAACCCGCGTTTCCCTAGGATAGGCACACATGCCCTGGGGGTGCAATTCCATTCCCCCATGTAATGTATATCCCGGCTGCGCGTTGACACGCCCCACCCGCCCGGTATAATCGAACTGCAAGCCCCCGTAGCTCAATGGATAGAGCGCCTGACTTCGAATCAGTAGGTTCCGAGTTCGAATCTCGGCGGGGGCGCTCGTTGTTCTTCAGGAGCCAGCGTCGGCACGATCCGGATCGCCTGCTCTATCCGCAGTCATGCGCGTCATCTGCGGGACAATGGGCCAGGCGACGTAGCCGCTGGCTGCAAACCATCGGAGCACCCCGCCGACACCGGCCCGAGGCGGACGACCGGCAAACACCACAACTTGTCGCGGCATGAGCGTCGCGCAGGAGTGCGTAGCATGCATCCGGAGAAACGTCCCCCCACCCCTGCCTCAAGCCGGGGCGACCAGGGGACCCTCAAAGCCGCTAGGGAGGTCCTCTCGGGCAGGACCAACAAGGGCAGGCTTGCCAGGCTGTTACCGTTCATGGGCCCGGCCTTCATCGCCAGCGTCGCCTATATGGATCCGGGCAACTTCGCCACCAACATCTCGGCCGGCGCCAAGTACGGCTACCTGCTCCTGTGGGTCGTCGTGGCCTCCAACCTGATGGCGATGCTCATTCAGACGCTGTCTGCCAAGCTGGGAATCGCCACGGGAGCCAACCTGGCCGAACAGTGCCGGACACACTTCCCCCGGCCAGTCGTTCTCTCCATGTGGGTGCTTATGGAGATCGTCGCCATGGCCACCGACCTGGCAGAGTTCCTCGGCGCCGCCCTGGGCTTCAACCTGCTCTTCGGGATACCTTTGTGGGCCGCCGGCTTGTTGACCGCAGTGGCGACGTTCCTGATCCTCAGCTTGGAGAACTACGGCTTCCGGCCGCTGGAGGCCGTGATCACCGTCATGGTCGGGGTGGTGGCGGTGTGCTACCTGGTGGAGACGCTGCTCGACCGCCCCGCCTGGGACCTTGTCCTGCATGGCGCATTCGTGCCGCAGTTCGCCGGAGCGGAGAGTGTCGTGCTGGCGGTGGGGATTTTGGGCGCCACCGTCATGCCTCATGCCATCTTTTTGCATTCGGCCCTGACGCAGAACCGCATTGTCACCCGCAACGTTGCTCAGCAGCAGCGGCTGCTGCGTTTCGAAGTCGTGGATGTGGCGATCGCTATGGGCGCCGCCGGGCTGATCAACATGGCGATGCTGATCATGGCCGCCGCCACGTTCTTCAACCAGGGGCTGACCAACATCGGCACGATTGAGCAAGCCCACCTCACGCTGGAGCCGCTGCTGGGGCCCGCCGCCAGTTGGGTGTTCGCCATCTCGCTCCTGGCCGCCGGTCTCTCATCCGCCTCGGTCGGAACCATGGCCGGCCAGGTGATCATGCAGGGCTTCCTGCACCAGCATATCCCGGCCTGGATCCGCAGGTTGGTCACGATGCTTCCGTCGCTGATCGTCATCTCCATGGGCCTGGATCCAACCCGCACGTTGGTTCTCAGCCAGGTCGTGCTGAGCTTCGGCCTGCCTTTCGCCATCATCCCACTCGTGGTATTCACCGCGCGGCGCGATATCATGGGCGCTCTCGTCAACCACCGGCTTACCACCGTCGCCGCCAGTCTCTCGGCGGCGGCGATCGTCGTCCTAAACCTGTACCTCCTCTACCAGACCCTCCTTGTGAGGTAGACCATGTTCCGTCACGTACTCGTCCCCCTCGACGGATCGCATCTGGCGGAAGCGGCGCTTCCCGCCGCCGCCTCCATAGGCGCGAAGCTCCGGGCGTCGGTCACCCTGATCCATGTGATTGAACGCCGCCCGCCGGACTCGGTCCACAGCGATCGCCATCTGAGCGACGTCGATGAGGCCACGGCTTACCTGGCCAAGCTGGCGCGCACGGCGTTCCCGACCGACGTGAAGGTCGGGACGCATGTCCACTCGGCCGAGGTCAACGATGTGGCCCGCAGTATCGTCGACCACTCCGACGAGCTCGAGCCGGACCTGATCGTGATGTGCACACACGGCCGCAGCGGGCCGCGCGAGTTCGTTTTCGGCACCATCGCCCAGCAGGTCATCGCGCTGGGCGCCACGCCGGTGCTGCTCATCCGCCCCGAAGTCCAGGAACGCAAGCCGGGTTTCCTTCGCTCGACGATCCTCGTCCCGCTGGACAGCCATCCCGATCATGCCCGCTGCCTGCCCTTCGCCGTCGGCCTGGCCAAGCCGTTCGGGGTGCCAATCCATTTGCTCTCGGTGATCCCCACGGTGGAGACGCTGGCCGGGCATGAGGCCGCCACCGGACGCCTGCTCCCCGGCGCCACGCGCGCCTTGCTGGACATCGACGAGGAGAACGCGCTGGCCTACCTGGAGGAACGCGCTGGGGCTCTGCGCGAGGATCAGATCGAGGTCGAGGTGAGCGTGGTGCGCGGGGACCCGGCGGCCAAGATCGTTGACACCGCCGGACAGATGCACGCCGGGCTGATCGTCATGGGCGTGCACGGCACGCTGGGGAGTGCGGCCTTCTGGGAGCGCAGCGTCCCCCCGAAGGTCTCAGCCCGAAGCAGGGTCCCCGTGCTCTTGGTGCCGATCCGCGACCGATAGCCTGCAGCGCCTTGGTGGGCTGCCTTTCCGTGCCAGCAACACGGGAGTGTGGACGGCTGGCCTGCCGCGTTGTCACCATCCGCGCCGTGCGCCATCTCAGGCCATGAGCATCCTGGATGCGGAACGGCCCGCCGCCCTTCACAGATGGAGATGGCGTATGTAGATCGGGGGCGAGTCGGCCTCCGGATGGGCCAAGCGCGGCACCGGCCCAGCAGCTTGGCCGTCGGGACCGGGGGTCGTCTAACAACGTTCTGACATCGAGCTTGAATCGGGGCAACGGTCTTGAGACTCGGCGTGGCCCGCACGCCGCAACAGGCTGTCGGTCAATCGCTCCGCTGCTTGATCTCCTGCCACAGGGCAGACCGATCCCAGCCAAGAAAGAACAGCAGGTCTCCGATCGTGAACCGGCGCCGGATCCAGTGAGCGCTCAGAAACGCGGAGCGCGCCTCCGTCTCACCGATGGATGGTTGCAGGCTCTCAAAGGACTCGGTCAGAGCGACCGCGCGGAGGATTCGCCGAATCGTTCGAGGGGGCCACGCACGTTCCGCCAGCCCGGCACGGAACGCCGGCCAGCCGGCCATCAGCTTGGGGAGCACGGCCCGTTGGCTTCGCCAGGCTTCCAGCTTAGGGGCGTAGTCCGCCCAGCACTCTTCCCCGGCTCGGCCTGTCGCATCCAAGGGCGCGAACGCCTCCCTCACCCGGCCATGCATGGCTGCAGGGTCAGGGAAGCATCGCGCCCAATCCACGGTCCCCGGATCGAACTCCTCGAGGAAGGTCTGATAGGCGGCGGACATGTGCAGCGCGGCCAGGGCCACCTGGGCGCCATGACTCCCCAACGGCTGGTGACGCGACTCGGCCGCCATGTCGAGCACATGCGAGAAGACGTGCTCGAACCCCGAGAGGGGCGTGGTGGCCTGCGAGAGCGACATCGCCAGGCCGGCCAGCGCAATGAGCTTGGCCAGCGCGCCCATCGCATCCAGATCCTGCCGGCTCACCCCCGCCGCCAGCTCAAGCAGCGTGGCATCCAGCGGGCCCAGTAGGCGCTCCGCCAGCGGGCTGTACGTGGGATCCAATCCGAAGCTGTTCGCCAGATACCACTCGGCAAAGCTCACCCCGGCGGCGAGTAAGTCGCCGACACCGGCGGCGGTCATGGCGTATGGCGCGTCGCGCAGCGTCTCGAGGTCGCACACCAGCGCCTCAGGATAGCGCGATGGCAGCGTTCGTTTGACGCCGTCGACGAACGTCGGCGCCATGTTCGAAGTGTAGGCGCTGACACTGTTGGCTGTCTGGAAGACGACCAGAGGGACCGTCGCGCCGGAGGCCTGCTCGAACCGGTGGCAGGCGTGTTTGGCGATGTCGGTGACGGTCCCGGACCCAAGCGCCAGGACGGCGCAGCCTGAGCGCAATCGAGTCTGCACGCGACCGATTTGCTCCAGGTCCGTGTGCACCTGGCCCGTGGCGTCGGGGTGAGCGATCTGAGTCTCGACGGCCCAACCGGCGCGGCGAAGGATCGCCAGCACGAAGGGCTTGAGGTCATCCTGGCCTCGCCGCATCGGGGTCGCGTCCATGACGACGAAAAGCGGCGAATCCGGCCGGGCACCCGCCGTCGTCAGGACGTTGGGCAAACGCAGGACTGCGTCGGACTCGAACAGCATCTGGCGCAGGCGGATGGCCTCGCCATGCGGGTAGCCCGGGAGAGATCGGATAGCGTCCCAGAAGGCGATCCCCTGGCCGGGATCGTAGATCAGGGCTTTGGTTGCACGGCCTGGCCCGGCTCCCCGCGCAGATGTGCCGTCACCGCCGCAAGATCGGCGAAGACGAGATCAGGTGTGTAGGGACTAGCAGCGAGCTCGTCGAGCCGGGTCTCCCCGGACAGCACCAGCACAGTCGTGATCCCGCTCGTCGTTCCCAGCGCAATGTCGGTGTACAGCCGATCGCCGATCATCGCCAGCGAGTCCAGGGGCAGCCCGAGCTTGTCCGCCGCCGCCTCGACGAACATCCGGTTCGGCTTACCGACGACCAGGTCCGGATCCCGGCCGGTGGAGGCCCGCACCAGCGCGATCATCGCTCCAACGTCCGGCATGGAGCCGGTGGGCGTCGGACAATTGAAGTCGGCGTGCGTGGCGATGTATGGCAGACCGACGCGCACCAGATCGCACAGCCGCCACAGCTTGGCGTAGGTCAGCGTGGTGTCGAAGCCGAGCACCACGTGCGTCGGATTCGACTTGTCGAGGGCAACGCCATGGGCGCGGAACTCGGCTTCGAGCGACGGCGGCCCAACGAGAAACACGCGGGCGTCGGGGTGCGCCGAGCGCATGTGCCGAGCCGTAGCCTCGCCCGAGGTGAAGACCTTCTCTCGCCCGATGGGGAGTCCCAGGCGGGTGATCTTGGCTGCGTAGTCATCCTGAGAGCGCGAGGAGTTGTTGGTCAGGAAGAGGTAGTCGCGGCCCTGCTGGCGCAGGATGTCGATGAATTCAAGCGCCCCCGGGAGGAGCGCCTCCCCAAGGTAGAACGTGCCGTCCATGTCGAGCAGAAAGCAGCGGACGTGGTCCAGGCCTGGGGCCGCAGGCGCTGTGTTCGTGCCGGGGAGGCTCGGGGGCGTTGGCATCGGGTATGCTCAGCCTTTCGCCTGGACCGCGGATTGCAGTTCCTGGTGCGCCTGCGAGGCAGTCCAGCCATTGCGGAAGATGCGGCTGATGGCAGCCGTCATGGCGCGCGGCGAAGGATGCTCGAACACATTCCGTCCCACCGAGCAGCCTACGGCGCCGGCCTGCCGAGCCTGCGCCATGCGCGTCAGCAGCTCGAGATCCGTGATCCGGCTGCCGCCCGCCAGGACGACCGGCTTGCCGCAGGCACGGATGACCTCTTCGAACGACGTCCCATCGCCGCTCCAGTTGACCTTGACGATATCGGCGCCCAACTCGGCGCACAGCCGCGCGTTGCGCTTGAGGTACTCCGGCCCGAGGGCCTCGGACATCGTGCCCAGGCTCTGATACGCGTTCGGATACTCGGCCTCGGCGATCAAGGGCATGCCCTTGAACTCGCACGTCTCCCCGATGCGCGACAGGTAGGAGATCATCTCAGGCTCGTTCTCGCCTGCCAGGGCGACGTAGACGACGACCGCATCGGCGCCGGCTCGCAGCGCTTCCTCGACAGACCCGATCGGTGTGATGCTGGCGCCGGAGGGCCGTCCGGCAGCCGAGGCGGTCAGCATCATCGCCAGCGAGGTCTCACGCCGCAAGTGCTGTGCATTGGCTTTGGCCATGCCGCGGCCAAGCATCAGCACGTTGGCGCCGCCGGCGATGGCTTCCTGAACGCGCTGGCCGGTGTCGAACAAGCCGGGCAGGAAGCGCGGCGAGGTCATCCCGTGGTCGATGGCCACGATCAGGCAGGTCGAAGTCTCGGCCTCGATCAGTCGGCCGAGGCGGATGCGCTTCCCGGTCACCGACGACATGTTCGCCTCCACGCCCGCCGAGCCCGGCGAGCAGAACAAGGTGGTTCGCTTAAGCGCCAAATACCAGGATCGCGCCGCCCAGCAGCCGCAAGAAACCAGCCCCGAGCATCGCCCCGCGAAGATCGAAGCCCACCGCCAGCCATGGCCCCAGCAGTGAGCCGACCAGGATGCCCAGATTGAGGGCAAGGTTGTGCAGCGCCATGTGCGCCGGACGATCACCTTCCGGGACTCTCTCCATCAAGCGGTTGACGAGAGCGCCGTTCAGCAAACCCCATACTGCCCCGCCCAGCACAGAGGCAACCCAGAACAGCGTAGCGTCACGCGCCAGCCAGGTCAAGAACGGATAGACCGCGTACAGGAGCGAACTGACATGCAGCAATCTCCGGTGCCCGAGGGCGCTCGTAGCCCGACGGAGCGCGATCGAGGTCCCCATCATCGCCAAGTAGAACAGTGCGCTTCCAAGGCTGATGGCGCCATCGGTGAGCCGAAGTTCGCGCACCCAGAACACCGGGAAGATCGCTAGTGGAAGGAATTGGAACGTGTAGAACGCCAGGTAGGCCAGCAGGAACCCACCGAACGGCCCGCGCAGCAGGTCCAGCCTCAGCAGGCGCCGCCCCCGGGCCCGGGTTAGGAAGCGCAGGTCAGATTCCGGCCGATCGGCATCGGCGCCGGCGCGCACGGCCTCCGGCCGGGCGGCGTCGAGCAGCGGCTGTCCAACGCGAGGCGGCAGCTGGTCGTCCGACGGCGCCGAGAGCCGGCCGAGGTGGTAGGTGCTGCCAGCGGCGCCCAATGCTCCGATGGCGAAGACCCACTGGTAGTTGGACGGGAATGGCAGGTGATCCAACATCAGGCCGCAGGTCAGGACGGTGACCGTCAGCATGACCGCAAGCAAGGCGTTGCGCCGGCCCACAACGAACGCTCTCCAGTCCGGGGGCACAAGATCCGCGAACAGCGCGTTGAAGCCGATGGCCATCAGGGTGCCGGGGACCGACATCAGGGCGGTCAGGCCGATCAGCACCCAAATCTGCGCGCTCTGCGGGAGCAACGCCGGGAGCGGGATTAGCACCAGGTAGGCGAGGCGGGTCCAGGCCGATGACCGGAAGGTTATGCGGACGAGCGGGCGACCCTCCATCCAGCGCCCGAACGGGATTGAGGCCAGCAGGTTGACGACGGCCGGCCCGGCCGTCAGGAGGGCCACCTGGAACGTCGACGCCCCCAGGCGCGTGGCAAAGACAGACAGGAAGGCCATGGTGCTGGCGGCCATCACCCCATACCAGGCGACGTCGTGCATGAGGTGCCGCGAGTTGGCGCGCAGGAGTTCGTTTCCAGGTGAGGCGTGTGGGAGCATTGGCTGCCAGAACGTGATGGAGCATTCTACTTCCGCGCCCGCGTGCCCGCCAGATGAGCAGCATGCCCGGTGCGCATCGCCTTCCGAAGGCCATGGGACTTCGGAAGCCGATCCCGATCGGGCAACATGGTTGAGGCATGCATCTACTCGGTGTTTATTGGCCCGAGATGACCACTTTGCGGTTGGAGGACGGACCGGCGACAGTCTCAGGGCGCTCTCTCCGGATATGCGCAGGATTGTCCCTTTGTTGACCCTCCTTGTCGATTGTGACGAATCGCCCAGCAAGCAGAGAAGTGTGTTAGGTCAACTCTTTTCGCCCAGGCTGTAGACTTCATTTGCCTCCCACGCAGGCCTGCGCCGGGGGCACCTTCACTTCCGCTGAGAATGGAGCCAAGTCACCGATGAGCTTCAAAGTCATCCCCAAGACCGTGCTCCCGGACTGGATTGACCAGATGCGCCGCAGCCAGCGCGTCGTCGGTCCCAAACCGCTGCACGGCCAGCACGTCTTCGGCGACATCCACACCGCCGCCGAGATCGACCTCGACTACCCAACCACCGTGATCCCGCCTAAGAAGTACCTGTTCCCTCAGCAGGAAGACCTGCTCACCTTCCGCCTCGACGGCAGCGCACCCCGCGTGGTCCAGGACGCCGAGCCGACCGTCGTGCTCGGCCTGCACACCTGCGACCTGCACGCCCTGCACCTGCTCGACCGCGTGTTCGCACAGAGCTACGTCGACCAGCCCTACATGGCGCGGCGCGACAAGACCACGCTGGTCAGCATCGAGTGCCTGCGCCCGTGCATGACCCATTCGTTCTGCAAGAGCATGGGCACCTTGAGCGTAACCGATGGGTTCGACCTTCACCTGACCGACCTGGGCGACGACTACGCCGTCGACGTCGGCACCGACAAGGGAGCCGCCTTGCTGCGGGGGCTGAGCGGCGTCCGCGAAGCCAGCGATGACGACCACCGACAAGTCAGCCGGGTCATGACCGAGAAGTGGCCGCGCTTCCCGCTGCGCCTGGACTTCGACGTCACCGAGCTCCCCAGCCTGCTCTCCACCAGCTACGACAGCAAGCTGTGGGACGAGCTCGGCGATCGATGCCTGGCCTGCGCCATGTGCACGAACGTCTGCCCGACGTGCTACTGCTTCAACGTCGCCGATGAGGTCGATCTGACGCTTTCGGCTGGCAAGCGCTTCCGTATCTGGGACTCGTGCCAGCTGGACAAGTTCGCCACAGTTGCGGACGGGCACGATTTCCGCGCCAAGCGCGCCGCACGCCAGCGGCATCGCTTCTTCCGCAAGGGCAAGTACCAGACCGATGCCTTCGGCCTGCTGGGATGCGTCGGCTGCGGCCGATGCGCCCAGGCCTGTCTGGTCAACATTACGCCCGTCGACACCTGGAACGAACTCCACCGCCGGCGCCACCGCCCGGCCTCGGGCGAGACGAAGGAGGTGGCGGCATGACCCAGCCTCTGCGTGAGACGCTGGCCGAACCGTCCATCTATTTGCCGACGACCGCCACCATCGCGGACATCCGTTCGGTGGGCAAGCGGGAGAAGGTCTTCACGATCGAGCTGCCAAAGGGCGTGTCCCTCGGGAACCAGCCCGGCCAGTTTGTTGAGGTCTCCATCCTTGGGGTCGGCGAGGCGCCCATCAGCATCTCGTCTTCGCCCAGCCGCAGCAACGGCAGCTTCGAGCTGTGCGTGCGCAAGGCCGGTGACCTGACGGGCGTGATGCACACGCTCAAGGTCGGCGACACGCTCGGCATCCGCGGCCCGTTCGGCCGGGGCTTCCCCATCGAGCGCTTCCGGGGCAAGGATATGCTCTTCGCCCCCGGCGGCCTTGGGCTGGCGCCGCTGCGTTCGCTGATCAACCAGGTGCTCGACGAGCGCGGCAACTTCGGCCGGGTGATCATCGCCTACGGCGCCCGCGATCCGGGCGAGCTGCTGTTCAAAGACGAGCTCGAACGTTGGTCCCAGCGCAGCGACATCGAGCTGCACCTGACCGTCGACCGCGGCGACGAGAGCTGGACCGGGCCGGTGGGCGTGATCACGACCCTGTTCCCGAAGATCGAGGTCCACGCCCGCAACACCGTCGCCGTGACCGTCGGCCCCCCGGTGATGTATCGCTTCGTGCTGATGGAGCTGCTCGGCAAGGGCATCTCCGAAGGCAGCATCTGGCTCAGCCTCGAGCGGCGGATGAAGTGCGGCGTCGGCAAGTGCGGACACTGCCAGATCAACCACCTGTACACCTGCCAGTCCGGTCCGTCCTTCTCGTACG
>Ga0315293_10002830_pt1 | contig 16721 bp, 14 predicted proteins | sample YL17G13_20_MG_FD_203071 | JGI IMG/M metagenome (GOLD analysis project Ga0315293, IMG submission 203071) | Sediment microbial communities from Yellowstone Lake, YNP, Wyoming, USA - YL17G13_20 | ecosystem: Environmental > Aquatic > Freshwater > Lake > Sediment | place: USA: Wyoming | collected...
ATGGGTACATGATAATTGCCACATCAGTGAATGGTGCATCATTCCAGAATTCATTGGGAAGCGTTCCAGCACAACCGTCGAAAGCATCAGCAAAACTCCCGGTATCCCAGTAGTAATAAAAATTAAACCGCTCCCGGAAATCTTTAGGCAAACCCACAGAACCGGATGTCAGGGTATCCAACGTTAAAAAAACATTGTCAACTTTGTTGTTTACATCCGAGACGAATCGTTGCTGATCACCGGTATATGCTGCGGTCAGAATTTTTGTTTTGGAATTACAGTTAAATGAGGTTTTTGAAGCTACAAAAACAATATCAATCTTTTCATCAGTTGATCCATGGATTTGCACCGGTATCACGTTTGACCGGTTGAGAGTGAAGGAGACCTGCTTCTTTTCAGTAATATCGACTGGTCGGGTGATCTCTTCATATCCTGTTTTTGCCACCCTGATAGTATGTGAGCCTCTCTCAACATTACGGAGAATTTGCTTTCCTTCCTGCTCCGTGGTGCTTCCGACAGACCCCCCGTCGAGATATACATGGGCCCCACCTATAAATGTCCCGGTTTTAGCATCTTTTGTTATTACCGTGACGTCGAATGTGTTTTTCACAGGTACAGCGCTGCTGGATGGGGTATCGAGTATCTTGATAATGGCAAGCCCGTTTTTTTGGGGGCTTCCCCTATCGGTTATAATACCGGTGACGAAATATCCTTCATTCGGGACAACCGCAATATCCTGTATGTCGATCGATTGTCCGATACTGAATGTTCGGTTCCGCTTCTCGTTGCCGTTCAGATCGATGTCGAGTAAGATTATCTCACTGGTTTTTTCACGTTCAGATCCTTGGCAGGAACCTGCGATGATGGTTATACCTTCAGCAGCCTGGATAAGGAGGTTACCCGTGGATCTCCCCATTCCGGGAAAATTTTTTTTCCAAAGTTCTTTGCCATGATCATCGGTTCTGACAAGAAAAAGATCCATACATCCGTGATTAGTGGTATTGGGCAGGGAGGTTCCCATGAGGATATACCCTCCTTCCGGGGTTTGAATGACAGATAGTTTTTCATTCCCCCGCCCGCTTCCATAGGTGGTAAGCCATTCTTTATTGCCAAATTCATTCATCTTGTGCAGGTACGTGTAAGGGACCCCGGTACTGCTGTAGCTTTCAGTGGTCCCGGCAATTATATATCCCCCATCTTCGGTCTGGCGGATGAACTTGGCGAAATCATTTTTTTCGCCCATAAAAAAACCGGTCCACTGTTCCCTTCCTTCTGCATCGGTTTTGAGGGTGTACCCGTCCCAGAGAGACGATGAAGAAGTGTCATTCCTCAACACGGCTCCGGCAACGATGAATCCCCCGTCATTTGTTGAACTGATATGATTGCCGAAGTAATATTCACCTTTTTTGAATAGCTGCGTCCATGTCGTTCTTCCGACCGGATCAAGTTTCCTGAGAAAAATCCCGTTCGTGATGGATGTATTGGAACTTCCGACAACAACATATCCTTTATCCGGTGTTTCAATAATGGAATATCCTTCATAGGTACTTCCTGCGTCGTTCCAGTCCCATATTTTATTTCCATTTGTATCGGTTTTTATGACATAGAGTCCGGAACTTCCGGGAGAAGATTTGATATTTCCGCTGGCCACCGATCCACCATCACTTGCGGCAATGATGGAATACGGTCCCCCATCAATATTCTGTTCGAATGATTTCACCCACCCTATGCGAGGATCTGTACCTGGAGGAGCATCTGTAGCTGCAGTGACCGGGCTGATTATTAAAAACAGGAGTCCAAAGAAGATCTGAACGAAAAACATAAGGGTAATACAGCGGAAAAAAAATGGGTGGTCCTGCCGTATGGAATCAAACCAGTTCATTCGTGATCCTCATATTTCACACTCTTGACCCGGTAATATATAACTTCTATGAATCCGTGGATTTCGTTTGTTCCCATCACAATCAACAAAAATATCCACGAGGCACAACGATCTATCGTTCCACCCCTCAAAAGACCGAGTACCCGGCACACGATCGTTGTAACAACCCAATGAACAAAAATCCATACAATTATTATCCTCTCTCTTTCTGGTTGTTTCGGCGGTTCCATAATACCAGAGCCGGAATTAATAGAATTGTGGCAATGAGCCCTGCAACCGAATGCGCTCCGGTGAGGTGCGGGCCATCGCGGATTGTAATAAGATATGACTGGTAAAGTATGCCGACAATTGTCACGATGATTCCAACCCCAAGAAGAACGTCTGCAGGACCCTTCCACTCCGGGTGTTTCTTTCGTTGTTTATTAACGGTAACAGCGATGGCAAGAATGATGAGTGCTAGTATCATAATGTGCCCGTGATCAGGAAGCTCTGGTTGCTGGGGCTCCATCTCTGGAGGCTCTTCTGTTGGTGCTCTGAGTTGGGGACGTTGAGCAGGATTTAATCCGGGGATTCCCCTGGCATCGAATAGGGAAGGACCTTGCGGCATCACATTTTGTCCTGTTGAAGTACCTGGTGGTATCACAGTGGGGACCGGCGTCGGTATTAGTGGGGCGGTAAGATTCACCAGTGTGTATGAGTGGGTGAAGCGCAGAGTATTATTCTGCGCATCATTCTGGGGCTGCCCTGTTTCTTCAAATTCCCATGTCCAGTTGAGCCTGATTGTATCACCGGCATTGAATGATTCAATGATGATAAAATCATCCGGCAGCAGGGGAGCTTTGGGAAAGGAATTGATACGAGCGGGAAGAATTATTGTGCTGTTAAGGTTGCGGTGCGAGACATTGAAATACATATAATTGGCAAGCCCGCCACCAGGATTACCGTATCTATCGGAATTGCTGATGTTATCCACCCAAATATAGACGATTCCGTTCTCGGTTCCATTGTTATGAAGATCGATAAAGCTTGAGCCCTGATCCCCTGGCAGAATACCCGTGATACTCAAGGGGAATTCGCCCGTCTCTCCGAAGGTGAGGTCAACGGGGCCCAGAGCAAAAACCGGTAAGGGTAGGAGAAGGAGGAAAATGAAAATAAATCCCGCCAGCGGGAACCACGATCTCCGGTATGCAATCCCTGAAGTCCTCACTGTTCCCCCCCTAGTATTATGAGGTCTTCCTGCAACTGGATGGATACTTGCGTACCTGAGATTACGAGTACCATACTGTCACTTCGTTAAGAATTGGTGTTCTTGATGAATTGCTTGTCGAAAGGGTGGCACGCCATTGGAGATACCTGCCGGAGGGTAGCCCTGAATTAACTGGTGATGGCCAGCCGGATTGTTGCCAGGCAGGTGCTGCGTCAGATTTATTAAAGAGGGTGTTGGACGCCCGTACTTCAAAGGTCACATTCGTTCCTGTAACAAGGGTGCTATCCCAAAAGAGTGAGTCCCATCGGGCTCCCGTATTCCCGGTGTCAAATACAGGTGAGGCAATGGTACCAAGGGGGATGTATCCGGAAGAACCGGGAACGTACGTCAGACTGCCCCCTGCACCAACATTCAATGTGGGGTTGGCAACGGCAGCATCACTCCAGCTGTTATTGGTAATGTCATATCTCCAGAAATAGGGGGTCGTTGTACCGTTAAACGCGTAAATATAATTCCCCTTATCCGAAACCAGAGATCCTCCTGCACCAACATTTCCGGGTATATTTGCCAATGCGGACCATGAATTGCCGGAGATGCTGTATCTCAAGAAATTACGGGTATTCGTCCCGTTAAATGCGTAAATATAGTTTCCGTTATCATATGTAATGGCTCCCCCGGCACCTACATTACCGGGAACATTTGCCTTTACTGACCATGAATCTGAGGAAATATTGTACATCCAGAAAGCGGTTGTACCGGCACCTCTGAGTGCAGAGATATTGCCAGATCCAATATATGCCAAAGCTCCCCCGGCACCAACATTACCGCCGATGGGGGTATTTGCCTTTACTGACCATGTATTACTGGAGATGTTGTATATCCAGAATGTGCGTGAACTGGCACCTCTGAGTGTTGAGATATTACCAGATCCGATATAATCTGATAATGTTCCTCCTGTGTTCACACTATCTAGAGTGTTTGCCTTTACTGACCACGTATTGGTGGAGATGTTATAGATCCAGAAAGCATTGGAATTACCACCTCGGATCACAGAAATATTGCCCATCCCGATATACCGTGCACCACCCCCGGCTCCAACATTTGCAGGAGTAATAGCCCTTGCTACCCATGTATTGTTGGACACAAAATATTGTAAAAAATTCCTTGAACTTCCTGTTGTAGCAAAAATCGATGGACCCGTTGTCTGGCTATCAAGTATGATACTATCGGGACTGTCACTTGAATTAACATTAACCAGCACACCTTGCTGAAAGTCAGCCTGGGTGGACAGGGTCCAGAAAGAGGATTGCCAAGTCGACACAAGATGCGGACCTGTGACCTGTTTAGAGGTGAAATATGCATGGGTTGTACCAAAGGTACTGAGAGAAATTACCACGAGAGTTAAGACGAGAATTACGATGGCGGTGGTTTTCATGGTTTAAGGCTCTTCCGTCTGTTATTCCATCTCTTTCCAGAGATCAAGCACCTCGCGTCCTATAAGAATCACTGCCGGGATCAGCAAGAAAAGTGTGAATCCGAGTGGTGTTTTGATGAACTGGGAAAGAAGACCCAGATACGGGATAGTGAATGCAACAATACCGACGATTTGACCTGGAGCGACGGGAATCACGTCAGAATTTTTGTTGGCATCTCCTTTGGTGATGAACTGGGGTGTGGGCTCATCTTGTACATTAACTACCCGGTGTGTGGTGAGGCTCTTCATATCGAGCGAAGAAAACATGATAATATCTCCTTTTCGGATAGTGTCAGGAACTATAGGGCGGACAATAACGACACTGCCAGTCAGGATAGCAGGTTCCATACTCCCTGAAATGACCACCTCAGTCCTCCAGCCAAAAAAGGGCGAAATGATGGTGAATAATGACCCGGAAATAATTAAAATAAGGAGGAGAATTGCTGCGACTCTTCCCACTCGTTTTATTTGAGGTTTCCCTGAGTTCAGGTTTTGTGTATTCATCTCCTTTTACCACGTCACCTTAAATATTACTATGCAGGAAAATTACCTGCACAATCCGGGTTATCTTCCGTGTCCCGGGAGTTCTGGTGATGGGGCTGCCGGTTGTGGGGTACCCTGGCTCTGTTGGGCATAAAATACGACGTTGAATGTCATATTATCCGTCTGCGCCCAGTTGGTGACGTTACGGTCCATCATATAACTCTGGTTAATCTGCCATGTTGCCCCGGAGGGAATGTTACCCAGGTAAATCCATTGATCTTTCATCGCAGTGGTTTGAAGAGCTCCGGTTAAATTATGAGTTCCAGTGCTGATTGTGTAGCCTCCAGTATCAATGATTATTGGCTGGAGTCCCGTACCGGTGTTACTATACAAATCATAGCGGATGACGCCGTCAATATCAAAGGCGTAGGGTTCTAAAATCTCTGCGGAGGTATTTGATCCGTTGTCGGTAACAACATTTATCGTATTCAACCAGAGATCCGCCTGATTCTGCCCGGTGTTCTGCACGGTAACGTTACCCCAACGCTTTAAACCGGGTTTCACATCTGCAAGCGTTGCGTTGAAGGTGCCGGACCAGGGATCCTGACCATTAACGTTAATCGTAATGCTTCCTGTACTGAGTAGATTGGTGCCACTCGTTTGTGTTGAACTGAAATAGGCCATTGTCCCGACACCCGTGAGGAGTGCGGTCAGCGCAATCAGCATGATGCTGATTAAGAGAACTTTTTTAGTACTCATTTCTTTTTTTCTCAATTTAATCACCTTTTTTTTGTCAATATATGAAACGGAATTGAACGCATTTTTCCTATAAAAAGGATATTTACCACTTTGTGGTTACGTTATATAAATTTTTGGCTCACCTGAAATCTTATAATGCATCAATTATCGTTAGATAATTTTTAAGAAACTGATCAATGGCTAAAATAATACATTTGAATGTGATTTCTCTCATGTTAACGAGGAGCAACGTTTGAATGGGTGCACCATAGAATGTTTTAAGATTAAAAAACGTTTCATCCCAATTTTTCTGTGGTATGAATTAACCTCGAATGATTGTGCGATTGATTGCTGATAATGATTTGACCATAGGATGCCTGCCAATTCAATTTGCTAATATTACCGTTAGAGTAAACCCCGCTCCCGCAGGCTTAGATGTCCATTTTTTGTCACAATGATATGGTCGATCAGCTGGATACCCAGCAGCAGTCCGGCTTCCCTGAGCTGTGTGGTAATCGCAATATCCTGCGGACTGGGTTCGAGCGAACCTGATGGATGGTTATGGACGCAGATGATGGATGCAGCCCGGTCAGTGATCGCATCGGCAAAGACTTCACGGGGGTGGACAAGGCTGTGATTGAGCAGCCCTACAGTTATGATTCTGCTGTCAAGCACCTCGCCGGCGCCATTGAGGGTAATACAGATGAAATGTTCCTGCCGTTTGTCCCGCATTTCGGCAATAATTGTGAGAGGGAGAATATCCTGCGGTTTTGTCACTTTGATCCTTCCCTCAGCGGAAGCGCAATAGCGCCTTCCCATCTCAAAGCACGCTATGATCTGGGCAGCCTTTGACGGGCCGATCCCCATTATGGAGATAAGATCATCGTACTGTATCGTGCCCTGATGGTCCTTCAGGAGCCCGCAGATCTCTTTGGATATCACGCGGACATCCTTGTCCCTTGTACCCCTGCCAAGGATTGATTCGATCAGTTCCTGATCGGTGAGTGATGTTACTCCTTTCTTGGCAATCTTCTCACGTGGCCTGTCCCGTTCAGGAACGTCTTTCATCCTCCTCATGGAAAAAACCCGGCATGCAGGAAACGGAAAAGACCGGTGATCCTGTTGTCTTTCAGGGGTGCTTTTTGGCACAGTAAAAACCTTTCTTTTTTGAACCGGGAAAAAACTGCCATTTCTGCCTTATGAATAATCTTTAAGCCAAATTCCCCCCATATCCTATGATCATGGCAACCATTGAGAATGCAAAAGAGGCGTTTGCCGGTGAATCCCAGGCGAACCGAAAATATCAGGCGTTTTCTGAAAAAGCTGCTGCCGAAGGGTTCAACAACGTTGCAACTCTCTACAAGGCAGCCTCTGAAGCTGAGGCAATCCATGCAAAAAAACTCTTGAAGGTGCTGGCGGCTATCGAACCCACGCAGAAAAACCTTGAAACCAGTATTGCGGGTGAAACGCACGAGTTCACCCACATGTACCCGGAATTTGTTAAGCTGGCAGAAGCAGAAGGCAAAAGTGATGCTGTGCTGGCTTTCACCCATGCCATGAAAGCCGAGCAGGTTCATGCAACACTCTACAAGAAAGCACTCGATGCGGTAAAATCCGGAAAAGATATGGGGCGGGAAAAAATTTTCCTCTGTCCGGTCTGCGGAAATATCGAGATCGGCAAAGTCCCCGACAAGTGTCCGATCTGCGGTGTTTTCGGGAAACAGTTCCGGGAAATCACTCTATAATTTTTTCCTCGTCTTTCCCCTTTTCATTATCTTTCTCTTTTCCCCGCTCTTTTTTCCGCCGGTGCAGCCACACCATGACAAGGACGATTGCAATCAGTGTCACCCAGGATGCAGAGTAAATCACAATTATGGGATAATTCAGTATTGTCTGCGGGGCTGGTGGTGGGGGTGGGGGTGCAATACTCTCAAACTGGATCGCAACCTTGGCGGGAAACTTCTCCTTACCGTCGAAATATTTGACGCGCACAATTGCGTTCCCCGATGGTACAACCCCCTTTACCGGGGCGTTGTTGGTGTTGGGGAATGCGATGGACCGTGTTATTCTCCCTTTTTCATCAGACATCTCAATATACCAGGCATCCGGGTATGATATTGAATAGAAGTCCCTGGCCTTCAAGACGAGTGTTGAACCCGGTGGCAGCGTAACATTCCAAATACCGTTCTCAGTCTGGTTTGAGAAGGTTAGGATCCGTGAAGTCAATTCGTTTGGACCGAGTATAACGGAACCTGATGTAACAGTACAGGAAGACAAAGGTTCAGTCTGTACTAAAAAATCCCTGGAAGGAGCGACAGGTTCCTGGGAGCAACTGAACCTGTCATCCATTACCTGGCCATAGGTCAACGCAACGGGGTAAATCCTGACATCATCAAGCCCCCCCCGGAAATACTGCGGGCAGTTCTGATCCGTCTGGTTATAGACGCCTGCATCAGCCCCGAGCATGATATAATTGTTGTATTCATAGTGGATCGTACCCGTTGCATTCAACTGGTTTCTGAGCACGCCATCGAGATATACCTTCAGTGTCTGTCCATCATACGTTCCCGTAACCTGGTGCCACTGGTGGAGCGAGATACCTTCATGCTGAACCGGTATTGATACCTCCCCGCGTCTTTCCAGATTTATAGTCCACCAGAGATCTTTGCCATCATCAAACCCCAGCCTGTATCCCCCGTCCTCGTACGATGAGATTAAAACCTGTGGTTCGAATGAATCCGTATAAAACCACGTTGAAACAGTTATTTCCTTTACCGGGTGATTCTGGGAGCTGAAGGGTATTTCGCCGTAATTATTTATCCCGTTAAAAAACACGGCCCGCCCGCAACCCCCGTTTTCAAGCCTTGATACCTCATGCAGGGTTCCTGCATTGCCATTACCAGATACATCAAGGGCATAAGTACCGCTACCCTCGTTGAAGTTGAAATACAACGCCGGCTCAGGAACAGAGTAAGAGTTGTCCGGGTAGGCACATGACCCGCTTATTATGCACAGGAGTACAAGACAAAAAAGAGTGTATTTTTTTAGCTCCCCTGTTCCAGGCAGTACGCTCATGGTATCGTATCAAAGGTGTATTGGGGCTCGTCCAAAAAGAAAGTTGCTATGATATTGGGTAAAAATTTTCTTTTTCCCGTATCAATATATTTATAAGACACCGAACCATTTTCGAAATGATGAGAAAAGTCACCGTCTATTCAACAAAAAATTGCCCCTATTGCCGGATGGCAAAGGCGTTTCTCGACAAACATGGCGTTCCTTATGAGAGTATTGATGTCGGTGAAAATACCGAAGCTGCAAAAAAAATGATAGATCTCTCGGGACAACGCGGTGTTCCGGTCATTCTTGTTGATGATGAGGTGATTATCGGGTTTGATTCGCAGAAGCTGAATGAGCTCTTTGGCGAAACTGTATCCGGTGAAGTGTATGATGTCCTGATCATTGGTGCTGGTCCGGCAGGACTAACAGCAGGTGTATACTGCGCCAGAAAAATGTTGAATACGATTATTATCAGTGAAAACATAGGTGGCCAGGCATTGGCATCATGGGCAATCGAAAATTACATGGGTTACCGAATGATTACCGGTGAAGATCTGATGAAAAAATTCGAAGAACAGGTCCGCACACTTAATATGCGGCTTGAACTCGACCGGATTGTCAGCATCTCTAAAGAAGACGACGTTTTTACTATCCGGACAATTTCAGAAAATACGTTAAAGGCAAAAACCCTGATCTTAGCCCAGGGCAACCGTCCGAAAAAACTTGGCGTGGCAAACGAGGAGCAGTATCTTGGACGCGGGCTTTCCATCTGTTCTACGTGCGATGGACCTTTATATCAGGGAAAACGGGTGGCTGTTGTAGGTGGCGGCAATTCCGCGCTGCAGACTGCTGTTGAGATGAGCGAAATCGCACAATCGGCACGCCTCATTGTGCGAAGCAGTATCAGGGCCGATCCGGTATACGTCAGGATGCTCGAATCAAAAAAGAACATTACCGTTCATTTAAACACACAGATAACTGCCCTTCACGGGGATAAGTTCCTCTCTGCAATAACTATGAGGAGTGAATCAGGAGAAGAGCAGAAAATCGATCTCGATGGGGTTTTTATTGAGATCGGCTGGTTACCCAATACTGATATTCTTGATGGCTTCGTCGCGCTGAATGAGAAAAAGGAGATCATTGTAGATATAAACTGCCACACGAGCATGGCTGGCGTTTTTGCAGCCGGGGATGTCACTTCAATAAAAGGCAAGCAGATCATCATTGCTTCCGGAGAAGGGGCAAAGGCCGCGCTTGAAGCCCATGAGTATCTGCTGAAGTCAGCATCCCGGTGAGAAAAATCTTCATCATTTCGTGTTTTTCATTTTAAAAAAGGAAAAAAAGCATTGAAAAATGTCTTCGTTGTTCTTTCAATTCTCTCAGGGTACTGTCAGAATACCCTTTTTCCGGTCTTTTTCCTTATACCCTTCGAGCAGCACAGTGGCGATATTTTTGACGGGTTTATCCGTGTGCCCGGCGATATGGAATTCACAAAACGGGCAGGATGATATTACAATATCAGCCCCGCTCTTTTTGATCTCCTCCCCCCTTCGTTTACCCAGAGCTGCCGCCTCATCCGGCATTCCGGATTTCACACCCCCTCCAGAACCGCAACAGATCGATGGCATATCGACAAGATCCACTACCTGCCGGATCAGCTGACGGGGTTGTTCGTAAATACCCTGCCCGCGAAGGAGATGGCAGGGATCGTGATAGGTGGCCTTGACAGGCAGGCGTGCCGGAGGTTCAATCCCGTATTTTGTGAGCACTTCATTGATATCCATTACAACAAAGGGTGTCTTGTAATCATTTTTCAGTGTCGAACCGCAACCGGCGCACATGGTCATGACAGTATCGATGTTACGGAATTGGAAGGCGTCGATATTGCGTTTCTTGAGGGTATCCAGGAAGGCCAGCTGTCCAGTACGGATGAGCGGCGAACCGCAGCAGACCTGCTCTTTGGGAATGATGACCCGGATACCGTTGCGTTTCAGTACTTCGATTGCATCCAGTGCTGCTTTGGGCAGGCGCATGTTGTACATACAACCGATAAAGAAACCGACCGTTGCTTTCACAGAACCTGTCGGCTCGATCACTTCCGCATTTACGAGTTCCATAAAGGTCGGTTCGATCCGTGTAACGGAACGGCCTGTCTCTTTCACCAGTGCTGCTACTTCCTGGTGCCGTGGCAGGGTAAATCCACGCCTGTTTGCCAGCGCCCGGAGTTTTTCGATTGCTTTTGATGGAATCTCAATATCTTTGGGGCACGCCTTCCAGCAGGCCTGGCAGCTGGTGCAGGTGAACAGTCCATCCTTCACAGCATCGATTACCCGGTCCCCGCTGTCACGAGGATCGAGCGCGAGCCGCATTTCCTGCCGCATGGCCGTGGGTCCCAGGAACTTTGTGACATCCATTGCCGGGCAGACCGACACGCAGCAGAGGCACTCGATACAATCCCGAAGCGGTTTTATTGCATCAATATCGGATTGTGTCGGCATTTTCAGCGTATCTGACGGTTTAAGGGACGCAATCGTTTCAAGTGTTGGCAGGAGATCAACGACAAGATCCTTTTTTACCGAAAGGTTCAGAGGCTCGATGGTGATGTTATTTTGAGCCTCTTCCATGCAGGCAAGTACCGGTTCACCGTTGACCCGCACTGCACAGCTTCCGCATTGCCCCGATGCGCAGCTATGCCGGTACGAGAGAGTCGGATCCAGCTCATCGTGAATGGCATGGAGAACATGGAGGACACGTGCACCTTCGTTGACATTCACCGTGTAGGTCTCGTAGTGCGACTCCTTGTACTTCTCCGGGTCAAAACGGCGAACCCGGACGGTAATGGTCTTCATGTACCCGCCCCGTTCTGTTCGATACCTTCGTGAAATTGCGAGAGGTATGTATGGCCAAAGGGGGAGTGTTGTGCATCGTGTGTCTGTTTCACATCCATCCGGACATGCGCCCCCCGTGACTCCTTCCTGATCAGCGCACTCCGGCAGATAAGCGAAGCGGTCAGGCACATGTTTTGGACGATGCTGCATTCTGCGAGGTTTCTGAGAGATTCAGCCCGGATATTCGCATGAGACAGGTTATCGATAGTCTCCAGTGTTTTATTGAGATCTGTTGCGTTCCGGAAGATCCCCGCACCCTGCCACATTGCCCGCTGGAGATGTATTCGAACCTGCGCCGGATTCCTGCTTCCCGTAAGGAATGCATCAAGAAGATCCTGCTGCTGTTTTACCTGTTCTTCATTCACTTTTTTTATGCGTTTTTCTGTTTTACCTGCAAATTCCCCCGCCCGTTTCCCAAAGACCTGTGTATCAGCAAGGGCATTTCCCCCAAGACGGTTAGCCCCGTGAACTCCCCCGGCGATTTCACCGCAGGCAAATAACCCGGGAAGTGTTGTCCGGCATTCCGGTGTTATCCGAAGACCGCCCATAATATGGTGAGCTGTGGGAGCGACCTCCATAGGTTTTTTCCGTATGTCCACACCGAATTTCAGGAATTGTTCGAGCATGACCGGGAGCCGGGTCTCTATCTGCTCGCGGGGAAGATGCGTAACATCAAGATATACCCCACCGTTCTTTGTTCCCCGCCCGGCCTGTATTTCCGTTGCGATCGCTCGTGCCACAACATCACGGGTTGAAAGTTCCATCCGTTCGGGATCGTACTGTTTCATGAACCGTTCTCCGATGTTATTGAGCAGGACGCCCCCTTCACTTCGCACTGCTTCGGTCACGAGCCTCCCCCGTGCATCGTAGGGGAAAACCGCCCCGGTCGGATGAAACTGGATCATCTCCATATCGATCAGTTCGGCACCGGCACGGTATCCAATGGCAAAACCGTCCCCGGTACCGCCCGATGAATTTGTGGAGATATCATACACTTTTGTCCCGCCACCGGTTGCAAGGATTGTGCTGTCCGCCTTCAGCAAGACGATATTGCCTTTCTCGTCCAGTGCTATTGCACCGATGACCACTTCACCAGTTGTAAGCAGATCGATAACAGTGAATTCCTGCAGTAAGGTAACATTCGATGAATCGAGCCGCTCGACTAATGTGGTCATCATCTCATGGCCGGTCCGGTCACCAGCATAACAGGTTCGCGGGAACCGCTGGCCGCCAAAGGGGCGCTGGGCAATTTCATCAGTATCGGTTAAATCAAACACTGCTCCCCATTTTATGAGATCGCCCATCCGCAACGGAGCTTCCCTGACGAGAATATGTACCAGCTCGGGATCATTGAGGTACGCACCACCTTTGAGTGTATCCTCGAAATGAATCCCGCATGAATCCTGTTCCCGGAGGACTGCATTATAGCCTCCTTCCGCCATGGTGGTACAGCCTCCTTTACCGGTGATGGTCTTTGAAATGAGCATCGTGTCGCCATATTGTGATGCCTCTATGGCCGCTCTTACACCTGCACCTCCGCTCCCGATCACCAGTACATGGCAATCTACAACCTCCCCTGCAAGCATCTTATTATTTTGTGGATCGTATAGTTACATAAATAAATGGCACAGCCAAAGTGAGAACGAAATGAGATTATTAATGAAATTCGGTGGGACTTCAGTTGCCGATGCACAATGTATCAGACGCGTTGTGGATATTTTAGAAAAACATCACAAAGACGGAGACGAACTGGCAGTTGTTGTATCTGCACAGCGTGGTGTGACCGACCAGCTCATCGAAATTACCGGGAAACTTCCGACAGCAAAAGATGATACTGCCATTGCACCACTCATCCAGGCACTGGGAAAAAGACACATGACCGCCCTCGAAGGGACTGCACCCGATTATATTGCTGAAACCGGATCAGTCATCGAGGAACGGCTCATCAGTCTCCAGAACATTCTCTTTGCAGTTTATAATCTGCGGGAGCTCACCCCCCGCTCAAAAGACTATATCATCTCATTTGGGGAGCGGTTGCTTGCCCCGATCCTTGGTGCAGCTCTCCGCCAGCGCGGTATCCCGTCAACCGTACTGGATGGTTGCGATGCCGGCATCCTCACGACGCTTCAACATGGTGAATCCACGGCACTTCTTGAAAGTGACGAACGGATAAAAAAACGGGTTGGTCCGTTGCTGGAAAAAGAAATTCCCGTGATCATGGGGTTCATGGGCTGCACCAGAAACGGAATCGTAACAACCCTTGGCAGGAGCGGCTCGGATTACTCTGCATCGATTGTTGGTGCAGGAATAGACGCAGACGAGATTTGGATCTGGACGGACGTGGATGGTATAATGACCTGCGATCCAAGGGTAATCAACGATGCACGGGTCATGCCCTCCCTGTCCTATATCGAGGTGATGGAGCTCTCCTACTTCGGTGCAAAAGTGATGCACCCGCGTTCCATCGAACCCGCAATGCGGAAGAATATCCTTGTCCGGGTAAAAAATACCTTCAATCCCACTCATCCCGGCACCGTGATTTTACGGAATGGGCAACGGGACAACCGCGTGGTTAAGGCCCTGACCTACATCGACAAAGTCGCTGCGATAAATATCAATGGTGCCCAGATGATTGGGAGACCGGGTGTAGCAAAAGCAATTTTCACCATCCTTGCGGATCATGAAGTGAACGTGATGATGATCTCGCAGGGATCCTCTGAAGCAAACATATCGCTTATTGTTGATGAAGCGCACCTCAATGCTGCAGTGCATGCGCTCGCCGATCTGGTGAAGCAGGGGATCGTGCGTGAAGTTACCCACAATCATGATGTGTGTGCAGTTGCTGTTGTCGGTGCAGGTATGGCTGGCGCACCCGGCACTGGGGGAAGGATCTTCACAGCCCTCGGAAAAACCGGCGTTAATGTCATGATGATCTCGCAGGGGTCATCTGAAGCGAATATCTCATTTGTGGTGAATCAGCAGGATGGCCCCATGGCGGTACGCGTTCTTCACGATGAGTTCAGGTTATCGGAGGAGTCTGATGAGTAGCACCTCGTACCGTGAGGCAGGAGTTGACATCGATCTCGAGGCAACAGCAATCAAAGCTCTGATAAAAAACCTGACCTACAAACGGAAAGGCAGATGTACGATGGTTGGCAGTGCAGGTCATTTTGCCGGACTCATTGATTTCGGTGATATGGCACTTGCACTGACCACTGATGGTGTCGGTACAAAGATGCTGGTTGCCGATCATATGCAGGACTGGAGCACCGTTGGAATAGACTGCATTGCGATGAATGTCAACGACCTCTATGTCATGAATATGGAACCTGTCGCGTTTGTGGATTACATCGCAACAGACAAGCTCTCGGTAGAGAAGATGGCGCAGATAGGAATCGGGTTAAACGAAGGCGCCCGCCAGGCAAATATCGATATTGTCGGTGGTGAAACGGCATCTCTGCGGGGTCTTGTCAATGGTCTTGATCTTGCAGGCACCTGTCTGGGGATGCAGAAAAAGGATAAAATCATCACTGGCAGTTCAATACAGCCGGGTGACAAAATCATCGGGGTTCCCTCAACCGGGATCCACAGTAACGGGCTATCGCTTGCCCGGGCGGTTGTGGAAAAATACGCAAATTACGAGGAACGACTGAAGAATGGCCGGACACTTGGTGAGGAGCTCCTCATACCCACACGAATCTACCATGAAAGCCTGCAGGTTGCCTCAGCATGCACGGTGCACGGCATGTGCCATATAACCGGTGGAGGACTGCTCAATTTCAAGCGGATCAGCTCGTACGGTTTCCTGGTCGATACACCAATTACACCCCCGGAAATCTTTTCATGGATCCAGAAAACCGGGGATATTTCAACGGTCGAGATGTACCGTACATTCAACATGGGAATGGGATATGCCTACATAGTACCAACAGACAATGTTGCCGGTATACAGAAAGTTGTCAAAGGTGCAAAAGTCGTGGGTGAAATTACCAGGGAGCCCGGGGCGTGGCTGCGAGATATCGAAATTACATAACATTTTTGTTTATTTATTGATCTGGTTCTGGTGTATACGCACTCTTTTGTGCTTTATCTGCAATGATCGCGCTGTTGCCACACCGGTCTTCAAGGATGAGAGTTATGGGGATTGCCCCACATTTCACTCCCTCAATTCTCTCGAGAAGTGTCCGGGCATTTTCCCGTTCCTCCCCCTCACCCCAGAGCAAGGCTCCCTTCACGATTTGTTCGACACGATCAAGGACCCCCTCAATATTGGACACAAAGCCCTGGCAGGCTGGTCCGGGATCTATTCGCACACCCAGCTCAGGAATTTCAAGGCTTGCACTCATACTCCGCACTACGCGGATCCCAAGGTCTTCTTCAGTGTCAACTGCCACCTCGTACCGGACAGGTTCGTTAGACCTGAGGAGCTGGGTATCAACATATTTGTATCCGCACGAATCGCAGATAGCAGAAATGATGAGAATATCAGAAAAATAGGGGATATTTTCTGTTGTATACAGGTATTCTATCTCGGTATTACACGTAGGGCACGGACCTGGAACGACCGTTCGCAACGTTAAACTCCACCAATCTTGTCCCGGGAAATTTTTACCGACATCGGTGTAAGTACGACATACCTCTGGTCCCCGAGACCGATGATGTCACCATTGACATCCTTGGCTACTTCTTTTAGGTCTTTTAAAACCCGTTCATAGGATATCTTGTCCATTTTGAGCCGGGAAATGTCAACAATTACTATATTGCCGCTGTATACTTCGTCCTTAACCCGCGGGGTATCCTTGAGATCAGTAATCGTAGCGATCTTTACGAGCAGTGCCGGGGCAGCTCCCCCATGCTCTTCATATGATGCAAGATCGAGCTCCATGTAGTCGTCGTCCGAGTTTGCGGAACTCTTTCCAAGAAGGGTGTCAATGATTTTAACCATAAAAAAACTGTATGATGAAACTTATTTAATAGTATCTATTTTGAAAG
>Ga0315293_10002832_pt1 | contig 16717 bp, 10 predicted proteins | sample YL17G13_20_MG_FD_203071 | JGI IMG/M metagenome (GOLD analysis project Ga0315293, IMG submission 203071) | Sediment microbial communities from Yellowstone Lake, YNP, Wyoming, USA - YL17G13_20 | ecosystem: Environmental > Aquatic > Freshwater > Lake > Sediment | place: USA: Wyoming | collected...
CCCTGTCCACTCTCCACGGTTCCTCAAGCCCCAAAACATGACGATAAAGCTCTCGATCTTCCATGACTCCGATCCTCTCGGAGCCATTTTATCTCACCCAATTACCCATTAAAATGTCGGATGAGCCAATATTTTCTTTGAAATGAAGCTGACTATTCCTCAATCCTGAAGATGTGGTCTTGCCCATCAATACAACACTGTCCCATCCATATTCCAGAAGCAATATCTGCCTTGCAACTGCAAGTAATATTTTCGTGTCCGTACTCTGATCTGAGGATTTCCCTTGCGGCTTTTGTAATACGCTTTTGGCTTAAGTCTGTTAGTGGTTTATTTTTGCCTAAACTCGAAATCTTAAGCTCTTTGTCCCCAATAATTAAAATAGGCATACTAATTATATAAATGAACCCTTTAGCCGGCTATGTCAAGTTTATCAAGAAAATATGAGGCCGGCGGTGAGGCCGGACCTAAACCTGGGCGCTCCTCCTGGCTAGCGCGGGACGCTGAGCGGATGTTGGCCTCACAGAGATAGACGCCGGCCAGACCGCAGGATTCTCGTTGGGGTGGTCTATTATGCGCCCACTAATTGAGCAGGCAGTAAAGCAGATGAAGAAAGGCGAATAATATGTTATTATTTGGTCAAATAAGCTTATGAAGTTTGATTTCATCTTCAATTCTTTTTCTCGCAGAGGGAAACCAGCACAGCCTTTTGATTATAAAGTCACAGACAGCCTCAGGAACAAGATATTATTATGGTGCGATGATACTTTTTCTAATAGGCATAATCCCTATGGGAGAGGAGACTACACAAGTACGTTTTGGAAAGAAATTCAGCGTATATTGCAATATCGGCATGGGCGTCAGGTATTAACGGATGTTCGACTCCCTCCCGATACTGATTCAAAAATATTCCTCCTTATAACATGTAAGGACGAAGAGTTTATCGACTTTATCGAATACATATTCCGAGTTGAATGTCTTTTCCAAGTAGCCAACAACGAAAACGACCTCGTTGCACAGATAAATCAGCTCTTATCTTCTGAGTCACTTGGATATGTGTTAACAGAATTTGTTAAGGAAGAGCGAGTCGAAGAAACTCAGTTTGGGCGGGGGCCAGTAATCATCACAATTGCCTGGCCACAGGTAATCAGGAAAGACAACCAGGTTATCTATGACACAGCAATAAAACCGGTGCTTCAGCTTTTAAGTCATCCTAACTTTAAGACCGCGAATCTTGAGTACTTGGAATCGCTTGATGATTACCGAAAGGGAGATTGGGGAGATAGCCTGACAAAATGCTGTAGCGCCTTCGAAAGTGTTATGAAAATAATTTGCGAAAAGAAAAAATGGAATTACTCACAGAGTGATACAGCAGGTCCATTAATTAAGGCAATCATTTCGAACGTCAAACTCGAGCAACACTTTGAACAGCCGTTGGTATTTATCGCTACACTCCGAAATAAATATAGCAAATCCCATGGGGCTGGGATCCAGCCTAGGAAAGTTACTCAATCCATAGCCCTTCTGGGGCTGAATCTAACTGCGTCTGCCATATTATTCTTGTCAGAAGAAACAAAGTAGGCAACTTCTTTTAGATATAATCCTTATACTAAAACCTTCCCTCAAGTGTCCTCAGAAGGCCCCTCTGCTGTCCAGTCAATGGGGAGCACCTCATACCTTGGCTTCATAGTTCACAGAAACCGATATCAGTATTGTGTGAACAGATCGTTTGTTTAATTAGTGACTCGACCTCTACGGCTTTTATTAAGCTTATTAAGTCAATATCTTGGCCTTTCCTTTTGTCGTTTTGATAAAGATTCGCTCGCGGGAGCACAGCTGGGATAAAATTATCGTTTTTGAGTTATGCCAAAGAACTCATTTTTTATTTGATCTTCGATTTTTTTTGGAAATGATACTATTCCCTTTTTTAAAGGAGGCTCTATACATACTCGAACCGCACCCCAAAATAGCTGCATAAGTATAGGTTCAATAGATACTTTTGGAATTCCGCTTGAAAGCTGAAAGTTAATCGGCTCTCCGTTGCATAAGACTCGTATCGCTTTATTATTTTTTAGAATGTATTCAGATATTGGAATATCCTTCATTTTGCTTACATTATTTATCAATGGCTCTTTGGTGCTTTCCTCAATAGTTTTCAAGTCTATTTCGTAGGTTTCAGAAGAACCACTTGCAAGTATAGCTTTGTCCTTGCATCTTAAAATGATATCTCTAGTAATAGTTTGTTCTCCTGATAAGCCGAGAATAAAATCGAAGGTTGAAACATCCTCAATTTTATCTAAAGCTGTAATTTTCTTTTTTTTATCTTTCCATTGGCTCGAAAGTTTCTTCAGCTTAGTTTTCCTTTTATCATGAACAAATACATTAAATCCCATATCTTCAAGTATTTCTGTAGTTTTTTGGCCGATGGCACCGCATCCAAGTACTAAAATATTTACGGTTGTAATGTGCCAATGAATACTATTGTGGGTACAGATATATCTTATATTTTGGGCGAGTGTTTGTGCAACTTCAGGAGATTCTAATTCATATTTTAAGTTTGATTTCGCAACATCAATAATTGGGAGGCTAATTTCTGCTTTAGGTATTTTACGGTCATTCCTAATGCCTCTTGTCGTTTGCTCCACTGCACCCATATATAACTTAGATTCTTTTGGAGGTAATAGAGGGACGAAGTATCCTCCGTCTTCAATTATAACTAATTTATTCCTACTGCTTTTGCATTTTCTAAGCACCTTCTCAAGCATCTTTCTTTTAAAATCTATTAGTTCGGAAGAAAGAATGCCGACAAGTCTTTCCACTGTACACTTTTTCTTTTCTGTCAAATAATTTGAAACAATATTTCTCTCAGGGTATTCGTAGGCTTTTTGTAAGAGATAAATGTCCCTATAGTCAGCTCCGAGCTTAGCAAGAAAATCTACAAATGGGGGAAGATCAGACAGAAAGTGTTGGACACATAAAATAATCTTATTCTTAAAAACATTGCCATATTTTGTTCTAAGATTTGTTGTATAAAGGTCAAGCGCGGGGAGCTTAGCAAAGCATACTTTTTTTTCTTTAATTTTAGGTAAAACAATGGTAGTTTTATTAGGAAGATAATTAACTATGTCATCCTTAAATGTATGTAGAACATTAATATCTGATAGATAATCATAAAATTCTACTAATGATTCGATAACTCTTTCAGTATAATAAATATCTATCTTAAAATCATCGTTGACCCATTTATCTATTCTTGCGTCTGAAAAAAAACCATTAAATTTGCCTGATATTTTATCATAATTTCTCTTATTTTTCACAATATGGGAATATATGTCTAGCATTACCTGATCTCTCTGTTCAGCCAATATGCCCATCCCTTTCTGAAAATCTCTATCCTGCTTCTTTTTCTTAAAATGTTCTTGAAATATAAACGACAGACATTTAAGTAACATCGGCGCTAGAGTATAATCCTCTGCGTTGTTACCATTTGGATAATTTGTACCAAATTCTTTTTCTAAGATTGAAGGAGTTTGCAGAATAATAAAATTAACATCAGCGCCCAATTTTCTATTGCCTTGGCTTCCTATCAAAGCTAAGCTAGATAATATATGCGCAACATCATAAAAACACCTTGCTTTCGATTTTATAGGGGCGCTACCAACATCTATATCGTCATGAATTGATGAAATAAAATCTTGTATATCTTTTATTTTGCCGTTCTTTATAAGACTCATCAGCCATTCTTCGCTTTTTCTAAGTATTCCAGCTTCAATAATTTTAGCAAAACCTTCTGGATAGGCTTCCTTCAAAGTAGCAATCGTTTCTAACATAGACCAAGTGCAATATTCATCTGGGATTTCTTTTTTTTCGTCGATAAAAAATGGCCAGCCTAAGCCATTATGAGAATTAATTATTACATCGATACATTGCAGCAAATGTTTTCTAAGATATCTGTCATCAAGATTATCAATATTGTAGTCGTATTTGGTGTTCAATAATAACAAATGTGTAAGTACTGCGGCGTAAAATGCTAATGCATCTGTGCTGTTTGTATCAGCAATATGTTTCCTCCCACTATAGTAATAGGGGAATCCTGAGAAAGACTCGTATTTTTCTCCTTCAACTTCGTTAATTAAATAATCTATGTCTTGTTTCAAAGAGGTTTTTATTGATTGGTTGTTAATTTTTGCTAGAATATCATTATCCTTAAAAGTCACAGCTGCCTGTAATATTATCTCTAATCCTTCGCACGTTTGTATGAAAGTTCTTTTTATTCTAAATGCAGATGGATTGTGATAATCATCATAAAATGCTCTTCTATCTTTTCGGAGATCAAGGATTCCTTGTACAGATAATTCAACTAATTTCTTTATTTGTTTCTTTAAGGTTTCAATAATTTCTTTTTCGCTCATATCAGTATAGCTCTGTAGATTGAAGAGTTTTATATATCTTTTTATTTTCTCTCTTGACTTCGACTATCCACTCCCATACTGTTGATAGCCCCGTTGAATAACATTTGCAATAAAAACGAACCAGATCTTTTTTCCGAATCTTTATGCTTTCCTTTATTGGAAAAAAGGCTAATTTCCAGTGTGTTGTTGGATCGAAAGGGCCAGTGCCAATTCTAATACGTTCATTTGTGTTAAGGCTAATATCGAACCATCCAGCAATACCATGAAGAACGCCATCTTTATTAATTACAAAGTCGCTTTCCCAGTCAATGACAACTTCACCCATTCTATAAAAATCAAATTCCTTACAAGGCTTCGGCTTTGCTAACAAGTCATTTCTGCTGATTTTAGATACATATAGGGTATTTGCTAACCTATTAAGGGCACCTGATAAGTCAATACCTTTGATTTTATTTTTCCAAAAAGTTATATCATTTGGAAAATCCTGGTTTTTACATGGGGCAAATATGATGGTGGCTTTTTCAGGAATTATTTTTCCTTTATTTTTAAGAAATCGTGATTTGGCATCAATAATGCTATCCAACATGTTCTCATCAATAAGGCAATGACCCATAATTTCTGATACAATAACATCGCACTTTTCTTTTAATTTTATATTTCTTGAGTCTTCATGAATGAATACAATTTTATCTTGCCATCCATTCTTTTTTGCATTCTCTTTAGCAACTTTGATAATACTCCTGCTCTCTATTGCATAAACTCGCTTAGCCCCAGCGATTATGCTAAAGAAACTTAAAAGTCCAGTACCTGCGCCAATATCGATAACAATATCTCCAGGTTTAACAGTTTGGGCAATCGCAGATTGGTAAGCATTCACTCTTATCTTATCGGCAAGCATCTCTTGGTGTATGCTTAGGAAGTCAAAAAGATTATCAATTTTTGGTAAAACTTCTTCCATTTAGCATCTCTCAATCTTGAATATGAAAAATTCCTTATCCGCTGTTCTGGTGGAAAGAGTATTCATGCGCCAATTTTGCCTCTTCCCATCGTCGTGGATAATAAATCATGATGTGATGGAATGTCAAATGGAAAAAGGAGTTAGGGAGGCCTCGGCTCCTAGTTGCGGATATTAGTGCCGCGGAATATCTGATTTTCTTGGCGGCTACCGACAAGCCGCCGAGGAGACTCAGGCTGCTTGCCTGCCGACTGGAATATGTCAGAAGCCTTCAAAACTCCGCGATTTTAGGCTGAACCGCATATATCGCCTCAGTTTTCTTCAATGCTGTTTTAATAGGCGTAAAGGCTCAATTTAAAAATAAAAAAGGGTGAAGGCTGCGGCCGTCGGGGTCGGGCCGGCCCAAGACCTTGAGCCGGTGGTCCGGACCAAACAGGCGGATGATGGGAGAAAGTGGCGAAGGCCAGGGCTGGCCAGGCTCCATATCCGAGGCCGAGACCCGTCGGCCGTTTTTGATCAGCCGGCAGCCTGGCTTGTTCAAGAGGATCTTAGGGAAACCGGAGAGGAGCGTTTCGATCGGAAGAAGGAAGCTGGCTTGGCCCCCCTGCGCGGCCAAGCGTTCGAATTCTTAAAGAGGCAAAGCCTGCTCCAGCCTGTACTCCCCCGAGGACAATCGGCAAAGGATTTGGAGATGGGCTCTGATGAAGGTCATCTCTTTCCTCACGGATTTCTCCGTGGTGGACAGGATCATCGACCACCTCAAGCTGGCCTTTGTCGCGGAGAGGTTCCCGCCGCCTCAGGCTGCCTCGCAGGAGCTCTTAATGGCCGCTAAGTCCTCGGCCGAATATTTCACATAAAGCTTTCTTATGCCGGAGGGGGAGGTCCGGGTGATTTCCGGCTCTTCGGGTGCCGCGGACGGCTCCCGGGTCGCCCTCATGCACTCCCTGGCCTCTCTTGATATGTTGTGAGCCTCGATTTATGCTTCCTCACGATGGTGGGATGGGATCATCGAGGCGCAACCGAGCCCGCAGGCAAGCGCTGCCGAAAAGTAAATTCTTATGAAGTAAGCTGGCCGCGCCCGTCCTGGTCATCCGGCCGCTGGTTGGGACGTCCATCCAGAACAAGCAGACGGGCATTCTTCCGCTGGACCAGGTGATCTTATTGTATCATCAATTTTTTATTATCCGGAAGAAGACGCGGTCCAAGGTCAAGCGAACGGAAATCATGCGGGTGCCGGTCGCCGGACTCATGGAATTCAGGATGAACTTTTGGGGCTTCGATTTAATAGAAACAAACGCCGCCGTCGCTGAACGCTTAAATGGCTGACGCCATGACGCTTTTCGGGGCTGTTGACATCGCCGCGCGGTCGGCGATATATTAAAATTGCAAGGGGAAGGTTTAATGCCTAAACCGGGAATTCGCCGGGCCACGGAAAAAGCAAATTCCTATAAAGGCGGACGCAAAGGGAAGGCGAATGGGGTCTACCCCGCGGTCTGAAGAGCAATTCCGCGCTGAGTTCCTTAGCCCGTTCTTCGAAGCGCTGGGCGGGGACGTGACCAATCGGCAGGGCCTGTCCGAAACCTTCAAGCCGGTCATCCACGAAGAGTCAATCAAAGTCGCGGGTGCGACCAAAGCCCCGGACTAAACCTTCCGCATCGGCGGCCGGCGCACCTTCTTCGTCGAGGCTAAATGGGCACACTGCAATCCCGCTGGCGCGGCGTTCAGAGGTTACGCGCGTATGTCAGCGGCGCGCGAATGTTGAGGTTCACCTGGCTGGTCCGCCTCATAGAGCGCGTGCGTCAGTTTTTAGGGCTTGCTCCGAGGCCGACTGGACCACACTCGCAGGTTGAGCGCCAGCCAACTACATCACCGGGGCCTCAGTTTGATGAGCAGTCCGATGCCCAAGGCTCACAAGTCGCGGCGCTGGCGCAACCCGTGTCAGACGAAGCTGATGCAACGGAGCAACAAACGGATACTGGCAACGGACGAACGCTCAGAGAGGTCGAGAGTCCGGCCGCCAGCACGACGCATACCGACTGGCCGTTGGCACCCGAAGACGAGGGCGAAGAACAAGTCTATGAGCCTGAGGCGGCAAGTCAACACGCTGACGCTAGCGAAAAGACACGCCCGGCGCGGAAGGACGAGGATGGGCGCAAACGAGACCCTGCCAAACGTGGGGGGAGGCATCATGGCCCACAGGGTAACCAAGAGACGCAGACAGAGCAGGTGCGAAGGCCGGCGCCACCGAAGCTAGATATCGTATGCTGGAAGAGAGAACGTCAATGGCTTTTGGCAGTTGATCTACCCGAGACGCTGCTCGATTGTCCCGACCTCAGCGTAGTGCAAGATGGTTCCAATCTGAGCAGGGACGAACAGAAGGAATCCTGCTGGCGATTGTTGCGAGTTCGCGGCACGTTCTCAGCAAGCGGAACGAAGGACGGCGCAACCCTGTCGGCAGAGATGGCGACAGGAGAGGGCGGCTATCTGCTCTTTGAGTTGCACGGTGAAGGACTTGACCGGGGGAGCTTGGTCAGGTCCCTGTCTGACGGCACATACCTAGCAGTAGTCCCGGACAAGTGGGAGACGGAGAACAAAGAGCTGCCGGCCCCGGAGGATGTGTCGCTTGGCGGATACAAGGCGCTGTTTCTTGACCTGACAGTCAATGTGGCCGGTCGGATTGCCTTTCGCGTTCCTAGCGGAGAACCGGTTGTCATAAGCACGCGAGGGCCACGGTTTGATCTTGTTGGGCAACGACTCGAAGATGCAACGGAGCGGATGGGGCCGCTCTTTGGAGGCGGTCCGCCTTGCATTCGGCCACGGGGCGATGGCGGGTGGCAGGAGATAGACAGCCTAGTGATTGTTGAAGAAGGGGCTGAGTCTGGGATGAGGCGGTGGCGTACTGCGCTCACACCCCCAGAGAACGGGTATGAACTTGACCTGAGCGGCTCACTTACTGCCCGCGCGGCTGGATGGTACTCCGTCAGGATCTATGATAAAAAACTTGGCCCACCGGTGGAGACCCTGCTCTTCAGGTTCGCCTCGGTCCTACGTGGAATCTCCATCCGCTGCCCCGGGTGCTTTCCGTCGGCCACGGGCCATGAGGCGGCGCAGGTCGAGTTCCAACATTGCCCTGAGTGCATTGTTGTCGCGAAGGGCTGCACGTCCGACGCTCTGCAGGTAGAACGGTCGGAAAACCGGACCACCGTGGTGATTCCCGCCCGCCCAGAGTTTGACAGAACGCACTGGCTCATCGGACTCTCAGATGGGCCAAAGGTTTTTGTAACACTGCTCGTGGAGCGAATATGGTGGGCCCGGTCAGATGAGTCTCGGGAGCCTGCCGAGTGGACAGATTCGCAGCTCCGCCTGACGCGTGATGCCTTCTCTGCGACTTCGAGCGCAGCCATCTGGCTGCGTCTACCGAGACCGCGGTGGACGGATGCCGTCCATGTCGGCTTTAAGCAAGAGAGAACAAGACGGTGGCCAGTTATGGCTGCCGGCCAGCGAGTCGCCATTCCGCTCCGTGAGTACGGTGAATCCAAAGAATTGCTGAGCCGCGGAACGAGGTCTGTGCTCTGGGTCTGTGTTCAGCACGGTGGGTTGATAGAACAGGGGACTGTTGCGAGCCTTGAGGCCGAACCACTGCCACCCCCCGAGAGGCCGCCGGTCGACTTAGCTTCGGTCCCGGCCCCCCGCTTGGCGAGTTTGCTTACGAAGCTTCGAAGGGCGGCGCATGGGCCGTTGCGAGTATTGACCAAGGAGGTGCGCCGCGGCTACCGTGGCAGGCGCGCAGCACGAAGAACTGGGACGACTGACTTCGTCTCGATGGGACTTTGTATAATCGCGCTCGCCCAAGAGCTGGTTGGCGATAGGGAGTCACGTGCTTCAGGGATTGATGACCGCTGGGCGGCGATGGCAGGTCAGGCACGAACCCAGCTTCCTGAAGTGATGAGTCAATGCCGGCAGCGGTATGAGAAGACCGGTGCGGAGCTCACCCATCGCTTCCAGCCTGGTGGTGACAGGAGGAGAGCTACATGGACCCGATAGAACTCGCACGTGAGATCGAGGCTAGGTATCGGCGATACTTGCAGACGACGTTCTACTTTAAAGACCCCGCACTGCGAAAATCGTTCGCGGATGCCCTGGCCTCGGGCCGCCTCAGCAATGGACCATTCATCGAGGCAACGCCCGTCTTCTCTCGCGGTTCAACGGCGGGCGAGCTGTTCCGCGAGCTTCTGGGCAGAGACCCAGAAGCCGGGTTCTTGAAGGCTGTACACGGAGGCAGGCGGCTGTACACGCATCAGGAGCAGGCCATCCGCAAGGTCTTCGCGGGACGCAACGTCGTCGTCGCTACCGGGACCGGAAGCGGCAAGACCGAAGCCTTCCTGTACCCAATTCTGCTCCACCTATATCAGGAGTTCACCGCCGGAGAATTGTGCCCGGGTGTTCGTGCCCTGATTCTGTACCCTATGAATGCGCTGGCCAACGACCAGCGGGAAAGACTTGCAGCCCCGCCGATGCCAACGTCAGACCCCGGAATCCTATGGACGCTTGAACAGCAGCGCTCTCTGTTTCAATTCACCTTCGGCCAGTACATCGGTGCGACGCCTGACAACGAGAACGATTCTCGCCGTCATGCACGTGACCTCATCGCGAGCAGGCTCCCTGGTGAGCTGGTTTTGCGTTCGCAGATGCAGGACACGCCTCCTCACATCCTTCTCACAAACTACTCGATGTTAGAGTACCTTCTACTCAGGCCCGACGACAGCCCGTTGTTCGACGAGGGGCGTGCCAAGTGGTGGACTTTCCTCGTACTCGATGAGGCCCATCAGTACAGGGGGTCAAGGGGAATCGAGATGGCGATGCTGTTGCGACGGCTGAAACGCCGGCTCAGAGAGGGCGGGCGTGAAGGCTCGTTCAGGTGCATTGCTACAAGCGCAACACTCGCGGGTGGAGAAGCAGACAAGGCAGCCGTCGCCGAGTTTGCCGCTGACCTCTTTGGGGAGGAGTTCAGCGCAGACGACGTCCTTCTAGGTAAGACCGAACCGATTCCTGAGACCGGCCCCACATCGTTCGCGGCAGACGACTACCGGGCTCTGCTGGAACACATCGACAAGGATGACAGGAAAGCTAAGCACTTTCGTGTCGAGATTGCGTCCAGGCTTGGGCAGCAGACCCCTTTCTCCGGCACGGCGGCAGAGATGACAGGATGGTTGCTCGAGCGTGATATGCGTGCACATAAGGTTCGCCTGCTCATCACCGGCGCACCCAGCGAAGTACAGTCCGTAGCGGACGAGGTCTTTGGAGACCTTACACAGATGCACCGGGTGGGCGCTCTGGCCGAACTGATCGCACTTCTGCAGCTGGCCAAGAGCCCTGAGGGCGACGCGCCTCTGCTTTCAGCACGCTACCACTTGTTCATAAGGTCTCTAGAAGGAGCCTTTGTGTCCTACTGGCCTGAGAAAAAGATCTTCCTTGACCGCAAGGCTGTGACTCAAGAGACAGCAGCATTTGAGGTGGCGCTGTGCCGGGAGTGCGGCCAGCACTACTTCGTTGCCAAGAAGGATCAGGAAATGGGCAAGCTGGCGGAGGCGGTCCGCGATGCAAGTCACGGCGACTTTGGCGCGACGTACCTGCGACCGATCGAGAACGACGGGGTTACAGGTGACGAGGATGAGGACGGGCAAGGTGCGAATCGTCAGGTGTACCGGCTCTGCGTGCAATGCGGCGAACTAGCAAGGGGCGAATCGTCCTGCGGACACCGCAATTCGATCAGGATAGTCAAGGAGGCCCCGCCGGACGACGAAGACAGAGCCGACCAATTGGGGAGGTGTGGCGTATGCGGCTACAATGCTGCGGGGCGCGACCCTGTACGTGAGGTTGTCTATGGCACTGACGGGCCACACGCTGTCATAGCAACAACCTTGCATCAGAATCTGCCCGAGAACCGGAGGAAGGTCTTGGCGTTTACCGACGGACGTCAAGAGGCTGCTTTCTTCGCCTGGTATCTAGATGACTCCTATCGCGGCATACTAGACCGCCACGTACTACTGAGAATCGTCCGTGACTTCGTGGACGATGCCACGGCAGGAAGCAGCCTTCGCACGATAGCCGACCGAGCAGGTCTGTCCCTCGGCAATGCGTTCAAGAGGCGAGAATCAGATGACGAGCCGACGATACGTAAGAATATCTGGCGGGCGATATACAGGGAGTTCCTCACCGATGAGCAGCGGATTTCGCTCGAAGGTGTGGGCCTTGTCAAGTGGACACTTGCGCTCCCGCATTGGGTGCAGATTCCGGACTCGATGCATAAGGCTCCGTGGAATCTGTCCGAACAGGAGGCACCTGACCTAATCGCGGTGTTGTTTGACACGATGAGAACTGGGCGTGGTGTCGAGCTTCGCATGCCAGAGGACGTGGCTCTTGGTTGGCGTGACCTTGATCTGCGGCCTGCCCAGAGGGCCTACCGGATTGGCCCAGCCAGAACAAGGAATGCGAATATAACGGCATGGGACGGCAGGACAGGCACGCGGGCTCGCCTGTTGGTGAAGCTCCTGGTTAGGGCCGGCCATCGCACAGACGCGGATTCCGCAAACAGCGCTCAAGCGCTTCTGCGAGACGTATGGGAGGCGGTGAGACGGTCAGACCAAGAGGTTGAACCGAAGGATGCCCTTCTTCAACCCTCGGGCGGCGATGCGATGTTGCTGAATCCTGATTGGTGGAGGCTGAGACCGTTGCAGGAAGAAGACATAGTCTTCGAGTGCAGCACGTGCGGCCGACTGCAACCGGTGTCCGTAAGGGGTATCTGCTTGAGGTTCGGCTGCCCCGGAACGCTCAGAGAATTGCGCTGCAGGGACCTGCAACCCGATCACTATCGCGCTCTCTACCAGGAGAACTTGCCGGGCGTTTTCCGTGTAGAGGAGCACACAGCGCAACTGCATCATGAGAAGGCTCGCGAGTTTCAGCGAGACTTCAGGGAAGGGCGAATCCACGTGCTGAGTTGCTCTACGACGTTCGAGCTCGGAGTAGACCTTGGGAACCTCGACACAGTCTTCCTGCGGAACGTTCCTCCGGAAGCGTTCAACTACGCCCAGCGCGTCGGGCGGGCTGGCAGGCGTAGTGGGCACCCGGGGTTCGCAATCACCTACTGCCGCCGTAACCCGCACGACCTGTATTACGCGGCTAATCCTCAGTTGATGCTAAGCGGTAGAACCCGCCCTCCTATGCTTAGCCTGAAGAACGAGAAGATCATCCTGCGTCATGTTGTTGCTACGGTTCTTTCGGTCTTCTTCCGTGCAAATCCAACAAGGTTCAGGAACGTCGGAAGCTTCGTCGGTGACTTCGCGAACCCGATAGCGATAGCTGACCTAGCAACGTATCTTCAAGACCACAGGGCCGAGCTTGAGGAGTCCTTGCGTGCTATCGTGCCCAATACCATGCTTGCCGCGGTCGGCCTTGAGGATGCATCCTGGATGGACAACGTTGCCGGTGACGCGAGCCGATTCTCCGATGCTCAGGCAACAGTCAGCAGTGACTACGTTAGTGCAGCCACTGTCAAGGAGACTGCGAAGGCGGCCGATGACTTCGACACGGCCAAGTGGGCCAAGGGGCGTATGGAAGACATTGCGAGGGAAGACGTCCTATCATTCTTGTCTCGCATGGCTGTTATCCCAAAGTACGGATTTCCAGTCGACGTCGTCGAACTAGACACGCAGCGAAGTTCGAGTCGAGGCGAGGCAGTAGTGGTCTCGCTGCAGAGGGACCTTGCCATCGCCGTTGCGGAGTTCGCTCCCTCCAGCGAGTTGGTGGCAAACAAGAAGAAATGGACCTCCTACGGTCTAAAGAGGGTGGCCGAGAGGCCCTGGCCCCGTTGGTGGTATGCTAGGTGCCCTGTCCATAACCGATTTGAGCGTCGCGGGTGGCAATCGGGGCAGGGACAGCCGACCTTCGACACGTGCTGCGCCAGGATGAGAGTCACACAGTACATTGACCCGAAGTTCGGGTTTGTGACCAACTTAGACAAGCCGGAAGAGCCCAAGCAGAGACCTGCAAGGGTGTTCACGACGAGACCGTACTTCGCTGGCTTCAAGGAGAGGGAAGGCGAGAAGATAGAACTCGGTTCCATCACTCTGACCACCGTGTCGCCTGGATACATGGTCGTGGTATGCGAAGGCCGCCGCGGGGAGGGATTCTACATATGCCCGCAGTGCGGATTCGGCGACAAGAAGTACCGTCGGGACCCCCACAAAACTCCATCTGGCGAAACATGCTCTGCGAACCCGAGTTCGCTTCGTCCGGAGGTTTCCCTAGGGCATGACTTCGTGACCGACGTGCTTAAGATACAGTTCCACCCGAGCCCTCCAGATGGAGTAGAGCCCATCTGGTTTGCGTACTCCTTAGCCTATGCCTTGGTAGAAGGAGGTGCAGCAGAGGTTCTCGATGTCCCTGCAAACGACCTCAACGCGACCGTCGCCCACAACGAAGAGTTCACCGTACCTCCAATCATCCTCTACGACAACGTGCCCGGAGGCGCGGGTCTCGTCGCCCGGCTCCAAGACACGGACATGCTAAAGGAGTGCTTGGAGTCATCCCTAAGAAGGGTCGACGGCGACTGCCGCTGCGCTGACGACACGAGTTGCTACGGGTGTCTGAGAAGCTACCGTAACCAGTTCGCACACTTGCACCTGAAACGAGGACCAGTCAAACACTACTTGGAGACGATACTCAAAGGATAGTGAGGCCGGCTGTCGTGACGAGTTCGTTTGATCGATCGGCTTCGGGACAAGGTCATCATGTCGCGGTTCCGTTGTTCAACGGATCTCGCCCGGCATCTCAGGATGGTCGACCTGATGCCGAAGCAGTACAAGGATTTGCCAAAGGCCCGCACGGACATGGCTGACGCTTCGCGGCTAACTGCCCCCGAAAGAAGTGGCGCTATGACGGGGAAAATTTGCCTTATAATCTAGGACAAAGGAATGGGGGAATAATTATCATGGCCAGAATCAAATATCAGGAAGCTGCGGGGCTGGAGGTTAAGCGCGGAAGGCCGCTGGCGGGGCCGACGCCATCTAAGACGGACTTGGTCAAGCTGTATGTCAAAGAAGCGAAATCGGTCCGCGTCGTGGCAGCCACACTTGGCAGTTCAAAAGATGCCATCCATCGCGCTCTGAAGAAATATAGAATCAAAGCCAGGACCAACGCAAGGCGGGGTTCGGCGCTATTGCAGTATCCTCTTTCGGACATGAAGGCTGCGGTCAAGGAAAAGGGAATACGTGGATATGCCAGAGAGCTTGGAATTAGCGAAGGGACACTTCGCCATAATCTCAAGGTACGAAAAGGAAAATAAGGCCTGCGTAAATAACGTCGCATTAAAAGAATTGTGTAAATTATTGTAATTTCTATTTCACTTTATTAGACTTTATTCGACTAAAAAAGGAATAATTTCATAGATATCGATCTAAGCACAGGGAGGGTAAATATGAGAATGAGATGTAGTAGTCTATATTTATATTTACTTTATTTCCTGATGGGAATTATCTTTTTAAACAATATTATCTTTGCAAGGTCCCAATCTACCGGGAGTAATATTGATGTAATAGTTTATGTTAATGCACCACGTTCTGAAGTATATAGTTTATCGTTGCAGCAAAAAATTGATCGCTTTCTTAAATCAAACGAAACAAAAGCTCTATTCCAAGCCCTTGAGTTTATTTGGGATATGCCAAAATTATCAGATTTAGCTTCCGTACAAGACGAATCTCCAATAACTTTATTGCCAACGCGAATAGAACCACCAAAATTAACGCCTTTTCTTCGCAAAGATCATGAAATAATAATTAAGTTTCTTGACAGCAGCAGCGGAAGTCCGAGATTAATTACGATTAGAGAAGCTCAACTGCAAATTGTATCATTCAGAGTAAATGGTGAAGAAGTCGATAAATGGGAGCCCGTTCAAGAAGAATTAAATCAATTTGAAGTTAAAATTCCATTAGAAAGAATAAAAAAAGTTGAAACTAATAGCCGTGTCGATATTATTGCAAGATTTGGAAATAATATTACAAAATCACACAATTTTATTTATTTTAGACCGCAAGTCGGATATTCTATAGCAAATCAAGAATCTTATTTATGGTTTCCTTTATCCATTTTTAGCACAAACTTCAAATCAGAGGAAAATGGAATTCCTTTTGCACCAACCCCCATCACAGTTGCTTTTGGATTTAAAAGCTATTATCCTAGGTCAAATAACTATTTCGGATTCTCGGGAATAGGCGGATTTGTATGGACAGCAGATAAGGAAAATAACCAGGATTCTGGGACTGCAAATCAGATAAAAATCCTTTCTAAGGCTGCATTTGGAGTGTTAATTGATCTAAGCGGATATTTTTATTTTGGACCTGCTTATGTGGCAGACTTTAGAAAAGATTTTAAGGATCCGGGATTTGTTTTAGTTGTAGGAATTGGCCCAAGACTACTAGAATTTTTAAAATAGCTTTTTTCCCATGTTAAATATCCGAGTAGCATTCTAGCGAATATCCATGTCTGAGTAGCATAAGTCAAATTAGGCTCATCGCGTCCTATCATCCCTGCACTTGGGCGACACGACCTCGACCCTGAAGATAAATATTCTGGGATTCATAATAGCCTTGACACATAATAGCCTGAGTTGTCGAAAAAGGATAAAAAGAGTAAACTGACTCGTTTCCGATTATGTGCGCAAAAGCCATGAGAGAAGAGATGGTTTCCGAACAGGCCAGCGCCGCCGCCCAAGACGCCATCCAGGTCGAAAACCTGACCCGGACCTTCGGCGACCTGCGGGCCGTGGATTCCATTACTTTTTCCGTGCCATCGGGCCAGCTCTTCGGACTGCTGGGCCCCAACGGCGCGGGCAAGACCACCACCCTCAACATGCTGGCCACGCTCCTGAAGCCGACTTCGGGCCGGGCCCTGGTGGCCGGCTATGATGTCAGCCGCCACCGCGACAGCGTGCGCCAGAGCATCGGCATTGTCTTCCAGGAGCCCGCCCTGGACGGGAAGCTCACCGGCCGGGAGAACCTGGAGTTCCACGCCATGATGTACGGGCTGGACCGCGATACCCGGCGCCGCCGCATCGAGGAAGTCCTGGCTCTGGTCGAGCTCACCGATAAAGCCAAAGTTCTGGCCGAAAAATATTCGGGCGGCATGAAGCGCCGTTTGGAGATCGCCCGCGGCCTGGTTCATCGGCCGCGAGTGATGTTTTTAGACGAGCCCACCCTGGGCCTGGACGCTCAGACGCGGCGCCACATCTGGGACTACATCAAGAAGCTCAACCGCGAGACGGGAGTGACCATCATCCTGACCACCCATTATATGGAGG
>Ga0315293_10002837_pt1 | contig 16689 bp, 15 predicted proteins | sample YL17G13_20_MG_FD_203071 | JGI IMG/M metagenome (GOLD analysis project Ga0315293, IMG submission 203071) | Sediment microbial communities from Yellowstone Lake, YNP, Wyoming, USA - YL17G13_20 | ecosystem: Environmental > Aquatic > Freshwater > Lake > Sediment | place: USA: Wyoming | collected...
GCGGCGGGCGTTTTTTTATATGCGGCCACCGCTCGGCCCGCCAGCGCTGGATCGCCGCCTCGTCCCGTTCCCGGGCCCGCCGTTCGGGCTTCTGGCAGCTCCACCCCTCCCGGCGGAGGATCTTCCAGACGTGGGCGGGGTGGTAGGTCACCCCGAAGGTGCGGGCGATGACCGCAGCCACCCGGGGCAAGGTCCAGAGGTCGGTGCTGAATCCGTGGGCTGGGGCGCCCTTGAGGAGCAGCTTTAGGAGCTTCCCCCGCTGTCGGGCAGTTAACCGCGGGGGGCGACCCGGCGCCGGCTTCGCCCGGAGCGCGTCCGCACCCCCGGCCTGGACCTCGGCCTGCCAGCGGCTGACGGACGTCGGGGAGCAGCCAATCTGCCGGGCGACCTCCCGGACGCCCAGCCCGTCCGCCAGGAGGGCGACGGCCCGGCGCCGTCGGGCTTCCAACTCTGCGGGACTCCCGTGGGGTCTCATGCATGGGAAGATACCATCGTCCCATTATTTATGCAAGTGTCAATAGGTTGTGCTCATCGCCGAAGGTGGCAGACGAACTTACTGCCGACACGGTGAAGCCCGTTGATCGAGGGTCTGGCCCTCTCACTCCAATCATGGCCCGAGGCCGTTCGGCGGCTGACGTGCTGGCCGGTTGGCGAACATCGCGCCACGACAGAAAGGATTAGGGGATGAACCGTCGCGGAGTTTCCCACCGCATGGTGTTCTTCACGGTAGGCTCACTACTTACATTCATGGCTGTTAGCTGCAACGCGAATCGGGGATTGCCTGATACCCAGACCCCGTTCACGCTTGCCGAATCCCCAACGAGTACATCAGTCCCGACGACAACCCCAACGCTCTTGCCGTATCTCATCCCAACGCGGGTGGCGACCGTAGCCACTGCGTTCACAGATGCAGGTCGAGTGATGTATATCGACAGCGGCGTTGTACGAGTGGGTGTCGACAAGGACTGGGGTGGGGCCATCCGCGAGATCTGGTTCGACGGCGAGAATCTGGTGAACAACTGGGACGGCGGACGCCTCATCGCGGTATCCCTCTATGACGGCGACGCCAAGAGCGGATTCTACGCTGGCGATCCCGAATGGGGTTGGAACCCGTGCCCGTCAGACAAGCACGACAGCGTAAACAGACCGATTGCATACTCCTTCGACGATGGCACTCTGTACATCAAGACCCGGTACCTGGAGTGGAACCCCGACAACAAGGGGGGCGGCAAAGGACATCCCATTGCCACTGATTCCGTTGTTGAAACATGGATCGAATTCGTTTCGGAGAACGCCGTCAACGTGAGATACCGGGTGACCCACGAAGGTACCGACACCCACGCCCTTGCCGGGCAGGAGATTGGATTCGCGTATATCCGCACGCCCTACAATCGCTTTGTAAGCTTTGCCGGCAATGCGCCCTGGACCGGCGCTACTCCGAGCGTCGAAACCCTATCTCCCTTTCCCGCGATGGGGAATACAGCCGCCAGCGAACAGTGGGCCGGTTTTGTGAACTCCGAGGATGTGGGCCTGATCGTGTGGACCCCTCAGTCCTACCCTCTCTTCGGCTACACCTACTTTGATAATCCCCAGGGCAATCGACAGGAGAACTCGACCTACTACATGGGTCCTCGGTCGTTCTTCGCCATCGGTCCGGACTTTGGAAAAGAGATCGAAGTCTATCTTTTCGCTGGAGCCTGGCAGGACGCCCGCGCGCTCTTTCATCGCCTGCATCAAGAGGTGGATCTGCCGGATGTGATGGACCCTATGGGGCACGTAGATGTGCCAACCCAGAACGCGACCGTCTCCGGCACGGTGGATGTGTCAGGTTGGGCCATCGACGATCGTAGCGTGCCCCGCGTTGAGATTCTCCTGGACGGTGTACGCGTCGGACAAGGCAGGCAGGGCTTGCCCAGAGAGGGTGTGGCCCGCGACTATCCGGGTCTGCCCACCGCCCCGAACTCCGGGTTTGTGTATCCACTGGACACACGTTCCTACGCGAACGGTAGCCATGTGCTTGAAGTGTGGGCGACGGATGCGGCCGGCAACGCCAGCCAGTTAAGGCCGGGGAAGGTGACCATCAACATCCAAGACTAGCAGTCCTCGTGCACCCACACGTTATGACCCCTACATGTTGGACACGCGATCGATGTGGGGTTGACCTTGTCGGAAGGTGGGGCAGGCTGCATGCGCCGGCCTGCTCATGGGCCGCGAACGTGGCGCGGAAGGAGTCGTCATGACCCCCCGTCTCGTCTGGGAAATCAGCGTTCTGGTGCTCGCGAGCATGGGGTGCAGCCTCTTCAGGGCGGCACTACCGGACAGCCGGTCAACCGCCTCCGCACCCGTGGAGCGCGATGTTGACCGCGACGGAGTGCAAGACTCCCTGGACAACTGCCCGCTCACAGCCAATCCTGGTCAGGATGACGGTGACGGCAATCGCCTGGGAGACTCGTGCGACGCTCCTTCTGCCGGCGGCCTCGCCTTCGTCGGGGACAAGGGTGTGACCCAGCTGATCGCGGACGAACGTCTCCGGCCAACGCAGATCGCGACACCGTCTGCTCACATCACCCTGGCATGGTCCGACGATGCCAGCCACGTTGTGTTGACGGTCGACGACGGCGTCAGCTCGGCCTCCTTCCCCCTCGAGATCGACCTGGGTGACGAAGCTCTTCTGGCGGCGCTCGAGGCTGGCGAAAAGGAGACAGGCGAGGATCTGGGATCGCTGCGCGAATGGATCGGACGGAACCCTGGCCGGATTCGGGCGATGGCGCGCGGGGAGGCGCCTCCGCCCACGCTATTCCCCATGCCGAAATCCGATCGGCCCGGCGGCCAAGGACGGCTGGCCGTGATTCCGAAACCAGATACTCAGGTGGACATCGAGGATTATCTCTACGTCCTGGCCGTCTTGTCGATGAACGCGGAGTACACGTGGCAAACCTTCGAAGATGCGCATCCGGAATTGGAGCCCGCTATCGCCACTGCCAGCAACGCCCTTCTCGACATCTTTATCGCCGGCAACATCCTTTTCAATGAGCAAGAACGCGCCTGCCATCCCTGTTCTGCCGCGTGCAAGATCCCCTGCGCTCTGGATACCGGGGCTTGTTTCGACGATCCCGCCCGATACGGCAACCCCTCCGATCCGGGGCCGTGCCATATGACCACGGCACAGGGTTGCGGTTACGGCGTTCATCTCCCTGACGAGCGCTGCCCGAGCGCCTGCTGGTACACCAACCCGGAGTTGGCCAATCTGCCTGCAAGCGAGCGTTGCGTGATGACCGGCTACGGCACCTGCTGGGAAATCCCGTTGCTCGCCAATGAGCAGCGGCGCGGCGGCAGAGGACTGAACGTCACAACCTTGTTCTGCGAAGGCCGAACCTGTAGTGATCCGATGTGTGCACCTTGATCCCTCCTACCTGTTACTCCGCCGGAGAGTGCCTCATGCGTCACAACCACAATCCCGCCCGTCACCTGCGATATGTGCTCATCGCCGCGTGCGCGGTGGCGAGCGTTGGTTGGGCCGCCGCTCCCGTCTCCCAGGCACCCTACGATGAGGAGTTCCCTCAGGAGAATGCATGGGCGAGGGTTACGCCTGCCGTGACCTGGTGCAATGATTCCTCCGGCAAGGTGACGCTCGAGGTCCACATCATTGGCCGGACGGACGTGACCCAAGTGGAGATCACCAACGGCGGCGAGGACGACCGTGTCGTGCTCTACGATGACGGGACGAACGGGGATCCGGTCGCCGGCGATCGTGTGTTCACCCGCCGCGATGTCCTTCTGAGATGCTTCGCCGCCCAGTTGAAGTACGCGCGTACGGTTGGAGCATGGGTGGGGATGTTGCGAGTCACCCTGAAGGATGGCCGCACGGCTGGCAACAACTACGGGATCTCCGCCGGCGTTGTGAGCGCGGCCTACAAGGAGACCTTCTCCGTGAAGGACTTCGGCGAAGGGCTCTCGGCGACGGCGTATGCCTTCTTCATCGATGATCACCAGCACGAGATCCTTCCCAGCTACCCGATCGCTCCGGTCAAGTGCGGCACAGAGAACTTCGAGGCCTTTCGCAAACTCTACTCCGTGCTCCCGGATGAATTCGACTTCGCCCTGGTCACGCCCGGCCTGCAGATCTACCGGCCGGATGGATTGGCGGAGAACGTGCCCTACTCCGTGAAGGTATCCAATGAGATTGCCCACATCGGCCTGCCCCTTCAGAACAACACCGCCGCCTTCGGCTCGGCTGGCAGGCTCACGTCGATCGTCTACCATTCGTTTGGGTCGATCCAGATCGTCGATCACGAGCTGGCGCACACGTGGGGGGCGAGCATCGGCCAAACCCTGGGCCTGATCAAGCCGGGCCCGGGAGGGATCCACTGGAATGAGATGAGCGATGTCGGGGGCCAGTTGGGAGCCTACTACTTCGCCGAAAGCGGTCAGATCGGACGCTTCACGGACAATGGCGACGGCACCTGGCACCTGCGCTCGAACCACGAAGTGGATAGCTACTCGCCGCTCGAGTTGTACCTGATGGGGCTCATTCCTCCCGAGGAAGTCCCTCCGATGCACGTCCTGACGAACCCCGACCTCAGCGATGCAGGGCACATCACGGCGGCTTCGGTGCGCACGATCACCATCCAGGATGTGATCGCCGCCGAAGCGGGTGTGCGATCCCCTGACGTCGCCGACTCCCAGAAGGCCTTCAACCTCGCCTACATCGTTCTCCAGGATCAACCCTACAACGATGCGGCATACGCCTACTTCTCGTTGCTCTCGTATGCCCTGATGAGACGAGGAGGGCCAGAGGGAAACGACCGCCTGGCGCCCTTCTTCTGGGCGACGGGTGGACGGGCGACGCTCAACACCCGGCTCCCGGTCGAACTCGCCGAGCCAGAAGGGCTCCGGGGCATCGGCCTCCCGACCCCGACGGCCGCACCGACGGATCAGGGCGCCGTGCCAACACCTCCGCCCCCAACTGTATCCGGCGCACCGGGCATCATACCGGCCAGCCCGGATACGCCGGAACCGATCTCCGCCGAAGGCGGCGCCAAGGCGCCCGTTGGCGGAGCCCGATGCATGCTTTTGCCTGCCGTAGTGCTCGGTGCCGGCGCAGCCGGTGGCGCACGCTGGCGCACAAGGGGCCGTGTGCGAGCCCCAAAGCACTGAGCGGCCCGGCAGCCGATTATCCGGAAGACGGTGACGCGCCCATGGATGGGATCGGCGGTCTGAAGACAAGCCGCCCGCATGCTCCGCACGGTCCCTCCGGCGAGAGGTTGTGTCGTGGCACGGCCGGTTGGAGTCGGCGCACCGTCGCCTGAAAAGGAGGCACACAACGAGCAACCAGAGTCTGCTCAGGGCATTCGCCGCAATGGCCGTTACCTCGTTGAGTCTGGCAGCCTGCCGTCCGGCGGGGCAGCCGACACCGACGCCAGAACCATCTGCCGCTCCGCCTATCTCGATCCCTTCGACGGACACGCCAGCACCCCTCCCTACGTCAACGGACGCCTCGACGCCAACGCTTGAGCCCCAGGCGGCGGTGGTGCAGGCCTGGCAAGCGGCCTGGAACGGCAAGAACCTCGAGGCCTTCATGGCACTGCTCGCCGAGAACGCCATCCTGGACCGGGGTCCCTACGGGGTGATCACCGGGACAGAAGCGATCCGGGCCGTTGTCATCGAGGAGATGGAGGAGGGGCTGAAGGGCAGGCTGAGCAACATCCGGGTCGTCGGCGACCAGGTCTACTGCCACTACGAAGTGCTCCTGGACAACAAGGTGATTGACGAGGGAGAGTCCGTGACGATCGTGCGGGACGGCAAGATCGTGTCCGACCTTCCCGCACCTTGAAGGCCCGGCCAGGGGATCTGATCCTCCGCCGATGGCCGTCCGCCGCTTTGCAGACAAGCCGCCGAATCCTGTGTCGGGCAGCGCGAGGGCACCGAGGGCATTCAGGCCGGATTGAACGACAGGAAGCGAGTCAATCCATGAACTACCGAATCATCCTTCTTGGAGCCACCCTTGTGCTCCTGACCGGATGCCGTCCCGTGGACGGCGCTCCAGGCATCGGCGATCCCTATTCACCCGCCCTTGGCAACGGGGGATACGACGTCCTTCACTACGACATCGCCCTTGGCTACGATCTCCCAGCCAACTACCTCACGGGCTCCACATCAATCCGCGCGCGGGCAACGCAGTCGCTTCGTTCCTTCTCGCTGGATTTCCCCGGCATGGAAGTCGACTCGGTGCAGGTCAACGGCTCCCCGGCATCATTTGAGCGCCTCGGCCGTGAGCTCAGGATCACGCCTGCCCGCGCTCTGCTGTGGCCCTTCAGCTTCTCCGTACGCGTGGAATACCATGGTTCCCCGGTGCCCTCTGACTCGACGCTTGTGTCCTTCAAGGTCGGGTGGTTCCAGGCCGAGGACGGGTCGGTCAATGTGATGAATGTCCCGGACGGAGCGGAGACATGGTTCCCGGCCAATGATCATCCGCGGGACAAGGCCACCTACCGCCTCGAGATTTCCGTTCCCAGTGATTGGCACGTGCTGGGGCCAGGCTCCCTTACGACTTCCTCCGAGGAAGGGGGGAGCACACGATACGTGTACGACATGGACCGGCCAATGACGACGACGTCGGCCGTGTTCCACATTGACAAGTACGAGATCGCAGAGATGGCTCCCGTCGACGGTGTTGTGCCGAAGGTGTACTACCCGGAAGGGACCCCCGATGATCTCAAGCAGAAGTTCACTATTCTGCCCGAGGCGCTGCGAGTTCTTTCCGACGCCTTTGGCCCCTATCCTTTCGACAGCTACTCGATAGCGATCGCGGATCCGTGGTCTGGGATCTGCATGGGAGACGTCCTCGCCAACTCAGAACAGACCGTCACCCTGCAATGCCCCTCGTACTATGGAAGCGACTCTCTCACGACCGTCCACGAACTGGCACATCAGTGGTTCGGCAACAGCGTCAGCGCTGCAAGCATGCAGGACACCTGGCTGCAAGAAGGCCCGGCGACCTATGCGGAGTGGATCTGGCGAAGGCGAGACGGGGGCCTCGCGGACGTTGACCGGCTGGCGCGCTTCTATGAGAAGGACTACTCCCCTCAAGCGCCCATTGGCCAGCCCCCCACCGACGAGGTCGTGTCAAACGAGGTGTACGAGGGAGGAGCGCTCCTGCTGCATGCCCTTCGGCTCCGCATCGGCGAGGAGGCGTTCTTCGCGACGCTGAGAGAGTTCACGGCCCAGTACCAGTATGGCATCGCCGGGACGAGCGACTTCGTGGAGGTCGCCGAGAAGATGAGCGGACAGGATCTGCAGTCCTTCTTCCAGGCTTGGTTGTATCAAGTGCATCCGCCACCGCTTCCGGACTTGCCAAGCCAGCCGTAGTGGAAACCGACGCGCCGCCCAACAATCCGGGCACTGCGCACCAGGACATCCGAATTGGGACCCTCTTCTTCGACCGGGGCGCTCAGGGTCCCGCCGATCCGTCCCGGCCCTACCAACAGGAGGCAGACGTGTTCACCCATTGGCCACCGCGAGTCACATTGCAGCACGGGCCCGTCATTCTCACCGCCCTGGTCCTTCTTCTAGGGGCATGTGCACCCACACCGGTCGCACAATCAGAACCGCCCGCGCCCACGCTACCCCCGCAGGCCGCCACGGAAACCCTACCACCGGCCACACAGGTGCCAACCGCGGCACCGACGGAAACCGCGATTCCAAAGCCCAAACTCGGGCCCGAGGAACTTGCGCTGTCGATCGAGCAGGTCACCGGCAAGTGGGCCATGCGCTTTATGGGCGGCGGCGGCGGCGACGCTGGCGTCTTCACCCTGGCCGAGGACGGCACCTTCCGCATGGACGGTGTCAGCGGGGACCATGCAGGCATGAACCTTGGCTACGGCACCTTCCGATTCGAAGGCGACGTCCTCCTGCTGGAGAGCGATGCTTGTCTGACCGACGAATTCTTTGTCTGCACAGCCAGCTACAACGTGTTCGTATCGATGGCCGAGGGCATGCCGGCGAAGCTCCGCTTCATCGCCATCGACGATCCCTTCGTCGATAGGAAGAAGAGCCTGGACGAGAAGACGTTCATCCCCTACCGTGAGCAATAGCCCGGACTCGGAGGCTGCTCTCAGCGAATGAAGTCGCGTGGGCGCAAGAGCCTGCGGACTCTGAGCCGCCCCTCAAGTGCCAAGGAGGATATCCGACGTGAATCCTAATCCCGGACTCCCCCTCGTCATTGCAGCATTCCTGGTCGCCAGTTGTGCCACTTCACGGCCGACTTCGTCTCCCACGGCAGCCGCGAGCCCTACTCTTCTGCCCCCAACAGTGATGCCTTCCCCCATCAATACTCCCGTTCCCCCGCCTACCACCGTCACCACCGAGACCATCGCGACTTCAAACCTGGAGATAGCTGGCATCTGGGATAGCTTCGTCCTCTACGAGCGCGGCTACCACCTGTTCAAGGACGATGGCACCTTGGTCATCGCGTACGTCTACGAGGAACTCACAACCAACCCGGTCTTTAGTGACCCATCCGCCTATTGGTTCGAAGGGGACGTATTCCATATCGAGGATTTCTGCGGGCACGGAACGTACCATCTCACCCTCACCAGGCAGAGCGGCCAGAATCGCACCCTCATCTTTGAGCCGATCCAGGAGCCATGCAAACAGCGAGCCATCGATTGGAAGAAGCCTATGCGTTGGGTCGGACCTGGAGAATAGCCCTCGTCAGCAAGAGACGCTGTTGGCCATTGCGTTGCGTCCGGCTGCCCAACAACTTGCTGGAGCCGATCTGGCCGGCCCACGGTTGGGGGATGCGCGATGCCAGCTGTGATCCGGCCTGGCGGCGCACCTCGAGGCCGTTGGGCGGGGCCGCCCAAGAAGAGAGGAGATCACCGATGGAAACACGCCTCTTGCGAAACCTTGCTTCATTCCTTGCCATTGCGGTTCTCATTGCGGCCTGCTCCCCGCATCCGCCTTCCGCGACTCTCGTCTCACCTCAACCTTCGCCAGGCCCTCTCCCCTCCGATACACCTCGCGCCTCCGATCTGCCCCCTACGTCCGCTCCACCAACCCCCTCCCTTCCGCCCCCTTCAGCCACGGCACCCGAGCCGTACATCGTCATCACAGACCCCAGCGCGATCATCGGCACATGGAAGACATCCCTTCCAGATTTCGTTCACTTCTACGCCGACGGTACTTACTACGAAGCCAACTACGTCGGGGATCTCGAAACAGCCCCATTCGCAATCGGTTCGTATGAGTTCAGCGACGGATTCCTTCTCATTCGAGAGACGGAGGTCCACGGGGTGCCATCGTGCGGCGGCAAGGTCGGCAGGTACGAGCTTCGCCTTCTCGACAGCGGCAGGCTGCAAGTCGTCGTCCTCAAAGACGCATGTGGACCACGAGCCGGCGACACGATCGGAATCTATGAGAGGGTCTCCTAGCTAGGCACAACCGTCCGCCGAGTGCGCTCCGCCGACAACTCGAGCGAGCCGACCCGCCCGGCCGGGCGCATTGGGCGAGCCCAAGCGCCCATCCGCCGGATTGCGCGAGTGGGAGGGATGGTCGTCCCAGGGAGAGCGGGGCATGATCCCCACGCGAGGTGGCGCGGCGGAGATGCTAGGGCGTGCTACTCGTACTTGAGCGCGTCGACCGGCGAGAGGGTTGCGGCGCGCAGCGCCGGGTACAACCCGGAGAGCAGGCCGATCAACGTGGCGAAGGCCAGGGCCGCAATCGGAAGCCAGACGGGCGTGAACACCGCCACACTGGGCGGCGGCGCGCCGCCGGACTCGGCCGCCTGTCCTGCCAGGTAGGCCAGGGCCACAACGTTCAGGGCCTGGCCCCCCGCCCAACCGAGCAGCGTGCCGCCCAGCCCGCCGAGGAATCCAATCCCGGCCGCTTCGCCCAGGAACACGCCGAGCACGTCGCGGTTCGCTGCCCCGACGGCCTTCATCAGACCGATTTCGCGCGTCCGTTCAAGAATGGCCATCGCCATCGTGTTGGCGATGCCGATGGCCGCCACCAGAAGGGCAATGGCGCCCAACCCGCCGAAGACGACCTGCAAGACAAGGAAGAAGCTGCTGATGCCCTGGATGAACGACATCGGCGTGAAGGCCTGGTAGCCCATGGCGGTGATGGTCTCGGACAAGTTGATGACCTGCGAGACGTCGGCGGCCTTGACCACCGCCTGCGCGTAACCGTCACGGTTGCGGTCGACCCGCCGGCCGGTGGCCCACTGGTTGTAGGTCGTCACGTCTTCGAGCGGCATGAAGATCGACCAGTCCGGCTCGTCGCGCGTCTCGGCTAGAACTCCCACCACGCGCACCTGCAGCGACTTGCGAACCTCTTCGCCCTCACTGGTCCACTTGATCAGCGTCAGCTTGACCGTCTGCCCGAGCAGGTCCGGCGGCTCCGGGATGGTCTGACCTGGGCGCGGCCGAGTGTAGTAGAAGGACTGCGGCACCATGGCGCCGATCACGATCGTGCCTCGGGCCAGCTCACGCTCCCCAGCCTGCAGCGGGATGTCGAGCGCCTCCAGATAGTCGGAGGGCGCGCCGATCACGCTGGTGCGTCCCTCCAGCAGCCCGGCGGTGAACACGCTCTCGAGGTTGAGATAGTCGCGCGGGAACACCGCCTGCACGCCGTCGAGCGCCGCCAGGTCCTTGAGCGTCTGCGGCGTGATGATCGACGTCTGGGCTGGGCCAGTGGCCTCGACCGTGTAGGAGTAGCCCGGTCCGCCTCCTCCGCCCCCCATGAACTCCCCATACACCGGGTAGATCTGGATCAGCGTCAGGTCGCTGATGCCGCCCAGTTGCTCGGTGGCGTTGCGCTGCAGCCCGATCCCCAGCGACACCAGGACGACAACCGCCGCCGTTCCGATCACGACACCGATGGCGGTTAGCGCGACGCGCGTTTTGCGCCGCCCCAGGTTGTCCGCGATCAGGCGCAGCAGATCGAGGAGCCGCATGCTAGCCCTTGGGCGCCGGGATTGGCTTCACAGGCACCTCGCCGGGGATCCCGGATTCGATTCCCTGCTCGATCAGGGGCTCGACGGCCGGAATCTCGGGCGCGCTGTCCAGCCCGAACAGTCCCTTGAAGAAGCGCACGACCTTCTGCCAGAGGGACTCGGGCGCCGGCATCGTCGGCTCGACAATCTCGCCGCCACCGCCGCCACCCCCTCCACCGCCCTCGAAGCCCGGCTGTCCTTCCCCCACCTCAACCGGAAGGACCTGGATGATGCGCTGCGGCTGGTTGAAGTCGTCCAGGTAGTCGACGGTAACGATGATCTCCGCCGTGCCGGCCTGCGACGGGATGAAGACAGCATCGAGCGTGAAGTACCCGCCGGCATCCAGTAGCCCGATGGGCAGGACGTTGTTGCTCAGCTCGCCCGCCTCGGTGCTGACCTGCATGCGGCCGAGCACGACGCTGTTGCGATCGAGGTTGACGACCTGCAGCGGCAGTCCGCCCGGCATCCCAACGTAGAACGGATCGGGCGGAACGTAGAAGCTGATCTCGATCACCGGCGGGGAGTAGATCAGGAGCGTGATCACCTGGTCGTCGGTGTAGCTGGTCCCGCCGTCGTCCTTGTAGACGAAGGAGATCTTCAAAGCATACGCGCCGGGCTTGGCCGTGGTATTGACGATCAACTCCTGGCTCGCGGCGCGATCGCCGCCCACGGAGAAGTCGCCCAGGTACTGCACGTTGGACGATCCCATGGGGGCAAAGGTATCGAAGCTCCCGCTGCCGCCCGATACGCCGCCGGGCTCAGGTGTGCCGGCGCCCCCGCCGCCGGCCGAGCCTCCACCCAGGATCATGCTCACGCCGCGCGCCGCCGCGCCGCCGACGTTCAGGGCCTGGACCGTCAGCCTGAACTGCCGCCCCGGCCGCAGCTGCTCGACGTCCGCCTCATAGCCCGTGATCACCATCTGCGGGCGCACCCGCGCCGTGGCGCTTGGGATCGGGCCGCTCGATCGCGACGATGCCTTGGAGCCGACGGGGATGGCCAGCGTGAACGACTCGCTGAACGGATTGTCGGCCGGATCGGTGTAGCTCACCTGCATCGTCAGCGTGCCGATCGCACCTTCCTCCAGTGTGCTGGAGGCTACCAGCGGCTGTTCGTAGGGCGTGTCGGCCCCAGCGCCGATGGCCCCGGCGGCGATCACGCCGCCCGTGCCGGCCGGGATGAACTCGCCGCCGCCGATGTTGATCACGATGTTGCGCGCTTTGACGTCGCCGGCGTTGCGCAGGCGGAAGGTCAGCGTGAACGACCCGCCCGGCGTGACACCGCCGCTCGGGCCGTAGGACGCCAGCACCAGGATCGGCCGGCTGAATCCCGACCCCGAGAGGGTCGGCGTGTCCGTGGCCTGGAGCGCGGGGCTGGCACCGGCAGTCGCCAGCGTCAGACCGGCGAAGACCAGGCCGGTCAGCGCGGCCGCCAGCGATCGGCGGACGAGGGAGATTCGATTCGCTCGGGTCACGGCAAGCCCTTCTCTCCGGCGGCCAGCGCCAGGGCGGCTTCGTACTCCGCCTCCCCGACGACGCGGCCGTCCAGCAAGCGTATGGTGTGGGTGGCGTAGCGCAACATGCGCGGGTCGTGGCTGACTACGATCACCGTGCGACCCTGCCGGTGCAATTCGGCCAACAGGTGCATCATCTGCGCGCCGCTCAGGCTGTCCAGGTTCCCCGTCGGTTCATCGGCCAGGATGAGCTGTGGGTTGTTGACCAGCGAGCGGGCAACCGCCACGCGCTGCTGCTGCCCGCCCGAGAGTTCGGACGGGCGGTGGTAGGCGCGATCCTCCAGACCGACCTGCTGCAGAAGATCCCAGGCGCGGTTCTGTCGCACGCCGCGCCCCACGCGGGCAAACTGCATTGGGAAGCAAACGTTGTCGAGCGCCGTCATGCTGGGGATCAGATTGAACGATTGAAAGATGAGACCGACCGTCGTCCGGCGGAAAACCGCCAGCGCGTTCTCGTCCATCGCGTCCAGGCGCTGGCTGCCGATCTCGATGCTTCCGCCGGTCGGGCGGTCGAGCCCGCCCAGCAGGTGCAACAAGGTGCTCTTGCCGGAGCCGGACGGGCCGAGGACGGCGGCGAAACTGCCGGACGGCACGTCCAGGTCCACGCCGTCCAGCGCCACGACCGCTTCACGGCCCATGGTGTAGGCGCGGCTCAGGCCCCGGGTGCGAACCAGCGCGGCGGTCATCAGAACAGGAAGGGACGAGCGATCGTCAGCGCGCCCAGGCGTGACGCCAGGAGGCCGGGAAGCGATCCGAGGATCAGCGCCAGCACCAGGGTGACCAGGACTGCCGTCCACGCCTTCGAAGCGCCTGGGTCATCCTGAACGCGCAGGCTGAGGACCAGCAGGATCACGACCCAGATTATGAATACATCGATCTGGGCCAGGATCTGAGCCGCGAGCGCCGCACCCCACCCATCGCCTGCCGGAGCGAAACCGGCAAGCCCGGGCGAGACGATCAGCCGCTGCGTGATGACGAGCGCCCCGATTCGGATGACGCTCTGCACCGCCAGCGGGAGCCCCGCCCAGGCGACACGGTTGAGGATCGAGCCCATCGTGGCGCGCCCGCCAAACAGCGTCAGGGCCAGGTGCAGGATGGCGGCGACGATCAGCCAGCCTAGCCAGACTCGGCCGAGCGCGGCCAACCCGGGGAAGACGAGGGTGAACATGGGTCCGCCGGAGGCGGACAGCGAGGACTGGAACTGCGCCTGCTGGTCAGGGGTCAGGTACTGGAAATCCGGCGGCAGGTCAACCATCGTACTGGCGGCGGCCGCCTGCCGCATCGGCAAGGCGACGAGAACCTGAACGATGGCCAGCGCGCTGAGGATCACGAGCGGCGTCAGCCATAGGGCCTGTGCACTCGAGGCGATCGCCGGCACCGCCCGGCGCGGGTGGCGCAGCACCGGCCAGACCAACTCAAAATGCCAGCGCCGCGCCGGTCGGGGAACGGAATGCGTGGTCGGAGTCTGCATGGCGCGATTCTACCGCCTTCTCCCTGCGCAGCCGGGGAGAGGGCTATGCCTTCTTGACGGCGTGTCCGCCGAACTGGTTCCGCATGGCCGCCAGGAGTCTGGCGGCGTATGACTCATCCTGCCGGCTGGCGAGGCGCATGAGCAGCGAAAGCGTGATCACCGGGGCCGGAATGTCGAGATCGATGGCCTCGGCTACCGTCCAACGGCCTTCGCCGCTGTCGGCTACCCAGCCCTTGATTGCCGAAAGGTCCGCGTCGCCGGCCAGGGCGGCGGTGGTCAGGTCGAGCAGCCACGAGCGCACGACGCTGCCGCGCTGCCAGATCGTGGCGATCTGGTGCACGTCGAGCTCCATCTCCTTCTTGCCGTGCAGCACTTCGAAGCCCTCCGCCAGCGCCTGCATCATTCCGTACTCGATGCCGTTGTGGACCATCTTGACGAAGTGGCCGGCGCCGTGCGGGCCGACGCGCCCCCAGCCAGCGTCGGCGGCGGGCGCCAGCGTCTCGAAGATCGACCGCAGGCGCTCAACCGCTTCCACTGGGCCGCCGATCATCAGGCTGTAGCCTTCGGTCAGCCCCCAGATCCCGCCGCTGGTTCCACAGTCGATGTACTGAAGCCCGCGGGCTTCGACCAACCCCGCCCGGCGCACGGTATCCTTGTAGTTGCTGTTGCCGCCGTCGACGATCGTGTCGCCTGGCGACAGCCGCTCGAGCAGGTTGTGGATCGTCGTCTCGGTCGCCTCGCCGGCGGGGACCATCAGCCAGACGACGCGCGGCGCCTTGAGCTTGGCCACGACCTCGTCCAGGCTGCGGGCACCCTCGGCCCCGTTGGCCTCGGCGGCACGGATGGATTCCTCCGAGCGCGCGTGCCCCACGACGCGGTGTCCGCCGCGGACCAGCCGCTCGGCCATATTGCCGCCCATCTTGCCCAGCCCGATCATCGCCAGTTGCATCGCACCCTTCCTTCAGAGGCAGAGTCCCGGCACATCGTTCCGAGGCCGTGTGGCTTCGGCCGGTCGCCCGGCCAGCTGTCGCACCTTAGGCCCCCAAGCCAGCAGCCCAAGGATACCGCAGGAGTCGACGGCCAGCCCGAAGGCCTAGGTTATGCCCGTCTGATGAACAGCAGGCCCAGCAAGAGATCAAGGCGCTCGGAAGGACCCGATCACGCCCACCGAGGCCCCTGGCCGGCCACCGCCTGCTGGCCTGCGACGGTGTCCGTGCGGGTCCACACCGTGCGTACCCCAACGCTGGACCGGACTCCGACAAGCGATCCCCCACCGCCGGTGACCAACGGGGTCCGTATGACACGGCCACTGGCATCAGCGGTTCGGCGCCCGGGTGTGATCGGATCGGGGCAGGCTGCCGGCGGCACCCCGCGCGAACGCGGACTCACTTCGACCGGCGTTTCGTCGCCGCGTGGATCCAGCGTCCGAACTCCCGATCCCGCCGGCGCCGCTCGGCGTAGGAGGCATCCAAGAGTTCGGACTCCCGGATCAGCTTGAGGTAGCTGTGGTAGCGATCCGGGTCCAGCTCTCCCCGCTCCACAGCTGCTCTCAGCGCGCAGCCGGGCTCCTGTGTGTGCGTGCAGTCGCGAAAGCGGCACTGCGCAGCGAGGCCCACAACATCGGCAAATCCCGCCTCAATCCCATCGCTTACCCCCAGCGCGCCCAGCTCGCGCATCCCCGGCGTGTCGATGAGCATGGCGCCCGTCTCGAGGACCGTCAGCTGACGCCGTGCCGTGACGTGCCGGCCTTTCCCATCGTAGGGGCGGACCGCTCCGGTGGCAAAGGTCTCTTGCCCGATGAGCCGGTTGAGGATCGTCGTCTTGCCGACCCCGGACGAGCCCAACAGGCAGTACGTCATCCCCGGCAGCAGCATACGCCGCAGGTCGTCGAGGCCGTCGCCCGTCTGGCTGCTGACGCCAATGACGTCACACGGGTTGTTCGCCGCGCGCACTTGCGCTTGCAGGTCCCGGAGGGCGTCTGGCGGGACCAGGTCGCTCTTGGTCAGCAGCATGACCGGGCGGATGTTCGCTTCAAGGACCATCACCAGGTAGCGCTCCAGCCGCCGTAGGTTGAAATCGGCGTTGCACGATTGCACCAGGAAGGCGACGTCGACGTTGGCGGCGATCGCCTGGTAGTCGATCGTGCGGTAGGGTGTCTTGCGGCGCAGCAAGGACTTCCGGGGAAGCACGGCGCAAACGATGGCCAGCCTCCCGGCATTGACAACTTGCGCCAGGGCCCAGTCGCCAACGCATGGAAAGCCGAGGCTGTCCTCTGCCGCGAAGCGGAAGCTCCCCGCCAATTCCGCCGGGGCCTCGCCGCTGGCGTTGCGAACCAGGTAGCGATCGCGGTCGACGGCGGTCACGCGTACTGGACTGCACTCCGGCCGGCCCAGCACCGCTTGTTGATTCTGAAACCAGGCGTCAAATCCGAGGGCGTCGAGAGTCATGGTCGGAATCCGAGTGCAGGAGATTGGGCCTGCCTGCCTGAGCATCTCTCGCGAGATCAATCGGCATTCGCGTGCTGCCGCCGCAGACGTTCACGGGCAGGGACACGGCGAGGCATCGGTCGGACTACCTCTGCCTCATGGCGGTAGAGTAGGGAACAGGTTCGGTGATCTCCCAGCATCCGTAGGTAAGCGGCCAGCTCGTTTACTCCCCGTTTCCGGGCGAGTGCCTCAAGCGGCCATACCCTGGACACCCAGAGGGCCTCCCCTG
>Ga0315293_10002838_pt1 | contig 16689 bp, 10 predicted proteins | sample YL17G13_20_MG_FD_203071 | JGI IMG/M metagenome (GOLD analysis project Ga0315293, IMG submission 203071) | Sediment microbial communities from Yellowstone Lake, YNP, Wyoming, USA - YL17G13_20 | ecosystem: Environmental > Aquatic > Freshwater > Lake > Sediment | place: USA: Wyoming | collected...
CTCTATATGTCTTTTCCATCTCCTGTTCGGTTTTCCGTTTCTCGTCTCTTATAGTCTTTAGAAGGTCTTCTTTCTCTTTGATAACCTGATCAGCCTGGTTCAAATAATTCGTTATCTCTGTCGGCGAGAAGAAGAAATCCTTAAGCTGGTGATGGAAGATGTCTTCCAAGTCTGTTGTTCCGATCTTATTCCGGCACTTGTAGCAGATGTACTTTGGAGAGTTCGAGGGAACGTACATTTTATAGTTGCAATGGCAAAAGACGTATCCGGCGAAGAGTTGAACGGTCTTTCGGGTAGGTCGCTTGTTCTTCCTCTCCTGCTCGTCCAGGATCGCGTTGCACTTATCCCAGAGTTCTTCAGAGACAATAGGCTCGATCCGGCCGTAGACCCATTCATCCTTGGGCTTAATAATGCGTTTCTGGTTCTTTTCAGGCGGCCCTTTCGTCCAATTGGCCCGGTGCAATCCTTTTGCCGTGGTATCCCTTAAAAGCCTTCCTACGGTCGTGTCTGAGAATTTGGAGCCGTTTCTGGTGCGGTATCCGGCTTCATTTAGGAGCCGAGCCACGGTCTTTTTTCTCTGGTGCTCAAGGAATAGCTCATAGATGAGCTTCCTTATTGGCGCTTCCTTGGGATCAGGCACCAATTTTCTGTCTAACCATTGATAGCCGAGAGCGGCTTGTCCGCCTGTCGGCTTTCCTAATTTGGCTCTGATCGGGACGGATGCCGCGACCCGCTCCGAGATCTCTTCTCTTTCCCACTGGGCCATGCCCGCGATCATGGTATAGAAAAGCCGTCCAGCCGGGGAGGACGTATCGATGGCCTCTTGGAGAGAGACCAGGTCGGCGTTGTGCTGGCGGAAAATATCGGCGAATTCGAGCAATTCTTTAGTATTTCGTGCAAGCCGGGCAAGCTTGGAAAAGATCAATCCGGTGATATGGCCGGACTTGATATGCCCGAGCATCTTTTGGGTCTCAGGCAGACCCATAACGGACTTTCCGCTGACTGCCTCCAGATGATAGACTTCCTTGACCTGCCAGCCTTTGGATTCGGCATAGTACTGGGCCCGCTTCTCGTGGTGCTCCGGACTTTCGCCCCTGGCCTGGTCTTCGGTCGAGACCCGAATCCAGATGCCGACCGATTTGGTTTTGTCCATCTTCCAAAGCTTATAGATATGGAATTATGTTATTTATCTTAAAAAAAGCTTAGCACAGGTCTCAAAAAAGATAAACAGACGAATTTCACAACCTCGCTTTCAAACGAGAGATATATTCTTTGAAAAAGAAGGAAGATTATCACTTTTCTACTAGTTGAATTGGATAAAAAGGGGTATTTTAGACAAGTTTACCGCTAAGAAGGCGGATTAGTTCATGAATTATCGCGAAATCGTTCTTAGTTTGACATATCTTTCTAATATGGTTTAACATTCCTAATCATGGCAGGGGAGTTTTTCGAGGCTGCTTTCGAGCAAGTTAAGAAACTCTCCCAGGACTTCGATTCAAATAAGGGCTATTATCTTTCCCCCCATTACCAGGAATCCGAAGTCCGTAAAGACTTCATCGACAAATTTTTTATAGCCCTCGGCTGGGATGTGAATCATGAGACACAGAAAAATCCTTTCCAGCAGGAGGTTAAGGTCGAACGTGGTGTAATTGCTGGTCAATCTCAACGGAGGGCAGACTATGCTTTCTATACCACTCCAAATTTTAGCGACGTACGACTTTTCGCTGAGGCAAAAAAGCCCTTTGGTGACTTATGTACTGCTGATAACTGCTTCCAGACTATCCGCTATGGATGGAATGCAAACGTATCGATCGCCATTTTAACGACCTTCGAGGAATTCATAATCCTAGACTGCCGTTACAAGCCGGATATCGAAACCGTCACATTTCAAATCATCAAGAAATACCATTTCTCGCAGTATCATGATTCTGAGAAGTTCGCCGAGATTTATTACCTATTCAGTCGCGACGCAGTTGCCGCAAGCTCGTTGGAGAAATATGCCGAAACGTTCCCCAAGCGCCGAGGCAAGGCTGTGCAGAGAGGACTATTCAAAGGAGGCTGGCAGCCAGTGGACGAATCTTTCCTCGAAGAACTTGACGGTTATCGTGATGCTCTCGCTCGCAACTTCAAAAACCACAATCCAGAGCTCGACGGCGAAACGCTCACTGAGGTTACGCAACGGACGCTCGACCGTCTTGTCTTCCTCCGTTTCCTCGAAGACAAGCTCATCGAGCAGAAGCCTTGCGTCTCTGAGTTCGGCGACAAAGGTAACGCTTGGGGAGAATTCAGCGCCTTGTGCCGCCGACTCGACCACATCTATGACGGCATCGTCTTTAAAAAGCATGATATTCTTGACGCGCAGAACTTCAAGGTGGACGACACACAATTTGCAGACCTCTGCGAAGGCTTGGCGCATGTCAATTCGCCCTATGACTTTAATTTCATTCCTATCCATATACTCGGCAGCATATACGAGCGCTTCCTCGGCAAAGTCATTGTTGTCACAAAAAAGCGCGCTCACGTTGAGGAGAAGCCCGAAGTCCGTAAGGCTGGAGGTGTTTACTATACCCCCGACTACATCGTACGTTATATCGTGGATAACACCGCAGGCAGACTCATCGCTGGTAAGAGTCCTATTCGGATTGCCGCGATGCGTTTTGCTGACGTAGCTTGCGGCAGTGGCTCGTTTCTGCTCGCCCTATATGACCTTCTGCTTCGTTACCATCGCGATTGGTACAACAAGCATTCCAGCAAGGCCGAGAAGGCAGGCTGTATAAAGCGCGATGATGGTTACTGGCATCTCTCGCTGCAACAGAAGCGAGAAATCTTGCTCAATAACATCTACGGAGTGGATATTGACCATCAGGCAGTTGAAGTTGCCCAACTCTCGCTCTACTTGAAATTGTTGGAAGAAGAAACCACAGCCTCAGCCCACGATTATCAACTCGAATTCCATGAGACGCTGCTGCCGTCTCTGGCCAATAATGTTAAACAAGGCAACTCCCTCATCGCCTCCGACTTTTCGGTGTTCCCAGAAGACTTGGTGCGCGTGCATGCATTCGACTGGCCAGTCCAATTCCCAGCCATCATGAAAGCAGGAGGATTCGACGCCATCGTTGGCAATCCGCCGTGGGGAGCTCTATTCGACGAGCCACAACTGGCATACTTACGTGAGCAGCACCGCGATATCATCGTTAGAATGGTCGATTCCTACATGTATTTTGTCCACGAGAGTCTGAAACGACTCCGTAATGATGGAGCATTCGGAATGATTCTGCCTGATGTTCTGCTCTACCAAACAGATTCTCAGAAATTGAGAAAACTCCTCGCTCAAAAAACATCACTGGCGTACATCTGCAACATGGGAAATGTTTTCAAGCATGTTATTCGACCTGCATGCATCGTAGTTTTCATCAAAAAGACTATCCCCAACCAGCACGTCTTAGTAGCAGACTTTTCGTCTGTCTCGAAAGAGCAAAAGCCAAACGGTCTGGTCGAGAGTTTCAATTATAGTAAACTGCCTCAAGCGAAGCTGTCAAAATTACCAGGGTGTCTCTTCACTACTTCAGGACTCTCCAATTTCTTGTTGTGGGAGCGTGTCAACCGCTATCCTTCAAAAAGACTCGCTGACCTTGTGGACGAAGACGGAATTCAACGCGGTGTTAGCCCTGACCTAAAGGAAGCTTTTTTAATGGACAGCAAAACCGCCAAACAATGGAAGCTTGAAAAAGAGAAGTTGCGGCCTGTCCTAACAGGAGGGAAACAAGTTAAACGCTACGACATCGACCGTCCTGACCTACTGCTCATCTACACTCGGCGAGAAGATGATTTCCGCCAAATTCCGAATATATGTTCGTTCATTGAGCAGTTCAAGAAGCAAATTACCTGTAAAGAAGTGAAGCTGAAAAAGCACTCACTCTACTCGCTTCATCGCGCGCGCGAAGAAAGAATCTTCATTAAGCCGCAAAAACTTCTTGGAGTTATAACTGAAGACGAAATTGTTCTTGCGTTGGACAACCAAGAGACTTTTGTGACTGATGGGCTTTATCTTTTTGCGACAAAAGCAGAGATAGATTCGCGGTATGTGATGGGAATTCTGAACTCAAAGCTGTTTGTCGCAATTTATCGGCTCCTTTCATTCGAAGAAGGACGAGTCTTAGCCCAGGTTAAACCTGCTGTCTTGGCTAACCTCCCTATTCGGACCCTTGACCATGGCGACCCCGCCCAAAAGTACGAACATGACCAACTCGTGGCCCTGGTGGATAAGATGTTGGCTCTGATGCCGCGGCTACGGGCAGCGAGGGCCGATTCGGAGAGGTACGCGTTAAAGAACGCAGCCGCCGCCACTAACCTCCAGATTGATCAGCTTGTCTATAAGCTTTATGGGCTGAGTGAAAACGAAATCAATATTGTTGATTCATCTAATCAACCAGAGGTCCAATTTTCGAAGAAATAGAAGTACAACAGCAAATACATAGAATGTAAGTCGATTAGAGAAGGCGCAAATTCAGGTCCCGGCCTCCCTGGATTGAAAAGGACCGCCGAAGCGGGATATGCGCCTCAGTATTAAAGACGTCTTCTAAGATAATTTATTCTCATAGGCACGAAAGTTAAATATTTTGCGACAAAGCCCTAAGTTAGTATATAATAAACCGGAGTTTGTTTTAAATGTTTTAGGGGGATAAAAAATGCGTATCGCCACTTTTAATGTCGAAAGTCTTTTCAGACGACCATCGGCCTTAAACCAAAAATCATGGAAAGACGGGAGGCCCATCCTCAACGATTTCCAGAGATTTTCTGAAATCATTGCCAAAGAAGCCTATTCTGCGAGCGATAAAAATGCGTTAGCCGAGATCATTAAGAGATACAAGCTTCAGACCCGAAAAGCCTATCAGACAGATTTCTTCATTCTAAACGAAGTCAGAGGGAAACTATTCAAGGTGCCTAAAGGAGCCGAAGAACCTGAAATTATCGTTAACGGCAGGGCCGGTTGGGACGGCTGGCTGGAACTCAAAAAGGATGAAATCAGCAGCGAAGCGATTGAGAACACAGCTAGGGTAATCAAAGAGGTCAACGCGGATATCCTATCGATAGTCGAAGCTGAAGACCGGATTGCCCTGCAGCTATTTAATGACCAGGTAATTAAGCGGCACGGTCTCTCTTACGCCCATAATATGCTGATTGATGGCAATGACAGCCGAGGAATAGATGTTGGCATCTATGCGAAATTCCCCATCAAGTCGATCCGCTCCAATATAGACGTTATGGCTGGCGACGAGAGAATTTTTAGCCGCGATTGCGCCGAGTATGAGATTCAGATAACCGATAATACTACCCTTCTTATGCTCATCAATCATTTTAAAAGCAAGGGATATGGCAAAGCGGCTGATAGCAATGAGAAGCGCAGAAAACAGTCAGCCGAGGTAGCGAGAATCTACGACGAACGAAAGAAAACTTTCAATTTCCTCACTGTAGCTGGCGACTTCAACGATACTCCGGTTAGTCCCTATCTTGCCTCTTTACTTACTCAGACTGATTTAAAAGATGTAATGCAGCATCCTCAATATATCAATGGAGAAGACAAAAGGCCGGGCACTTACCAATCAGGAAGCGCAAGCAACAAAATCGATTATCTATTGCTGTCGCCTGCGCTCTGGGAAAAGGTCCAAGACGCGGGAGTGGAGCGACGAGGAGTTTACGCGCCAAGGACTTTTAAATCCTTCCCTGAAGTGATAAGCGCTGAAACAGCGGCATCAGACCATGCGGCTCTATGGGTAGACCTAAACATCTAATTTTATTTGATTCTTGATTAACAGGCCGAAAAAGCTTAAAGGATAACTAAGGTAAAGAGATTCCCTCGTAAGCGATTGATCTATGGGAGCGATTATCCCGTATCTCTTTCTGCGCTTTGTTATAACAGGAGCAATGATTTCTTCGCATGGCTAAGGTTTGTCTTAAAAGTCGCCATAATGAAAAATCTGCTTGATAAAAATTCTAGACTGATCAAAGGCAAGGGGTTCGATGATTGCATATTTACGAATTCCTCATGCCTTTTTTCGAACATTGGATATTGTTAAATTTGAAAACCGAAGATTTATTGGCTTAATACCAAATAGCATTGTAAGGGGCAAGACTCATGTCACAAAATAAGGAATTGACTTTTAAAAGATTATCGGAGCTTTGGAATAGCAAGGAGATCCCTGTCTTAGATACTTTCGGCGTGAAATACGTTATTTTCAGTGATGCCCATTTAGGGGATGGAAGTGACGCTGACGATTTTCAAGAGAACCAGGAAACCTTAGAAACCGCATTGGATTTTTATAAGAAAAATGATTACAAGCTCATATTACTCGGAGATATCGAAGAACTCTGGCAATTTGACCTAAATAGAGTTGTGACGCGCTATGGTGAGAATATTTACCAAAAAATAAGGGAATTTGAAGATATTAATGTCTATCGTATTTTTGGAAATCATGATATAGACTGGCGGACGCTTCCAGATCCCACAAAAAATGCTAAGCCAAAATTATTATTTGCCACAGAAGCTCTAAAAATAAATGATTCGAATAAGGATATTAGGATATTGGCCCTTCATGGCCACCAGGGGAGTACCGAATCTGAATTATATATCTGGTCCAGCCGGTATTGGGTCCGTCTCTACAAATTCGTAGAACCCGTCCTAAAGTGGTTCGGAATTGTAAGACCACCAGAAGCCCCGAAATCCCGCATCCTAGATGATTATGAGAAGATTTTTTATTCCTGGGCCAGGGAGAATAAAGTTATTGTTATTTGTGGACATTCTCACAGGGCGATATTTGCCTCTAAATCATTTGCCGAACGATTAACAGAGAAAATAGAAAAACTCAAGAAAAGAATTTCTGAAAATCGTGATGATATGCAGCTTGTAAAGGAATTAAAAAAAGAAATTAGGGAATTAAATGAGGAAAAGCGAGAAGAAAGGCGGAAAAAGAGGGCGGTAAAATCGATTGACCCCGAAGTTGGCGTCTTGCCTTGCTATTTCAACACGGGGTGCTGCATTTATGGCAGCGGAATAACTAGCATTGAGATCGCAGACGGAAAGATCAGATTAGTGAAGTGGGAGAGAGACCGGCAAAGAGAGCCTCGTTTTATGGTATATGAAGAGGGAAGCTTAAGTTCATATATTGTTGAAGTGATGAGATAGCATTGGCATCCTAAATGAGCGTCCTAAGATATTCTTTAATGATTTTGCCTATCTGCCATTATTCATATGAAAAATATTATCAAAGACATGATGAGTATGTGGAAAGAGAAAAGAAAAAAGTTGAAAGAGACTGGAGGACTCCCTTTGATCAATTAAGTGAATCAAACAAGAGATGGTTAGAGGACTTCTTGTGGTGGCCACCATGGAAATTCAACGATATAGTCGGATTTGTTGAGATAGGAATGGACATCGGCGATTGCTTAACAGCAGACATATTTTTGAAAAGAAAGTATTTGCCTAAAACTCATCCAAGTAGGCGATCTGGGCGAAAAAAGAAAACGCATGATTTCTTATATTACTGCGAGATCCACAAAGTTACGGTCAGAGGAGAAGATAATAAATCGTACCTTGAAGCACTAAAAAAAATAATTAGGGAGGCAAAAAGAATTATCAGAAAACGTAATAGATACTTTAAGCTTTTTATTCCGTCGTATGAAATGGATTGTATGGATATTGCCAGGGCTCATAGGCAGTTGCGAGAGATGGGGCTATACGAATGAATCATTTTCTTCAAAAATAAAGCGAGCAGAGGAATGTATTCGAAACCGATCAAAGAACACTCTTTTATCGTTTGCTCAGATACTCTGCCTTTAATTTTTGAGGTGAATAAACTATCAGCTTATATAATCAATATGCTATTAAAAACAGATTATTCAGTCAGCAAGCTAAAGAAGCTTGGGAAAATAAATATTCAGTGGAGAGATAATAAAAGCAATATACATGAAAGCGAAATTACGTTCGAATCATTTTCTGAAAATATCCGCTCAACTCGAAGCATCGATTCAGAATTAATTAATATTCCGCCAATTAAATGTGATTGGCTAGATGAATTTGTAGGCATAGCAAAACCTGATGCTCCAATTGTTTCGAGTGATGGAAAACAATTTGCTAAATTTACCCTGCCTTTATCTTATGGTGAAAAATTTCCGTTGCAGCCTTGTATTGATCGAGAGGGCATTATTTATCGCTCCTTACAGTATCCACTCAAAGAAAACATCATAAGACTTTACTATAAACTAATTAATGATTCACATATTGCAACAAAATTTAATGGAGTATGGCTCAATGACTTGCGAATGATGTTGAATGATTGTATTTCAATCGTGGATGTGACGCTACATCAACTCTACTATAAAGCAAAATATCAGAATGAGTTAATGGGGTGGAAATTCGATGCGAATGATATTGGCCCAAGTCTGAATATCCGGCTTAAAGATAAAATAAAGTGGATCGGAAAAATAACAGGCCGACCGCTTGATGATGCCCAAAAGGAATTAAGTTCATTTATTAAGCTGAAGGAAGTTCGAAACCATTTGAATCACTTTGATCCTCCTTGTTTTGCCTATACTTTAGAAGATGCAGTAAACTGGATGAATCTTGTCCCCGATATTGGCAAATTACTTTGGAAAATTAGAGATAAAATGAATGTCCAGTTGTCTAAAAAGCTTATTGAAGTCATATTGTTACCTAGAGTTGAATTTATACCAAAAGATCCATATGCCCCTCGTATTCCTCAAGACATGGAAGTTGGATATATGAGCTCAAGGTGGCCCCCAAAAAAGCAAAAACCGCCTTTTTACTAAAGGACGAGATAAAAAAAGGAGATGCTTTTTGCATCTCCTTTTCCTCTCTGCCTTTTGTTTTAAGTGTAGGTTTGTTAAAGAACTAAATCAGGCTTCGTCCATGGCTTTAAACTCTTCAACCGGAAGAGCAATCAGATGCCCGGCGATCCGCTCCATCTCAACGGACCTCTCCCAGGTCGTTTCTTTTTGGGCGGCCAGGGTTAAGGCATTGGCAATCCCGTACTTGTCGAATTCCGGCTCCGCGCCGAAGGCCATCAGGATATTGTCTCTCTGGCCTTCGCTCAACCGGTAATGCTCCACGACGTTTGAGATCATCTTCTGGGCGTTCTTGACTTTGATCTCCGAGCTTTCCCGAAGTGCCTGGATTATCTCCCCGAACTTGTTGAAGAGCTCCCGGATTGACCGGCGGAGGGACAGGTAAATGATCTCGTCGAACGCGTCATCTCCGTTTCCGATGTGGATCTCTCTGGTGACCATCTCTTCGATGATCAGCCCGTTCGAGCATTTGACTCGGAAAAGCCGGGGCTCGACGCGGAGCGCCTTGTGGCCGGTTTCGGAATTGCTGAGGAAGATTCCTCCGATCATCAGATCATCCTTGTGCCGGACGAAATCCCTGAGCGTCTGGCTTTTGACCTTGATATTCATCTCGGTCTCGGAAAGGAAGCAATCCTCGATTTCGGCGTCATGAGCCTGGAGCTCATTTAGGGCGCACATCAGAACGTCCAGGTGGTCGATGACCCGGTAGCGGTCGCTGAGAAAGGCTCTGGCGGCTTCGTCCAGCCCGCGGAGGAAGACATCTTTGTTGTTTCTCCGGAGCCAGGTGTTCACGTTTTCGGTCAGAAGCTCCGGCGTCTCTTCTTCCATCTTGTGGTAGTACTTGAGTGGAATCTCGAGCTTCTCGGCGATCTGGTCATGGCAGGGTTTCGTAATCAGGACAGCTTTCTTGCCTTGAATGTGGAGGAAGGGCAAGCTCTCATCCAGGCCCATCTCGATTTCTGATGATCTCAGTTTCTTGTCCCATTTTAAGGACTTTTGTCTTTCCAATTCTCGAATAAGACTTTCCAGTTTCATGGGGACCTCCGTTATTCAATTTTTAAAGAGCATTAAAGGTTGGCAGAGAGGATTTATGTTGAAGGGAATGATCGAGCGGGGTCCTTTTTATGGACTTCGTTCTCGATCATCCTCTTGATTACCATTGGAGACGGTATTCCCTGGAATACCATCTTTCCTTCTTTTCCCGCAGACTCGATGATGAGGCTCCCGAAGTTGAAGATCTTTCCGGTTATTCCGAATTCACAGGTTATATCCTGGATATTCTCGAGTCTGATGGACATGCGCCGTTTGCCGATTATCCCCCGCTCCTGGATGAGCCTGAGATTCGTGAGATAGAGCCGATTGAATTTCCAGTCCAGACAAAGGACGAGGCTGAAGAAAAAGAGCACGAGGAAGATAAGGATGTAACAGGAGAGTTTGAAGCTTGAAACCATCGTGCCTATAAACGGGCAGGCGAAGACCAGGTAGAAAAGAAAGAAAAACGATATTCCGGCCAGAGGCAACGCCAGAAAGAGCCAGTGAGGGTTGACCCGGAGGATGAGCGTTTCATCGTTTAAAAGAAAACTGAATGTTTTAGAAAAGATGTTTCTGTTCATAGTCGTTTGATAAATGATAAGGCTGACGCAAAAGGCCCTGTTCGACGAACGCTCTAGGTCTGGCGTATTTCCGCCGGGAGAGAGCTATGGCCGGCTCTTTGCAGGAGGCGATGGTACTTTCGGGGAGAAGCGTTACGGCGCTGAAGGGCTTGGACGTGACACCGTCGATCATGAGCTTCAGATAGATGTGATAATTCGGGAGATTAATCAGGTCGGACTCGTCAAAGACAGGCGAAAACTCTTTGGCCAGATACTTGGCGTCTTCCGCTCCGACCCTGAAGGAAATGATCGTGCCGACGTTCCCGAAGACCGCGGCCCTTATCTCATCCTCAAGCTGTTCGATGTATTGGTGAGAGAGAATCAGGCTTAATCCGTATTTTCTGGCCTCAGACAGAATATCGGCAAACGACAGGGTAAGAAAATTGTGGATCTCATCCACGTAAAGATAAAAGCTCTTTCTTTCGTCTTCCGGGATATCCGTCCGGCTCAAGGCGGCCAATTGGAGCTTGGTAACGATCATGGCTCCCAGGAGGGCGCAGTTGTCCTCTCCGATCCGGCCTTTGGCCAGGTTGACGATTAGAATCTTGCCCTCATCCATCGCACGTCTCAGATTAAAAGTGTTTTCTTTCTGGCCCACGACGTTTCTTAAAGGAAGGCTTGTCAGGAACTGGCCGATCTTGTTGAGAATCGGGCTTATGGCCTCAGACTTAAGCCATGCCGAGTATTTCTCGAATTCCGATAGCCAGAATTCCCGGACTTGCGGCTGGGTAACGTACCCTAGAGCACTTGACCTGAATTCTTTATTTGTTAAAAGCCTGGGCAAGTCCAAGAGCGTGCTTTGAGGGTACTCAAGGAGTGCAAACAGGGAATGCCTCAGGATGTGCTCCAGCCTCGGCCCCCAGAAATCAAACCAGATTTTCTTCAGAACCGAGATCAGTCCGGAGACGACAAGGTGATGATAGTCTGGAGGGACCTTCTCCAAAGGATTGAAGGCAATGGGGAACTCCAGATCCGAAGGATTGAAATAGATAACGTCTTCGATCCTGTTTTCCGGGATGCGGTCAAGGATATGTTCGGCCAGGTCACCGTGAGGATCAATGACGCTTACGCCATAGCCCATCTTGATGTCCGAGACGGCCATATTCTCGATGAGCGTCGACTTCCCGGTCCCGGTCTTTCCGATGACGTACATATGGGCCCGCCGGTTCTTCTGCCTGATGCCGAAGACTTTACGGATATCCCGGTAGTTAGTTATGGCCAGGGGGGTGATCGGGTTGTTTCCATTGTCAGTTTCGCTCATATCTTCAATCGTAGATTCCGGCGAAACGCAATAAAAGAGAGGCAAAACCGACTTTTCCGGCGAATTCGCCCGTCTTGTGAGCTTCTTTCTCCGCGCTAGACTTATATCGGTTCCTTAAAAATCTCTTTAACGGAGGAAAACCATGAAAGCAAAGGTGAAGTGCGTGGAGTTGAGGACTCCGGACGGCAAGGTTATCTTGGTTCTCCATCTCTGCGAAAAAGAGATGGATTTGGAAGATAACCGGGAAAAGCCGGCTGAAAAGCCTGAGGCCAATAAGGAAAAACTGAAAACCGGAAATCCTCAGGACAAAGAATCCATGATGACGGACGCCCAGAAGCGGTATCTCTTCAGAATCCTGGCTGAGCGGGGCATCGAAGGCGACAAAGCCTACGAGCGCCTGAAAGAGATCTTCCAGGTCGATACCCTGAAAGAGATTACCAAGCTTGAGGCGAGCCGAGGGATCGAGAGCCTTCTCTCCGAAGGGAAAGGAGGCGCCAATGGAGTACCTTTCTAGCTCTCAAATCAGCCTATACTCCCAGTGCAGTCTCAAGTACAAGTTCCAGTACATCGACTTCCTTCCCAAGCCCTTCAAGCCTTCGGGCTTGGCTTTTGGGAGCGCTCTTCATTCGGCTCTGTCCTGGTTCCATCGGGAATCAATGACCAACGGCGGAGTGCCGCTCGAAAAACTCTACAGGATTTTCGACGCGGACTGGTACAGTCAGAGGGCCGACGCCGAAATCCGGTACAAAAACGGCGAAGACGAGACGAAGCTCTCGGTCTTGGCCAAAGAAATGCTGGCTCTCTATCTCGAGCTTCCGCCGAAGAAAGCCAAAGGCACCGACGTCTCTTTCTCGGTTCCCTTGATCGAGCCTGGAAACGGAAAGCACCCACTCATCGACATCGAAGGCATCATCGACCTCGTCGAAGAGGGCGATGTCATCACCGAGTTTAAGACCTCGGCCCAGATGATGGACTCCAAGGACGCCGACGAGTCCCTTCAGCTGACAATCTACAGCTACGCCTTCGAGAAGCTCTATCAGAGGCCCCCAAGGGCCTTGAAAGTGATCGATTTCGTGAAGTCCAGGAAGCCCAAGCTGATTATGCTTGAAACCAGGCGGGACGTAGCGAGCTACCAGAGGCTTTATGGGATTGCTGCCCAAGTTCTCAAGGGAATCAACCTCAAAATTTACTTCCCCAGACCTAGCTTCTGGTGCAAAGACTGCGAGTACGCGGACCAGTGCCAGACCTGGCGGGGTGATTAGTGGCTCCTCCCAACAAAACAAGGAAGCAGGAAAACCTGCTTCCTTTTCTTTTTGTGAATTGACCATAAATCTTGATTGCGAAACTATATCAAGGTATTATAAAAACAACGAATAGGCAGCTTAAGGAAAAACCATATGCTGTGCCCTAAAGAAATTGAAAAGATTACATTTCAAGATGTATTGGTATCTTCCGAACGGCAACCAAGATCATCTCTCCTATTTGGCCGCTTTGCGATTAAAACATGAAAAACTTGGATTGGAAAAAGATAAATAATGACAAAGATTTCCAGCGGCTAGTGAACGACTTATTTGCGTTAGAAATTAATAATCCAGCTTTTCTTTCAAGTAATCCAGAAATTGGTCCAGATAGTGGCTGGGATGGTAGATTCAACGGATCTTATATGAATTTAATCGGAGTCTGGAGTTTTCAGGCCAAATGGACTAAACATGATCTAGATAAGGCCTATAAGCAACTACGTAGTGAGCTAAAAAAGGAATTGAAAAAGGCCAAGAAAAATGGAGTTAGATATTTAGTGCTTGCTACTAATGCTGATTTAAGGATTGGGACGGACGATCACATAGGAAAGCTCGAGAAATTAAATGAAAACAACAAATATGTTGAGGACTTGTTTGTGTGGCCAAAAGCAAATTTGGAAAGTAAAATTGTCCAATATCCTTGGTTGAGGCATTATTACTTTGATGATTGCCAGGAACCAATGTTTGTTCCTCCGCAGGCGTTTGTCGAAACAGAAGCTTTGCTAAAGGGGGAATTAATTGAGAGAGAAGAAGAAACTAAAAAGCTTAAGGAATTTATCTTTGATGATAAATCGGATGTTTTAATAATTCACGCCGCTGGTGGATACGGAAAAACACATTTCATAGCTGACGCAGGGAAAATGTGCCATATTTTAAGCCCAAATATTCAGGCATGGTTCTGTCGACCGTTGATTAGAGATGTTAACGTTGCTATTGACGAGTTAAATCATCAAAAAGATCATTTAATATTTCTAGATGACGCTGAAAGATATTCAGATGATGCCAAAAAGTTAATTGCTCATGTTAAGACATACTCGCCTGGCAAGCTAAAGGTAATCTTATCCTGTAGAAGTTCCGGTAAAGAAATCATAAGGAATCTAGCAGATTCCCAGCGGGTTGATAATTACGTGGAACTTGAACTGTCTCAAATATCGGAAAAAGGATTAATAGAAATTTTGATGCGTTCGGCTGGTTCAAAAACAATTAATCACCCGGAGCGAATTGTTAAGGAACTTAATGGCAATCTATTTTTAATAGTTACAATAGGAAAATCCATTAAAGGCGGAGAGATCGATCCTAGATTAATTAAAAAACAAATTAAAAATGATCTGGACCAGGAAGCAACTAATGCCCTTGGTTGTTTTTTAAACGCTAATAAAATAAAAAACCTTTTAAGGGAGCTTTCAATAATTGTTCCTTTCTCAAAAGGTAGCCACAGTGATGTAATCGAAAAGTTGTCAGCTATATTGGCATTGGATGTTAGAACTCTGAACGACTCGATAAATAGACTTTTAGATGCAAATATTCTTAGGACCCTTGGGGCATCTGTAAGATTTAATCCCGATATGAAGGGAGACATCTATTTATCCGTTGAATTAGATAGAGAGAACGGAGAAGAATTAGTTAACGAGATATTTGAAAACTGGCTCTCCATTTATCCTGAAAAGCTCACGGTCAATTTAGCGGCCGCATCAAGACACGCTGAGACCGATTCGGCCACCAATGCGGTAAAGGGGCTTATAAAGGCGTGGATTAGTGAGGTATCGAATACTACGGATGCGGGAAAAGCGAACCGATTGCGGTTGATTGAACCAATTGCTCATCTCGCTCCCAACGAAGTTATCAATTTAATCTATTCTTATATTGGTACGGCCTCAACAGATGGAATATGCGGCTTAAATCGGGACACTTACGGACCGGTCATTTATCAAATATTACATATAGCTAAATTTCAAAAATTACTATTGCAGCTCGTTTTATACATTCATCAAAGAGATTTAAAGGGTACTTATCACAACTATTATCCAGCTACTTTTGTTAGACAGCTGACTTCGCCTCTTGAGATAAGCATAAAATTGGCTATCGATTCGCTATCAGAATTATTAGATTGGGTGAAAAGAGAGACCTGTACAGAGCTTGAGGCAAAATTAGCTAGCGAAGGAGTAAAAGAAGCTTTGTCTGGTTCGCATGAATACTCGGAAAGTTATGAAAATCAAATGACCATTGGAAGAAAAATCTTAGTATACAAGGATTCATGTAAAAGGGCAGTTGATCAATACAGAAATAAGGCTATGGAACTTCTTAAAAATATAATTTTCCATTCCAATTTCAAGATTAAAAGGATTGGTATTGAAATTATAAATGACATTGGTCACGAGGCTGCATCCACAAGTGACGAATTGTGGACGAGAATTGTTTCAGATAAAAGACAGGCAATAGATTGGACAAGAACACTTATTAATGAAACTGCGCCTCTTGAGTTATTGAGTTCTATTGAGGATGTCTTTATTGGATATTGGGCAAACAATAATATCTATCAGGATTTGAGCGTTGAAGTAGCCAACATCCTAAGGGATTATCCAAGATCTCCGGAATATATTATTTTTAGATATTTTGTCGCACCCGACATTATCGTAACCAATTTTATTGAGATCGAGAGTAAGGCTCCCGAGAAAAACAGATGGTCGTGGCTAGTTGATAATTATTTTCGCCATCATAACTCAAAACATGAAGATTTGGAGAGCGCGGTAAAACAGTTATCAGATAAATTAAGAGATAAAGATGAAATAATCAAATATCTAAAAAAGCTTGATAAGGAAGTTAAGGATATTAGGCAGTGGCAATATGTCCCTCTAATTGAGACGTGGTCTAAATTTAACAAAGAATCATTCATTGAAATTGCCAACGAGAAAAGTCTATTAAACGGAGTCCCCGGGATATTCCATCGCGGCATCTGTAGAATTGCCGCAGATGAAGATCAAAAGTATATCTCCGCATATGCCAAAGATATATTAGACAACTTGGATAATCTACGAGCAGAAAAAGTGGACAATCTTTTAGATCTTATATCCATACATAATGTGCCAACAAAAGAATTTATCCCTTGGCTTCTTAAGATTATAGAGAAGTCTGATAGCTATCTAAAACATATGATATTGCACAAGGCGTATTTTATTTTTAAGGACCGAAGCCAGGAAGAAAAAAATAAAGTAATTGATGTCTTGGAAACATCCTTAGGCGGAATAGTCGATAGCCACGTACTCGATATGTTCGATTTTCTTTTACACAATGCAGTTCAATGGAATTTGCCAGATGAAGGTTTAGAGAAGATACGAATTGCGTTGTTTGAAATAATTAAAGACATTGGAAGCATAGATTATAATGTAGATGAATTGTTAAAGTTTGTTATCAATGGCGACCTCGATGAATTTATTAAATTCGTCGATTATCGATTAAATAAATACAAAATATTATCTGACCAAAAATACATTGATCACTTTGATCCTATTCCTTTTTTTGGTTTTCCTTCGTCAGAAGATTTGATCAAAAATTATAATGATTTTTCAAAAGTAATGGATAAAATTATTTTTTGGCGGAATGAACAATTGCTATATTC
>Ga0315293_10002839_pt1 | contig 16686 bp, 19 predicted proteins | sample YL17G13_20_MG_FD_203071 | JGI IMG/M metagenome (GOLD analysis project Ga0315293, IMG submission 203071) | Sediment microbial communities from Yellowstone Lake, YNP, Wyoming, USA - YL17G13_20 | ecosystem: Environmental > Aquatic > Freshwater > Lake > Sediment | place: USA: Wyoming | collected...
ATCCCGTGGTCCGATCTCCAGCCGCACCGGCACGCCGCGCATCTCCCAATCGGAAAATTTCCAGCCCGGAGTGAACTCTTCCCGGGCGTCCAGTCGGACCCGGACTCCCGCCCGCTGGAGCGCCTCTTCGGCCCGGCGGGCCGTCGGCAGGACGGTCTCTTTCCAGTTGCCTATAGAGATGGGAACAATGACCGCCTGAAGGGGGGCTACCGCCGGCGGAAATCGCAGCCCTGAATCATCGCCGTGGACCATGACCACCGCGCCGATAAGGCGGGTGGAGATGCCCCAAGACGTCTGCCAGACGAAGCGGAGGCTCTGATCCTTGTCCTCGAAGCGGATGTTGAAAACTTTGGCGAAATTCTGGCCCAGGTTGTGGGAGGTGCCCATCTGCAGGGCCTTGCCGTCCGTCATCAAGGCCTCCAGGGCGAAGGTCTCCAGGGCGCCGGCGAACTTATCCCATTCGGTTTTGCGGCCGACCACCACCGGCACGGCCAGCTCGGTCTCCATAAATTCCCGGTAGAGGGCCAGGATGTCGAGCGTTTCCCGCTGGGCCTCCTCCAGGGTGGCGTGAGCGGTGTGGCCTTCCTGCCACAGGAACTCGGTGGTGCGCAAGAAAGGCCGCGTCACCTTCTCCCAGCGGACGATGTTGGCCCATTGGTTGATGAGGACCGGAAGGTCGCGATAGGACTTGATCCATTTGGCGTACATACTGCCGATGATGGCCTCCGAAGTGGGGCGAACGGCCAGCCTTTCTTCGAGCTCATCCTGTCCCCCTTGGGTGACCCAGGCCACCTGGGGAGCAAACCCCTCCACATGGGCCATCTCCTTCTGGAGGAAGCTCTCCGGGATGAACAGGGGAAAATAGGCGTTCTGATGGCCCGTCTCCTTGAGGCGCCGGTCAAACAGGCGCTGGATATTCTCCCAGATGGCGTAGCCGTAGGGCCGGATGACCATCATGCCCTTCATGGGGGCATAGTCGGCCAGCTCCGTTTTGCGAATGATCTCCAGATACCACTTGGAGAAGTCCTCGCTCTTGAGGCTGACCTGTTTTACCAAACGGTCTTGGTCGCCCAATTTTTTCTCCAACCTCGCGGAAGGTCCGGCCCATTCTAGCCGGGGGCCCTCCCTTTGTCAACTTGGAGTGGGCAACCCGCTCGGCCGTCACCCCTCGGTTTCTAGGGGGCGCGCAGCGGTCAGGATGGTGGGAGAGCAAAGGTGAGACCTGGTGAAGAAAAAATCACCCCTGATTTCATCCATAGGGGTGATTGACCCTTGTGCCGGGTCATGGCATTTTAGGCAACGTTATACCGAAATTGCATTATGGGCAAACCCAACTTGGACGACGTTTACCGAGCCCAGATCAAAGACCAAGGTTTTACCTTCCCGCTGCCCACCGTGGTGGAAGGGTTGGATGAGTCGGGCCAGAGCTTCAAAGAAGCCACCATCCTGTCTTTTATCAGCCACCAAGGCTCCACCTTCCGGCTCAGGAATCCGGTGTCCATCGGGACCAAGGTCAAGCTCATCATTGACCTGCCCAAGAAACTGTCCGAGGACCAGAGCCTGAAACTGGCCATCAAGGGCCGGGTGGTGGCCATCGAACTCGATGAACGTCAGAATGCCAAGAAAAAAATATCGGTCAAATTTGAAAGCCGATACATCATCTCTCCGGAGGCGAGCGGCCGGAAATCCTGAGTGCCTTTATGGAAGGCCCACTTCCCGCCCCTCCAGTGGGCAATGATCTCAAGGGAGAGCGGAGGGAACGCCTTTTTCAGATCCCCCTGAAGGCCCTGGTCGAGGGTCCGGATGCCGCCGGCCTGAAATTTCTGGAGAAAACGGAAGTCAGCTCCATCAACGCCCAGATGGCCTGCTTTTCCCTTAAAGCCAAGGTGCTGATCGGGGCTCGCCTCAAGCTGAATCTGGCCATTCCCTCCAGCCTGCTGCTGGGCGGCCCGTTGAATCTCTATCTCCGGGGCCGGGTGGCCCGCGTGCAGGCCCAGTCCGGCTTCAAAGCGCAGGCCATCACCATTCACCTGGAAAAAAAGTTCAATTTCCTGAAATAATTTGACATCCGGAGTTAGGATGGACTAGAATTTGACAACCAGAAACGGTCTCGGTTAAACCATGCCAAAGGGGCGCAAACAGAAGCCGAAAGCCAAGCCTCCCGCTCCCACATCCTTATCCAAAAAGATCAAGGTTGTCCTGTACTGTCCTTCGGAGATCATCCTGTCCGGGATCCGCACGGCTCTGGAAGCCTCCCGGGATATCGAAATCTCCGATATTGAAAAAAGCACCATAGAATCCTTCATCGAAGCCATCAAGCGCAGCCGTCCCCATGTCGTCCTTTTCTTCGGCAGCGAACCTCTGTTCAACATCAGGGAGATCTGCAAGGCCATCCGCGACCTGGCCGCCGCCTCCGGGAGTTCGAAGCTGCTGTTGATGGGCAATATACCCAGCCACGAGGAGATCGTCTCTCTGATCAATTCCGGGGCCCGGGGCTATTTCGACCTGAACGACACGGCCACCCAGTTGGCCGAAGCCGTACGGATCGTAAACAAGGGCGAGATCTGGCTTCCCCGGGACAAGATGAGCAGCATCATGGACCGCATCATCTCCGTTGTCGGCCGGGATATGCAGGAAAAGACGCTCGACCAGCTGACGCCGACCGAATTCCAGGTCCTGCGCCTGATCGGTCAAGGCAAGAGCAACGATGATATCGCCGGGGTGCTGTTCATCAGCAAGAACACCGTCCGTTCCCACATCAAGAGCATCTACGCCAAGTTGGACACGCACAGCCGTCTCCAATTGGCTCTGTATGCCATCAATTCGGCCCTCTTCTGACCGCGTCGGCGGACAGGAGAAAGGACAGCCATGAGCCGAACCGTCCGAAAAAAGGGGAAGGCCGTCAACCCCGGAAAAACGGCCGTGGCGTCTCTTGACCCTAAGGATTTGGACCGCCGCCGGGAATGGCGCTTCAACCTGCCTCTCCCGGCCCAGGTGGAAGGCACCTTGCCCAAGGGCCAGAGATTTCAGGAGAAAGCCACCATCGAGAACATCAGTTCCACGGGGGCCTACTTCTGCCTTGAATCGGGAGTGGCCGTGGGCTCCCGGCTGAACATCATCATCGATGTCCCTCAGAAACCAAGCGGCCGGAAAAAAATGAAACTCCTCCTGGGCGGGATCACCATCCGGCTCGAAGAGCCGAAAAAAAGGGGCATGAGGCAGGGGGTGGCGGTTCGCTTCCATCGTGATTTTCGGCTCATTCCCCCAGGGGATCCCGATTGAGGCGGGGGCCGTCCGCCCGACCCATGTTGATCGTGGCCTTGACGGGCGGCATCGCCACGGGCAAATCGGTGGTGGCCCGTTTCCTGGAAGAAAGAGGCTGCGCCGTTCATTCCGCCGACCTGGTCGCCCATGAAGTGATGGCGCCCGGCGGGCCGGCCTGGAAAAACCTGACGGCTCATTTTGGGCCGGGGATCCTCAATCCGGACCGGACCATCAACCGCCCGCGCTTAGGGGCCATCGTTTTCGCCGATGAGGCCGAACGCCGCTTCCTCAACTCGGTGGTCCACCCCCTGGTCCTGGAGAAAAAAAAGGAAGTCATCGCTCGTTTGGAGCAAGAAGGAAAAACTAAAATTTACGTCTCTGAAGCGGCCTTGACCATCGAGGCCGGATATGCCGGCTTTTTTGATAAAGTCATCGTCGCCTTCTGCCGCCCGGAGGTCCAGGTGGCCAGGCTGATGGCCCGCGACGGCCTTAGCCGGGAGGCCGCTCTGCAGAAGATCCGGGCCCAGATGCCCCACGAGGAGAAAAAAAGGCAGGCCGCCTATCTCATCGACACCTCGGGCAGCCTATCCGACACAGAAAGCCGGACCGATAGAATCTTCCGCCGGCTTAGGCACGATTACGCCGAAAAAGAAAAGAGGAAAACGGGAGCCCGGAGCTAGGGCTTCCCGGGTCGCGCTGATTTCAGGCCGGCGGCCAGCAGGGGCAGCATGATCTCATGGTGGCCCACAAAATAATAGCCCTTCCCTTTTTGCCCCACGGGCCGTAACACGACATTCTGCATTGGCCGGTAGTGGCGCTCGAAATCAAAGACGGCCGTGACCAAGCCATCCAAGGGGAAACCCTGGTTGCGGACAAAGGTTACGGCTTTGAGGAACACCTCGGGCAAGATCACCGCCGATCCGCAGTTGATGAACACTCCCCCCCCATTGAGCTTCCGAAGATGGGAGCAGAGGAGGAAGAAATCGGACAAGGAGGCTTGGCCCAGCGCCGCTCCGTCCATATGGGGATGGAAGTGAATGGTGTCCGTGCCGACGGCCACATGCACCGAGGCCGGCAGGCCGAGTTGGAAGGCCGTCCCCAACAGGCTCAGTTTCCGATATGGCCAGGACGAGGAAGCGATCATCCGGCCCACGGCCGCGCCCAGTCCCAGGCCATCAGCGGCGGCCCGGGAGACCGCCCGGCAAAGATGCTCCCCCGTCTCACGGGACATGCCGAAACGGCCAGTCCGGATGTGCTGGCCCACATCCTCCGAAGTCCGCCCGCAGTAGGCAATCTCGAAATCATGGATGATGCAGGCGCCGTTCATGGCCAGGGCCGTAATCCAGCCGCGCTTCATCAGGTCGATCAGAACAGGGTTGAGGCCGACCTTGATGACATGGGCGCCCAGGCCGAAGATGAGGCCTTTTTCCCGGCGGCGGGCGGAGGCCATTCGCTGCAGGAACTCCTGGAAATCCCGGCCGGCGAGGATGGCGGGCAGGCTAGCCACCAACCCGGCCAGGGCTGGAGTGCCGGGCACGGCTCGCCCGAAATGCCGAACATCCACCTTGCTTTTCCGGCTGCCAAGCGAAACCATCTTCAACCCGGCCGGTGATAATGGCTTATCCTTGTTTTTTGTCATCCGGAACGGCTCCTCTGTTGCTGGCCGGGGGTGGAAGGCGGAGCTTTCGGCCTCAGGAAGCGTTGGAGATATGCTTCAGTTCCTGGCCGCAGCGGAACTTGATGCGCTTCCCTTCGGAGATCTTGATTTGTTTTTGACGCCTGATATCGCGGCCGTAGCCCGTTTTCTTCCCCACGATGCGGAAACTACCGAAGCCGCGGATTTCGATTTTCTCCTCGCGGGCCAGTGCGTTCTTGAGCTCCTCCAGGATTTTCTCCACGATCAACAATGACCTGGCCCCGTTGAACGAAGAATTTTTCTCAATGGCCAGGGCAATGTCATTCTTGATCATTCGCTTCTCCACGCGTTACTATTTTTTAGTTTATCGAGGGGAAAAAGTCAAGTCAATGGCCTCGTTGACTTGACGGGGGGCGGACCCTATAATGAAAGAAGCGTGAGCAAAAGATCCCTTGTCATTTTAGGTGTTCTTCTGATTCCGCTCTGCCTGCAGGCCAAGATCTGGAAAATCACGGTGGATGCGCCCATCCATCCCGTGACCTCGGAATACATCCGTCACAGCCTGGACCGGGCTGAGGCCGAGTCGGCAGAGTTGTTCATCCTCGTCCTGAATACGCCGGGCGGGCTGGACTCCTCCATGCGGGAGATCATCGAACGAGTACTTAAGGCCCGCCCCCCGGTGGCCGCTTACGTCCATCCCAGCGGCGGCCGGGCCGCCTCAGCCGGCTTCGTCATCGGAATCGCTTGCGACCTGTTCGTCATGTCTCCCGGGACCAATACCGGCGCGGCCCATCCGGTGGGGGTGTCCCTCACCGGCCAGGAAATGGATAAAACCATGTCCGAAAAGGTCGTTCAGGACGCCGCCTCATATATTAGGACCCTGGCCGAAAAACGGGACAGGAATGTCCAAATGGCGGAAGAAGCTGTTCGGCTCAGTCGATCTTACACGGAAACCGAAGCGCTCCAGGGTGGGCTTATCGACCTGGTGGCTAAGGACATTCCGGATCTTTTGGCTCAGCTCGAGGGGAAGAAAATCAAGCGTTTCGACGGCGAGGAGACCGTTCTGGCCTTGAAGGGCCTGACCGTACAGGACGTCCCCCTTTCCGGCCGCCAGAAGTTTTTACTCACCATCTCCAACCCTAACCTGGCCTACCTGCTGCTGATGATCGGGCTGCTCGGCCTGTATTTCGAATTCGCCAACCCGGGCGCCATATTGCCCGGCGTGCTGGGCGCCATCAGCCTGCTGCTGGCCATCTTCGCTTTTCAGATCCTGCCCATCAACTATGTCGGCCTGATCCTCATCCTCCTGGCCATCGTCCTGTTCATCCTGGAAGTCAAGGTCCACAGTTATGGTATGCTATCGGTGGGAGGTCTCCTGTCCATGATTATCGGCTCGCTCATGCTCATCAAGGCGCCCATTCCGGAGTTGCGGCCCAGCTTGCGCTTCGTGATTCCGGTAGCCCTGGGCTTTGCCCTCATTTTCGTCTTCCTGGTTTGGCTCGTCGTCCACAGCCATCGGGCGCGGGTCCAGACCGGGCGGGAAGGGCTGCTTGGAGAGACGGGCGTGGCCCTCACCGACCTGAACCTCGAGGGCAAAGTCTTTGTCCACGGTGAGTATTGGAAGGCCCGGGCCGAGGAGCCCATCCCCAAGGGCAGCAAGGTCGTCATCTCCGGCGTCCAGGACAATTTGACCGTCCGGGTAAGCCGGTCCCAGGACCAGGGCTGACCGAAGGTCGGCCCGGTCCCTCGAAACGGCGGCAGGGGATCGAGCCCGCCGTCGAAGGAGGAGAATATGACTTTTTATCCATTGTGGATCATCATCGGCATCCTGGCCCTCTACATCCTGAACTCCATTAAGGTCCTGCGGGAGTATGAAAGGGGGGTCATTTTCCGCTTGGGCCGCGTTCTGCACAAGCCCAAAGGACCCGGCCTCATCCTGGTCTTCTCGCCCATCGACCGCATGGTCCGGATCAGCCTGCGGCTCATCACCATGGACATCCCGCCTCAGGACGTCATCACCAAGGACAACGTCACGGTCAAGGTCAACGCCGTCCTCTACTTCAGGGTCATCGACCCGCTCAAGTGCGTGATCGAGGTCCAGGATTATATCTACGCCACCTCCCAGCTGGCCCAGACGACCCTGCGGAGCCTCCTCGGTCAGGTTCCGCTCGACGACCTCCTCTCGGAGCGGGACAAGCTGAACGCCCGCCTCCAGGAGATCATCGAGCAGCACACCGACCCCTGGGGCATCAAGGTCCAGCTCGTCGAGATGAAGCAGGTCGATCTTCCGGAGAACATGATCCGGGCCATCGCCAAGCAGGCTGAGGCCGAGCGCGAACGCCGGGCCAAGGTCATCCACGCCGAAGGCGAGTTCCAGGCAGCGGACAAGCTCACCCAGGCCGCCGATATCATTTCCAGGAATCCCCAGGCCCTCCAGCTCAGGTTCCTGGGGACGCTGACGGAGATCGCCGCCGAGAAGAACTCCACGATCATCTTCCCCCTGCCCCTTGAACTGTTGAAGGCTTTCACCTACAATCCTGATAAGGAGAGAAAGTGAGCCGTTTATGAACAGAAGCAAAGAACCCCGCGAGCTGCAATTCACCAGCGGGCAATTGGTGGTCGTTTTCGTACTGATCATCGCCCTGGGCGCTTTTATCTTTATCCTGGGCGTCTCGGTGGGCAAAAAACAGGCTCGGCTGGCCGAAGGGCCTGTATCGCCCTCCAAGACTTCCGTGGAAAAAGTGGCCCGCCAGGCCAAGCCGGCCGTTGAGCCGAAAACCAAGGCCGCCGCCGAGGCCGGATCTCAAGTTTCCCAGCCATCCTCCTCGGGCAAGAAAGCGGCAAAATCCGATATTCAGCAGGAAATCGCCACTTTCCAGGCTCAACAAAAAACCTCCAAGACAGCGGCTCAGGAGACCAAACCGGCGGTCTCCAAGTCTCAGCCAAAATCCCAGCCTAAACCTGTCACCTCCGAGGCCAAAACCCCGCCCAAATCGACGGCCACCGCCACTAACACAAAAACCCAGCCTAAAACGGCAGTATCCTCGGCAGCCTCCCAGGTGAAGCCCGCCGCCAATCTGTACACCATCCAGGTTACAGCCGCCACTCAGAAAACCGAAGCTATCCGAGTGGCCGAGTCCATAAAAGCGCTCGGCTTCGCCGCTGTGGTTCTTGATCCCCTTCCCACCGATAGAACACCCTACTACCGAGTCAGGGTGGGCGGCTATCCGAATGAACAGGACAGGAGCTTGGCGGCGGACAGACTGGCCGCTGCGCTCAATAAAAAAGCGAGCGACTTCTATTATCCCCCGCTTGAAAAAACTAAGTGAAAAGAACGCTGGCCGATATCGGGCTGGCCCTGGGCAGCGGCTTGCTGACGGCCTTGGCCTTTCCAAAATTCAACCTCGCTTTTTTGGCCTGGATTTCGCTCATCCCCCTTTTTGACATTATATTCAGGAGCAGCCCCAAACGATCTTTCTGGTTCGGCCTTTTGGCCGGGCTGTCCTTCTACGGCCTGCTCCTGTACTGGATCCCGGCCGTACCGGCCCACTACGGCGGCCTGTCCCCCGCCTTCAGCCTGTTGGTGGACATCGTCCTCGTCCTGTTTTTATCCCTCTTCTGGGGGGTGGGGAGCCTCATCCTATCCAAGGTCAGCGGACGATGGCCGCTCATCGGCTTCCTGGTGGCCCCCTTCATCTGGGTGGCCCAAGAATATGGCGTTACCACCATCTTCACCGGATTTCCCTGGGGCCTCCTGGGATACAGTCAGCATGCCAACCTGTGGCTGATCCAGGCGGCGACGGTGGCCGGTGTGTACGGCGTGTCCTGGATTTTAATCTTCTTCCAGAGTTCCTTCATCTTCAGCTATCGGCGCAAACAACGGACCCCTTTTGCCGTCGGCCTGGCCGTATTGGTCCTGGCCCATACAGCCGGGCTGATCTCCATGGGCCGCCCCCAGCCCGCTTCAGATTCCTTCCAGGCCGCCGTCGTCCAGGGCAACGTATCTTCGGACATCGCCTGGGACAAAGTCCCGGCGTCTTTTGTTAAGGGGCTCTTTGAAAAACACCTTGATTTGACCCGCCGGGCGGCCAAGGAGGGCGCCCAGCTCATCATCTGGCCCGAGTTCTCCGTGCCCTTGTGCTTCTCCTGCAGCGACCCGCTGGCCCTAGGCTTCAAACATAAGTTGCTCAACTATGTGAAACAGACGGGCCGGACTTTGCTCATCGGCACCATTGAAGTCTCCATCCAGGAGGAAAAGACCGAATACTACAACACCGCCCTCGGCCTCCAACCCGACCTGCCCATCACCGAGTACCATAAGATGCACCTGGTGCCCTTCGGAGAATACACGCCCTTTCCTGGCCTGTTCGGTTTCGTCAAACATATGACCCAGGCCATCGGTGAGGTCACTCCCGGCCTGAATACCACCCTCCACAGCTTCGGACAACTCCGCTTCGGCTCTCCCATCTGCTATGAGATCATTTTCCCCGACCTCGTCCGTCGGTTCGTCAAGAACGGCGCCGACTTCCTGGTGACCATCACCAACGACGGCTGGTATGGTCCGACCTCCGCCCCTCATCAGCATTTTGCCATTGCCGTCTTTCGGGCCGTGGAGAACCGACGCTTCCTGCTGCGGGCGGCCACCACGGGGGTGAGCGGTATCATCGACCCCTGGGGCCGCGTCGTTCAGAAGTCCAAGATCATGACCGCGGCCTTTTTAACCGGGACGGTAACACCGCGCCGCGGCCAGACCATCTACACCCGCTACGGGGACGTTTTCGCCTGGGTCAGCTTGACTTTGACCCTGGTTGCCTTTATCCTAGCCTTCTTTTTGGGGACCCATGACCGACAAAGAAAAAAGACCTACCGCAAAATATATTGACCTCGAACCCAGGCTGAACGCCGCCTTTCAAAAGTACGAGGAAGTCCGAGGTTTTCTTTGACCTGACAGCCAAGAAAGCCGAAATCGAAACCATCGACCGGGAGTTGGCCTCGCCCCAGACCTGGAAGAACCCCAAGGCCGCCCTACCCCTGCGGCAGCGCAAGAAAAAGCTGGACAAGGAGGTCAAGCTATATTCCCTCCTCCGACAGAAACGCGAGGACCTGGATGTCCTGCTGGAGCTCGCGGCTGAGGGAGAAGAGGTCGGGGACGACCTGGCCCAAGGTTTGGCGGACCTTGAGCGCCGGCTGAACGAAGCCGAGCTGCAAGCCTTGTACTTCGAGGACGATGACGTCCGCAACGCCATCTTGACCGTCCATCCCGGCGCGGGCGGCACGGAATCCCAGGACTGGGCCCAGATGCTGCTGCGGATGTACCTCCGCTACGCCGAGCGGAAAGGCTACAAGACCGAGGTCCTGGATATGCTGGCCGGCGAAGAGGCGGGGCTCAAGAGCGCCACGGTGCGCATCCAGGGCGATTTTGCCTTCGGCAACCTCAGCCAGGAAACGGGGGTTCACCGACTGGTCCGCATTTCCCCCTTCGATTCCAACAAACGCCGACACACCTCCTTTGCCGCGGTCTTTGCCTATCCTGAGGTCGACGAGGAGATCGAGATCAACATCAACCCTGAAGACCTGCGCATCGACACTTTCCGCGCCGGAGGGAGGGGGGGGCAGCACGTCAACGTCACCGACTCGGCTGTGCGCATCACCCATCTCCCCACCGGCATCGTCGTCCAGTGCCAGAACGAACGCTCCCAGCACAAGAACAAAGCCTCAGCCATGAAAGTCCTCCTGGCCCGGCTGTACGAAATGGAACGGAAGAAGAAAATGGAGAAGATCGAAAAGATCGAGGATTCGAAGTCGGACATCGCCTGGGGCAACCAGATCCGGTCCTACGTGCTCCACCCCTACAAGATGGCCAAGGACCTGAGGACCAAACTCGAGACTTCGGACGTGGAGGCGGTGCTCGACGGCGACCTGGAGGACTTCATCAAGGCCAGTTTGGTTCAGCGCAAGAAGTCGGAAGGGGCGGGCTAACCGCCCACTCCCCTATCCTTCGCTTCTTCCCAGAGCGCATCCATTTCTTCCAGGGAAGCCTGAGCCGGGTCTCTGCCCTGCTCTCGAAGCCTGCTCTCAATATAAGCGAAACGCTCCCGGAAGCGTGTATTGGCTCCCAGCAGGGCGGTTTCCGGGTTGACCCCGGCCTTGCGCGAAACATTGGCCGCGGCGAACAGAAGATCGCCCATTTCCCGGCCAATGGCATTCTTCTCCCCGGCCTTCAGGGCTTGTTCGAGTTCATGGAGCTCCTCATAAAGCTTGGCCAAGGCTTCCTCCGTCCGCTCCCAGTCGAAGCCCACCAAAGAAGCTTTCTGTCCGATCTGAAAGGTGGCGGCCAAGGCCGGCAGGGTCCGGGGCAGCCCATCGAACAAAGAGTCCCGGTTTTTCTCCGCCTGTTTCTGCCTGTGCCATTCCTCCAGCACCCGCACCGACGAATCCAGCCTTATGTCGCCGAAAACATGGGGATGGCGCCGGATCATCTTGCCGTTGATGGATTCGACCGACTCGGCCAGATGGAAGGCGCCTTTTTCTTCATAGATCCGCGCCAGGAAAACAACCTCCATAAGCACATCGCCCAATTCCTCGCGGACCGACTCGGCCTTCCCGGATCGGACGGCCTCCACCACTTCATAGACCTCCTCCAGCAGATAATTCAGGATGGTCGTCTCGTCCTGCTCCTTATCCCAGGGGCAGCCGTTCTCCCCCCGAAGGGTCTTAATGATCTCAGCCAGGCGGGTGAATCCTGTCCCGGCTTGAAGCGGCGTGGTCATTCCCTTCGCCCTCCCTTGAATTTCTCGAATGGCAATTGTAGAATGAGTCTTTCATTATACCATGGCCACTGATAACGGACAGCCCAAGAACAACAAAGAGTCCCTTCCCCTGCTCGATTTCAGCACGCTGGTCCTGCCCTTCTTCACTCAAGGCTTGGTTTCCTTGGGTTTATTGGAAGATCCGATCCGGATGGAAAATAAAGAGAACCTGACCCTGGCCAAGAGGCTCATCGACCTACTCGGCCTGCTCAAAGAACGGACCAAGGGCAACCTCACGCCGGAAGAGGATAAATTCCTGGAATCTTGCCTGCACCAACTCCGGACAGCCTATCTGCACAAGGCCCAGATTATAGAGCCTTAAGCCGGGATGAAGGTCTTCACACGGCTCGAGGAAGCGGCCTCCTTTTCAAAGCCCAGAGCCGTGGCCGTTGGCAACTTCGACGGCGTCCATCTCGGACACCGGAAGATACTCCAATGTCTGGTCCGGCAAGCCCGGCGGCGCGGCCTTTCTTCCCTGCTTCTCACCTTTTCCCCGCACCCCGAAAAAATTTTGGGCAAAGGCCGGATGCTCATGCTCCAAACTCTGGCCCAGCGACTGCAGGAGGTCAAAAAATCGGGAGTCAAAGCGGTCCTGGTCATGCCCTTCGGCCGGCGTTTCTCGACGCTGCCGCCGCACCCTTTTCTGGACCGGGTACTGGTCAAGGTCCTGAAGGCCCGGACAGTCCTGGTGGGTGAGAATTTTCATTTCGGCCGGAACCGGGCCGGATCGGTGACAACCCTCAAGGAATACAGCCTAAAGACCAAGGCCTTTGATGTTTGCATCATCCCTCCCGTCGAGAAGGCCGGCGGGCCGGTGAGCAGCAGTCGTATCAGGGGCTTGCTCCGGGAAGGCCGGGTCGAGCTGGCCGGCGCTCTGCTCGGACGGCCCTATGAGATCGCCGGAGCGATTGTCCGCGGCCGCTCGGTGGGCCGCCGGCTGGGCTTCCCCACCGCCAACCTCAGGCCTCAGAACGAAATCCTGCCGTCGGGTATCTTTATCAGCCTGGCCGGTATCGGCCGAGGTTGGCATCCCTCCCTGACCTACATCGGGCGGCGGCCCACCTTCGGCCCGGGCCGCCTTCACGTCGAAACCTACCTCCTCCGCTTCCAAGGAAACCTCTATGGCCGCAAGGCAACCGTCCGGTTGCTCCGTAGGCTGCGGCCTGACCGGAAGTTCTCGAGCGCCGCGGCTCTGACCCGTCAGATCGGCCGGGATGTCCGGAAGGCAGTTTCCTACTTCTCCCACCAAAGCTCCTAAGTTGCTCTGATTTCATGTTTTTAAAGAGGCGTCGGGATCGCCCCCCTAGCGGAGACGCCTCCAAACTTCTTTAAAATTTATTTACCCTCCCGACCCCCCTAGGGAAATATGGGGGAGCTCGATGGCGTCTCCGGAAAGGTCGGAGGGGGGCCCCATCGTTTCGTTGGGGGGAACCGCCGGGACTGGTTCCCAAGGGGGCCAGGTGGCGATCCCGGCGCCGATAAGAAATCTTATAAACGGAGAGGCAGGCTGACGGCCAACATTTCTTGACATTTTGCAGTAGATATAGCATTTTGAGGAGATCCGTCCCCGAGGAGCAACCGATGGACGAAAAGATCAAAGCCCGGATCATGGACGCCAGCAAGATCCGGCGCATCCTGCACCGCATGGCCACGGAGATTATCGAGCGGAATCGCGATTTGCGCAACATGGTCATCGTCGGCATCCGCACGCGGGGCATCTATATCGGCAAGAGGATCTCCAAGCTGATCAAGGACATGGAGAAGGTGGACGTACCGGTGGCTGTTATGGACATCACCCTTTACCGGGACGATTTTACCGAGCTGGAGACCCAGCATATGGTCCACAAGACCGAAATCAAGTTTCCCATCTCAAAAAAAGACGTGCTGCTGGTGGACGACGTTCTATTCACCGGCCGGACCATCCGGGCGGCCATGGACAGCCTGTTCGACCTGGGCCGGCCGCGCTCCATCCAGCTTCTGGTCCTCATCGATCGCGGCCATCGGGAGCTGCCCATCCGAGCCGACTATGTGGGCAAGAACCTGCCCACTTCCCGACGTGAGCTCGTCCAGGTCCGCTTCAAGGAGGTGGACGGCGTGGACGAAGTCCTCATCACCGAGCCGACGGCCTTGACCAAAGCCAGAAAAAAATAGGGCGCCCCAGTGAAGCTATTACTAAAAAACGGTCGGGTCGTCTGCCCCGGCTCGGGACGGGAGGGAGTGCTGGACATCCTGATCGAGCGAGGCAAGATCCAGAAGGTCCAGCCCCGGATCCGGGTCGCCGGCGCCAGGGTCATTGACGCCAGCGGGCTGGTGGTGGCGCCCGGTTTCATTGATATGCACGTCCATCTTCGAGAGCCCGGCCAGGAGGACAAGGAGACGATCGAGACGGGCAGCCGAGCGGCGGCCAAGGGCGGGTTCACCACCATTTGCTGCATGCCCAACACCGTGCCGCCCAACGACAACGCGGTCATGACCCGCTTTATCCAGGACAAGGCCCGCAACGCGGCGGTCAATGTCCTGCCCATCGCCGCCCTGACCCGGGGCCTGGAGGGCGAACAGCTCACCGAGATGGCCGACCTGGTCTCGGCCGGGGTCGTGGCCTTCTCTGACGACGGCTATCCGGTTTGGAACTCCCAGGTCATGCGGCAGGCCCTGGAACGCGCGCGCCTCCTGCCCACTCTGGTCATCGACCATTGTGAGGACAAGAGCTTGAGCGGCGAGGGCGTTATGAATGAGGGGGCCCGCTCTGTTCGCCTGGGCCTGCCGGGCATGCCCGCCGCGGCCGAAGAGGTCATGGTGGCCAGGGATATCATTCTGTCCGAGATGACCGGCGCCCGCCTCCATATTGCCCACCTCAGCACCAAGGGCGCCGTTCGGCTGCTGCGGGAGGCGAAAAAGCGGAAGGTGGGGGTCACGGCCGAAGTGACGCCCCACCATCTCTGTCTGACCGACGAGGCCTGCGTTGTGGCCGACGCAAATTTTAAGGTCAACCCTCCCCTTCGCGGCCGGGAGGACGTCGCCGCCCTGCTGGCCGCAGTCAAAGAAGGCCTGATCGATGTCTTCGCCACCGACCACGCTCCCCACACGGCTCAAGAAAAAGGAAAAGGGTTCGTTAAGGCGCCCTTCGGCATCAACGGTCTGGAGACGGCCGTTTCCCTGCTTCTCGACCGTCTGGTCAATAAAAGAGCGCTGCCTCTAAAGCAATTCGTTCGGATGATGTCCACCGCCCCGGCCGGCCTGCTTGGCCTCAAGAACAAGGGTGTCCTTCGTCCCGGCGCGGACGCCGACTTGACCCTGCTTGACCTCCAGCGCGAAATCGTGGTGAATGTCGGTTCTTTTGCCTCCAAGAGCCGGAACTCCCCCTTCCACGGCTGGAAATTGAAAGGCGTCCCGGTGGCCGCCATTGTCGGGGGCCGGATTTCCTATCCTTTTGACGGCCGCCTGCCGGGAGAGAAGGGCTGAGCCGAACCCCCGCGCCACCGGCCATGAAACTCAAGCTCGCCCAGGTCGAAAAGAAAATCGGCCACACCTTCAACGACCAGGACACGCTCCGGGAAGCCTTGACCCACAGCTCCCACTCCTACGAAAAACAGGGATGGGGCGGACGGGACAATGAGGTCCTGGAGTTCCTGGGAGACTCGGTGATCGGGTTGGCGGCCGCCGATTTCCTCCAGTCCTCTTACCCCGGAATGAGCGAGGGGGAATTGTCCAAGTTCAAGGCCCTGGTCACCAGCACCGCCTGCCTGGCCGCCTTTGCCGAAAAGATTAAACTGGACAAGGCCTTGCTCCTGGGACGGGGCGAGGAAAAGAGCGGGGGCCGCAAAAAGAAGACTCTGCTGGCCGGTGTCTTCGAGGCCGTAGTGGGGGCCATCTACCGCGATGGCGGGTACGAGCCGGCCCGGAGTTTTGTCAAGCCTTTCCTGGAGGCCGCCCTAAAAAAACTTAAGAGCCAGCCTTGCCTTATCAACAACTACAAATCGGCTTTGCAGGAATCGCTCCAGAAGGACGACCTGCCCGCCCCGGTCTATAGGACCGTGGCGGCCACCGGTCCGCATCACCAACGCGTTTTCCTGGTCGAAGTCTGCTGCGCGGACGGAAAGACGGCCAAAGCCAAGGGAGGTTCCATCAAGGACGCCGAACAGAAAGCCGCCCAGAAGGCGCTCAAAGGGCGGCTTGGCCGCAAGATGCGCTCCCTGCCGGGAGAGATGTTCTGGCTGAAGAAGGAGTAGCTCTCGGGCCAAAAATGGCTAAATGTGTCCGCTGCCGGAAGCGCAAAGCCAAACGACATTGCCCCGGCCTGGCCGGCGACCTGTGTCCTCTATGCTGCGGACAGCACCGGAACCGCGGCATCCGCTGCCCGGCCGGCTGCCCCTTTCTGGCCCAACAGGCCGAGGGCCGGGAACAGGATATTTTTCAAGACGAGCGCCTGGTTTGGCTGGCCTATACGATCGAAATGACCCTCAGGGCTTTGGCCGAAAAATATTCCTCCTTTACCGATGGGCAGGCCGTCCAGGCCCTGGAATATGCCTCTGACAAGCTCCTCCGCTCCCGCAGCCTCATCATCCTCCCCGGAGAAATCGTCCAGGCCCGGAACGATGCGGGGGAAGCCGTCTTCCAGGCGATGGAGAAATGCCGTTTTGAACGAAGGATCTTTCTCCCGGGCAGCCAGACGGCCTATGCTCAGGAAGAAAAGCTGAAGGTCCTGGAGCGCATCCTGACGGCTGTCCGCTCCCACCTTCGGAACTCTTCAGACGGACGAATTTTTCTCGACCAGCTTGTGGCGCGCCACCGTCGGGCCGAAGAGATGTCCCGTCCCTAGTGTCCCGTCTCAAAATTTCCTTAGTCATCCACAGAGACGGGACACTTCCAGGGGGGAGTCAAGCTCCCCCCTCGGCGCTTCGCTCCGCTCCGCTGACCCCCTGAGGGGGGCCACGCCGCCCCCCTCAAACTCCCCGGCGGTTGTGCGTCTTTCTTGGT
>Ga0315293_10002840_pt1 | contig 16684 bp, 21 predicted proteins | sample YL17G13_20_MG_FD_203071 | JGI IMG/M metagenome (GOLD analysis project Ga0315293, IMG submission 203071) | Sediment microbial communities from Yellowstone Lake, YNP, Wyoming, USA - YL17G13_20 | ecosystem: Environmental > Aquatic > Freshwater > Lake > Sediment | place: USA: Wyoming | collected...
GGTGAGGCGACGAACGGACGTGGCCGCTCCATGCAGGATGGCGGGCGGGTGCGCCCCAGCCGCTAACGGGCGGCAAGGGTCGACAACTCGCGGCGACGAGTAGTTGAGCGGACTCGTGATCTGCGTGGTGTCGAACGCGAGCACTGCGGGCACGGCGGTGCTCCCGTTGTTCTGCGCTTGCAGCGTGGGGGAAAACTCCTCGGTCGTGGCACAGCCGCCCCACGAAGCCGCGGATTGACCGGACTTGAACGCGAGCGTCGGGGGTTGGCTGACGCAGTTGTGCATCCGGAAGTTGTTGCTGCCTTCGTGCGAGTAGGTCTTCCCCTCGTTCGCGGAGATGGGATCGGCCACGACCCCGTCGCCCGTGAACACCAGCGTGTCCTGGTCGCCGCGGTCGGCGTCGGCCGACAGGGGCGGGTCGACCTCGCTGGGGGCTCCATCCTTGCCACGGGTGAAGTGAGAGGCCTTGAAGCAGACGCCGGGCGCTACTCCTCCGACTCCTCCATCGAGTCCGACTCCGCGCTCCTCGCCTCGGGTGTCGTTGAGCCCGTGCTCAATGTTTACGATCCCCACATGCCCGCCCCCGTTCGCCCAGGTGTTGGCGTGCGGCGTGGCGCGCAGCGTCGGGCTCCGATCTTCGATCGACAGGACATGGCTCCCATGGCCGGGGTGCTTGTCGTGGCCGGCGATGCACGGCTGGAACTCCTCGCTAAAGGCGATCCCTTCCGCTTTCTGGGAGAGGTCGCAGCCGAACGCCACCCTCGGCACCAGCACGCCGATCTCCACCTTCTTGTAATCCTCCGCCATGAGCGGCGTGGCGATCTCCCCGACCGTCCGCTGGTAACCGTTGAACGCTACCGCTCCACCCGGCTCCGCAGCGCGGCCTCCAGCATCGGCGGGAGCTTCTTTCCGCGCGTTTCGGCGCACGCCTTCGGGCTCAAGGAGTACCGCTCCGGCACGGCTCGACTCGCCTCCAGCACATCCGACAACGAACACGCGCTTCCGTCGCTGGGCCAGTCCGAAGTACTGAGCGTCCAGCACTCTCCAGGCGAACCCATACCCGAGTTCTGCCAGCGCCCCGAGGAAGGCTCCCAGCGCCCGTCCTCCGTCCGACGACAGGACACCGGGGACGTTTTCCCAGACCACCCAGCGCGGGCGAAGTACATCAACCAGTCGGCAGAAGTCCAGCGTGAGGCCACCTCGACCGCCACCGATTCCGGCACGGAGGCCGGCGACGGAGAAGTCTTGACACGGCGTGCCCCCGACGAGGACGTCGAGGGGGCCGGCGGGGTCGTGGTGGACCGGGTGGGAGGGATCGAGGAGGGCAGTGAAGTCGCCATAGTTGGGCACTCCGGGGTAGCGGTGGGCGAGGACAGCAGAGGGGAAGGGTTCAATCTCGCAGAACCACGCAGGCTCCCACCCGAGGGGGTGCCACGCCGACGTAGCCGCCTCGATGCCGGAACAGACGGAGCCGTACCTCATGGAGACACCCCCCGCCACGACCAGCAGGGCACGACCTCGGCGGGCTCGCCTGCCCACGCCCGGTCCCATTCGAACCAGCCGTAGGCGCAGGAATCCGACTTCCCGTTGCCCGTGAAGGAGGGGCGCTCCGCCAGCACCGTCACCCGGCGAAGGGGCCAGACCTTCCACACGCCCACCCTCCCTGCGGACTCCAGCGCCGCAAGGCGCAGGAGGAACGCCACGCGGGAGGCGATGGTCAGGGCCTGGGCGACGTGGGCCTCGAAGTTCTTGAACGGGGGGTTCCCCACCACCCAGTCGAACGTCGTGGTGGGGAGCAGCGTCAGGAAGTCCTGCTCGTACCACCCCGAGCAGGGGGGCGGCGCAATGTCCGCGGCGACTACCGCAGGCGTGCGCCGCAGGAGCGCGTCGACGAAGGCCCCGCCCCCGGCGTGGGGCTCGAGCACCTCGTCGCCGGGGCGGATGTCCAGCAGGCCGACGAGGGCCCCGGCGAGGACGGGGTCCGTGAAGTATGCGTCGTTGAGGTGCCTCACTGGTCCGCCCGCCGGCGCAGCACGCGCCACTCTTTGAGGGTCAACATCGGCCGCGGCCCCGTGCGGCTCAGGCCCAGGTTGGCCTGGCCGTTCCAGATGGCGAGGTCCCCCAGCTCCTGCTGGTACGCCTCCCAGGCTGCGGGCCAGGTGTCGGGGTCGGTCCCTACCGCCCCCATGCTCACGAGCCTCCGCGAGTCCCGCCGGCACGCGCCGTAGCGGGCGTGCTTGCGGTCGCAGCCGGCCCAGTGGCACCTCCTGCCCGGCGCCGGCGCCGTCGCCACCGGCGGCGCGGCCTCGACCAGGTGGCGGCCGCTCTCCTTGAACACCACCAACGTCCTCCTCGCCGTCCCCCACGCCGTCGCCGCGGCCGGCGCCACGGGGACCGTCGGGGGAGGGGCCAGCACGATCCCATTGACCTCCCGCCAGCACGGGCCGCACCGGCGGCCGGGGTAGGACTGGGGGCCCTCGCCGCAGTTTACGCAGCGAGTGACCTCGCGAGTCAAGGACCCCCCGAAGGGGTCGGGGGGTCGCGCCGGCTGCGTCTCCGCAGCGCGTAGGCCGGGCAGGCCCAATGGTTCGCTCACCCGGATTGGACGGGAGATTGAGCCAGGCCCCGTGAGGGCGGCGCGGTAATCGTCATTCCCCGGCGGCATCGTACACCGCCAGGCGTTGAGCGGCGTCCATCGCGTAGTAGTGGAGCAGCTTGGCCAGGTCCCCGGAGGGGGGCTTCCTCGAGCCGCGCTCCCACAGAGAGAGGGTGGACCGACAGACGCCGATCGCCGCCGCAGCCGCGGTCTGGCTGACGCTCCGGGGGCGAGCATTGTACAGGAGCAGATGGAAGGGCATGGCGACGACTATCTCATTCACCTTGCGTACACAACAACTTTCGGTGCGCTCTTTTATTTGCATTCACTCCCTTGCCTTTCGCCCGCCCGTGGAGCATGCTGGCGTGGCGGCATGGAGCCGCATGGAGCAACGACGATGACCCCTCACCTCACCGCCGCGATGCTTCGCGGCCTCGATGCCTGCTCCGATCAAGTGGCAATCTTCGCCGCGGCGTTCCCCGATGGCGTAACGATGCCGACGGAGGACTCCGAGATCGCTGCGCTCGCGGCGAGTGTCGCGCCGTTGCGGCTCGATGCCGACTGGGCGGCGGCGGTGTTGCTGTCTCCCGCGGCCAGCCGCGCTTACGCTGAGTCCCGCGCCGCGGCCCTCCGCGCCTACGCCGCGGACTACGCCGAGGACTGCGCCCCGGCCCGCCTCGCCTACGCCGAGGCCTGCGCCGCGGCCAGCCGCGCCGAGGCCGCCGCTGTGGCCAGCCGCGCATACGCCGAGGCCGCCGCTGTGGCCAGCCGCGCATACGACGAGGCCACCGCCACAGCGCTGCTACGGGCGGGCCGCGACCACGGATGGACCGACTTCACCACCACCGCCAACAAGGAGTAACGACGATGACCCCCACCGAACTCACCGCCACCGCCGAGGCGATGCGCGCCTTTCTCGACGCCCACCAGATCGAATACATCATCGACGCCAAGCTGAGCGCCTACAAGCCTGCGCTACACCTCCGCTTGGAGGACTTCGCCCGCGTGTACGCCGGTAAGGCGGTGCCTGTCGAAACCACCACGGGCTACGACCACCTGCGAATGGAGTGCAACGACTTCCACGGCGGCCGGTTCGACGTGCTCGCCTGCCGCCCCATGCCGATGGTGATCGGCCCGCGCGTCGAGGTGCTGCCGTGAGCCCCGCCGACCGCTACCATGACGAGATGCTCGACCGCTACGCCGCCGACTTCTACGGTGGCGACGACGACGACGACGACGACGAAACCGACACCAACGAGGAGGACAAGTAATGACCGCCGAACGCGAAATGCTCACCCTGAAATGGGGCACGTTGAAAGCATGGGACTTCAAGCGCCAAGAGACGATCGATGCCGCCAAGCGTTACGCCGCCCTCGGGTGGTCAGGCTCGGCGATGAGCCAGCCGAATACGTCGGCACACAAGGCCGCCTTGTGTGAGTTGATCGACATCATCGACGCGGACACCATCGGCAACGATTGGGAGGGGACCGAAATGACCAAGGACGAGGCGAAGTCGTATGTGATGGGGTACGGGAAATGACCCCCGAGAACCTGCGCGCGATCCGCGCCATCCACGCGCGCATCGTGCCCGCCATGATCGCCGGCAAGGGCTGGGAGGAGGCGTATCGTCAGGATGTCGGCGCGCTGCTCGCGGCTCTTGACGAGCAGGCGGCCGACCTCGCCGCCCTCCGCATCGAGCACGAGGCCCACGCGGCGCTGTTGACGTTGGCGAGGCGCGACCGTGACAAGGCGCGGGCATTCCTCACGAGTGATGGCTACCGGTCCTGCACGTCGGCCGCCTGCAACTGCGGCGGTTGGCACAAGGCCACCCCATGACGCCCCTCATCCTCGACCCATTCGCCCGCTGGGTGGCCGTCTACGATGCCGCCGTAGCCGCGTTCGCCGCCGGCCTCGTCACCGGTAACCACCCGTTGTGGGCCGACCTCGACCCCGACGAACTGGTGAGCCGCAGCGAGCGGGGCGCGATCGAGCAAATCGCCAAGCAGCGCGTCGAGGGCTACCAGCCCGCGGCGTACTGACCAGATGCCCGGCAATCTCGCCGGGCTCACGGGGGCCGAACTCGGTGCAGGGAACGGCCCCCGTGTAACTCTCCTCAACTCGCGCCAACGCGCATCCGATAGGACACCCATGACCATCTACGCTCTCGTCACCGACGCCCACGACACCGCCGTAAACCACGGATGGTGGGATGGCTTCTACTCGCCCGGCCTGTTTGGCGACCAGATCGACCGCGCCGCGGTGCTCGCCACGGTGCCGGAAAAGCTGTGCCTCGTACACTCCGAGGTGAGCGAGGCGCTGGAGGACTACCGGGTAGGCAAGCTGACCACCACGCTCCGGGAGGACGGCAAGCCCGAGGGCCTGCCCAGCGAGCTGGCCGACGTGGTTATCCGCATCGCCGACCTGTGCGGGGCGCTCGACATCGACCTCGAAGCCGAGATCGTGGCCAAGCTCGCCTACAACAAGACGCGCAGCTACCGTCACGGCGGGAAGGTCTGCTGATGGCGCGCACGATCGAAGTCCGCCACGAAGGCGGCCTCGTCTACTGCGATGGCCTCGGCATGACCGCCGCGGAGGCCGACAGCCTTGCCCGCCTGCTGCAAGCCGCGGCGATCGATGCGCGGGCGTGGGCTGTTGGCCTCCGTCACGACCAAGCGGGGGCTGCCAAGGTCGCTTGGCTGGAGGCGGCCGGTCTGACGCACATCACCATCGCGGGGATCGGACTCGGGGTCCGCGGCGCGAGCTACCTTGCTCGCCGCGATGGGCTGCCGGTCGTCGTCTCCCCCAGCGGCGAGGCTCCCGCGAGGTCTGCCGCTCATGTCGGTCCCGGCCCCGCGCTGGAGGCTCGCGTGTACGGTGGGCGGAAGTGGCGGCCGGTTGCCGACCTGTGGGAGTATCGCCGCATCAGCGCGTGGCGCGTGGCGCAGTCGTGATCGACCCCTTCGACCACGCCGTATCCGCCGCGCTCGCCGCTCTTGTAGCCGGGCGGGCGCCTTCGGTCGACGAGATGGACCCGCGGGGGGAGACGGATACCTGCCTGCTCGTGCTGGCGGCGAGCAGGGCCAGGGATGAGCACCACGCCGCCCCGAGTAGCGGCACCAAGGAGACGACATGAGCGAGCCAACCCCGTCCGCGTGGGCGACCGATACCGCCGATGCGGTCTACTGCCGCACAGTGGAGGCATGGAATGTCAGCGTTGGCGGGAGCCTCGGCGACCACCTGCGCTATGCCCTCGCCGAAGCCCTCGACGCCGCCGAACTCCGCGGCCACACCCGCGCCGTGGAGGAGATTGTGACGTGGCTACACGCCGAGGTGGACGCCGCTCTGTCGATGCGAATGCCCGCCCGAGCATCAACGTTCCTCGCCGCGGCTGAGGCCCTCGAACGCGGCGACCACCGCGAGGAGCCTACCCCGCCCCGCTGATCTCCCCCAGCGCCGCCCGCGCGCCCGCCAGCCGCCCTTCCTGCGCGGGCGTCCGCCGTGGCAGCGCCTCCAACCGCGCGACCGTCGCCGTCCACTGACGCACGAGGCGAGCGCGGCGGATCGCAGGGTCGGGCGTTGAAATGAGCGCGACCAGAGCGCCGGCAAGGCCGACGATGGCGCCGATCATCCGTGCGGCAACGCCGACCACGCCGCGAGGCTCATCCTCTCCCACCCGCTCCCACCGCGAAACGGGCCGCCCACCGCGCGCTCGGTCGCCGGCCCCCACACGCCATCGGCCTCGACGCCAGCGGCCACCTGAGCGAGCCGCACGCGCTGCTGTACGGGCACCTGTACATGGGGGCAATCCACGAGCCCGGTCCACGCGCCGCCCCATTCCAGGTCGTGCGACTGCGCCGCCCTGCCCCATCGCGCCCACGCGGGATCGGCCGCGCTCGCGACGTACTTCCCTGCGCGCATCACGGCGACATCGGCGGCGAGGGCCGGAGCGAACTGGTGGAGAGACAGCCGGTTCACGCCGTCGGCTTTCGATCGGCCTTCGGCGAAATACTTGGCCTGCGTGGCGGTCGATCGCACCGACTCCACGAGCTTGATCGTCTGCCCGGCTGGCGCATCGGCCCGCCACGCAGCGAGCGCAGCGGCTACCCGCTCGCGTAGCCAAGGGTGCATCGCGTCGAGGTGCTCGTGTTCGGTCATGTGGTACAGACTACCACATGGAGCCGCCGTTCGACCACCCCCCGCTCCCTCCCTTCTTCATTCCGATCACCGACGCAATAGCCGTGATCTTGCCGTGGTTCCCGTGGGTATTCTACCCGACCATGACGATGTGCATGGTCAGCATCGTGTGGTGCCTGAGCAGCATCCCCGCGGGGCCGAGTTGCGGCGAATGCGCCAGCTCGCGATCGACCGCGCGATTGCCGACTACCACGAGCGGCGACGGACGAGGCCGCGGAGGTCTACCCGCGAGCGCGGGCGGTAGCGGACTGACGCACGGCATGGGCGGGCGCGCCCTTGCCGATGGGCAGAGGTGCGGGAGAACCAGGCATCGAGCACCGTCGCCACACCGCCTCCGCTTTCGCCGCTGCCAAGGCGATGAGCGCCATCTCTTGATCGTGGTCGCTCATGGTGTCGCCTCCTCTGGGGGGGTGGCCGGCACGAAATGGTCGGCCGCCGCCGACACGTCGCGAAACGCGGCGCTCGCGTCCTGCCCCCGCGATTGTCCGTAAAGGTGCAATACCACGCCACCTTGTACCACAATCGCGGCAATCAACGCATAGAGCAGCGGGTACGGCGCGCCCGGCTTCTGGCGTTCAAGCGCGTCAATCCGTCGCACCAACTCCCCCAACGTAGCCGAGCTGCTCGTGTGGTGGGTTGCGATTTGCGCGACGACCGTTTCGCCGCGCGCCTGCCCTTCCTGCCGCTGCGCCTCGCGAGCCGCCGCACCCGCCGCCATCGCCGATGCGAGGTCGCGCACGGCATCCGCGATCTCGCGCAAGTCGTCTCTGGTCGCTGGGTCGGCCATGGGCGTACCCTATCGTTTTTTGCGTCTCTCGTCTACGGCGCGTGTAGGCGAAGGACTACACGCCGACCTTCGACACGCCGGCCGGCAACACTGGAGCATTGGGCGGCGTGTCCACCTCGGCGACGATGCCAGCGAGCGACGCAAGGAACGCCGTCGTGGAGGTCTTGGTGACGCCGATCGTGAACCGACCATCACGCTCCAGCCGGAGGACGTACAGCCCAGCCAGGGACCATGCCTCCAACGGGCCGCCCACGAACGGCGCGGTATCGGATGGAGCCGGCACGGGCACCCACGCCACCACGTCCTCATAGAGCGTGGCCTTGTTCGCTGCCCATCCCGTCGCCAGTTCTGTCGCGGAGCGAACCACATCGGGCGGCACGTCCACCGCCACCTCGCCCTTGGCGGTGACGGTAACGATCCCGTACTCGCCTGACATCGTGAGCGGCGCTTTGGCGCCCGACCGTAAGATTGTGCCCAGCTTCATGCTACCCCCGTAACTGTCGTAATCCGCCCGGCCACGCCATCGACACCCGCGCCGCCGCCCGCGGAGCCCGCGCCCCCGGTCCCGCCCGCCACCGTGACCGAGGACGGCGCGCGAAGCTGCACCTCGTAGCAGCGGAGGATGTCACCGCCGCCGCCGCCGCCTCCGCCGCCATTCACGCCGGTTGCCGCTGCGCCGCCGGCACCGCCCACCGCGCTCACCACGCCGGCAAAGTCCCACACCGCGAAGTAGAGCGCGAGGACGCCGCCGCCGCCGCCCGATCCGCCTGCGGTGCCGACGCCCGCCGCGTTGCCGCCCGACGATCCGGCGCCGCCGCCTCGGTATTCGATCGTCGCCCCGTCGCCCGCGCTGCTCGCACCGTACCGCCACAGGAGCGGGAGCCCCGCGGTCTGCCTGCCCGTCGAGGTAGGCGGGATCGTGTTCGCGCTTGACGTGCCCCCCGACTGCGCGCCACCCGCGCCACCGTTGCCGCCCTTGCCGCCGTAGCTCGATGTGGAGCCGCTGCCGTTGCTGCCGGCCCCGAGCGTCGCCCGCCCGGTCTGTCCCGCTTGCGAGTTGCGCCACGTCGTTCCCGCAGCCGTCAGGCCAGAGCCGAGCACGCTCCCTACGGCGCTGTTGCCGTTGTCGTGGATCGTATTGGTCGTCTCCCCAATGAGCTTGTGCCCGCGTGCAAAATACCCCATGGGGCGCAGGGTCGCGGTTCCCGACATGGTGCATGTCGTCGCGTCCATGTCGGCGGTGAGCGTGTAGACACCCGCCACCGGGGCGATGCTCAGCCCGTCCACCGTGATCGAGGCCGCCCCGTCGAGCACGAGCGCCCCATCGGCACCGCCGCCGTAGAGGAGTTGCATCGCAGGGGTGAGGCGATACCCGAGGCCAGCCGTCTGCGTGCTGTCGGCTTGCATGAGGCGGCCATCGGCCCCGACGGCGAGGCGCGCGGGCGTGGTGGTGTAGGTGAGGAGGTCGCCCTTGGTGGTCAGGAGCGATGCGGCGAGCGCATCGGTGATGCCGTACCCGCCCAAGGTTGTGGGCTTGCCCGTTACCGAGGAGAACGCCGGGGTAATCGTGACGTTTGCGGCGGCCGTAAGCCGCCCCTTCGCGTCAACGGTGTAGGTGGGCGATGCGGTGGCGCTGCCGTAGCTGCCCGCGCCGACCGCCGTGTTCGCCAGTGTCGCAGCCTGGCTCCCGCTTCCCGGCCCCGCGGTGACATCGCCGGTGAGCTGGGTGATGCCGCTGCCCCCAGCCACCCATCCCCCGCCGGCGCCGAGCACCTTCCCCGCCGCGGCATCGCCCGCAGCCGGCGCCGGCACCGCCCCCTTCGCCCCGCCCGCCCCGCTGTCGCCGGTGAAGGCGCTGATTGCAAGCGTGCGGTTCGCCGACAGGTCGCCACCGCCGGTCAACGGGGCCGTGGTGGAGAGGGTGCGGGAGGTGGGCACCGCCGCGTTGGCCGCCCATGCCACACCGAGCGCCGCCGTCGAGTCGGCCGTGAGCACCTGACCGTTGCTGCCGACGGGGATGCGGGCGTTGACGTTGGAGTAGCCGGCGACGTCCCCCTTCGTCGTGAGCGGGGACAGCGCCGCGGCCACCGCGGTTGCCTTCGCCTGCCCCGGTGTCGCCCAGTCCCAGGTGATGGTCGTGGTGTCGGTCACCACCCGCTCGGCCGACAGCGTGCTCGAGGAGGTCTTCACGAGGAAGTCGTTGGCGGCGAGGGTGCCAGGGGCCGCGCTGGTGGCGTCGGTTCCGATGCGCCGAAGCCCACCGAGCCCGAGCGGCCGGTTGTTCAGCCGGTCGATGGCCGCGTTGATGAGCGCCACGATACTGAGGCGGTCCACGTCAGCCTCCGCTGTGACCGTCTCGCCACTGGAGTCGCATCTTCTTCAGCGTGACGGTCGCGCCGCCGGACGGCGCGAAGAAAGCGTAGACCTTTCCGGCCGCGCCGCCCGTGGGCAGGCGACACCACTTGTCCAACTTCGCTGTGAGCAGAAAGGTGGACGCCGTAGTCATGGCCGGGAACGTCGAGACGTCCGCGGCGGGGATGACCGCCAGCACGTTGTCGCCGCCGGCGTCGTAGGTGAGGAGGATACTGCCGCCGGTCGGCGTCCCCGCGGTCGCGAGCAGGACCAGATCGACGTGGGAGAGGTAGCCCCCCGCCGGGCTACCTATGGCCAGGGGGTCGCGTGCGACCGCCGCCGCAGCAGCGGACAGCGTGATGACCTTGGCGAGCGCCGCCGGGGAAGCAATCCCCGCGACCTCGGCCTCTTCGCAGATGAACCCTTGGGCCATTCCGACTCCTGGTTACGACAGAACCGCGCCGTCATTCGCGACGACCTGCCATCGAAGCGCGCCAGCGATGGTGATCGCCTCAAGCTTGATGAAGTCGCCGGCTCCGGAGAGGGTGATGATCGTGTTGCCCGCATGGTTGATCCGCTGCGAACTCGTGATGACGCGGGCGCCCGAGGTGTCGGTGTCCACGAAGATCGAGAGCGTCTGCCCACGGAAGGTCGGAATGGCGAGGGTGTTCGTCTCCGCGCCGTTCTGCGTGATCGCGAGCGACCCGGAACCCGTGACGGGGATGGCCGTGCCGGTGGCCGCCGTGACCGTGGGCGTGACGGTCTTGGCGGCCTCGAGCGACCCCGTGACCGTGAACCCCCCCGAGCCGGTCGTGAGGTACGCCGTCTTGTCGCGGTTGTAGTACTTGAAGTTGGTGTCGGTGACGAGTCCAGACTCGGCGATCTGGTCGAGGGGGAGCAGAACGGACATGGCGGACTCCGAGACTGGGGCTCAGGGGTAGAGAAGAGAACGGCCCAACGATAACACGAAACTGACCGGTGGGTCTTTTTTAGCGGCCGTTCTTGTAGGGGTCTCGCCGGTCTTCCTCTTCCTGAGCCTCCCGAATGCGGCGGCGTCGGGCGGACTCGTGTGCGTCCTCCGCCGCGGCGCGATTCGGCATCAAGACCTGCTTGAGCCCCAGGAGCTGGGCAGCTTCCTGCTCCGCGGTGTACCCAGCGCGCGGGTAGATGACGTCCTCCTTCGGGGAGGGCGCCTCGTAGAGGGGAGTCTCCGAGGGGTTCACCCGAGGAAGGAAGTCCATGCCGGGGCGAACGACGGCGCGGATGAACGGGTCGGCCACGTCATCCCGAAGCGTGCCTGTGAGCCCCTGGGACTCCCGATACCAGCGCGCTCCATCCACCGCACCGCCCACGAACCAGTCGGCCCGCGCCATCTGGGTGATGGTGTCCGCGCTCCGGCCGAATGGCGGGACCTGCACCAGGTTGCGGAAGACCCACCACCACTTCGCCCCGTCGCCCGTAGGCTCCCAGCGGTCCTGCCCAGGCGCCTCGTCCCGAGAAGGGTCGCGGTTCTGGGTCTTGCGGACCTTGAACAGGTCGTCGACCACCACACCGCCGTTGAGCTGGCGGTCCATCTCCACCATCCAGGCGGGCACGGTGTTGAAGGCCGCGAGGTCGCGCCCAGCGAAGATGTCGTAGTTGAGCCCGAGGACGAAGAGCGCCTGGTACTCCGGGGCCAGTTTCGCCAGCATCTCCCGTCCTGCGGCAGGCTCCTGGCTGTTCAGTGCGTGGAAGATGTCGACCCACAGCGCCAGGTGATCGGCAGCAGGGAGCGGGGGCAGAACCGTGACCACCCCGAGCGACCCCTTGATCCCTTCGGCGTCCCCCACAGCCTTGTTGATGTCGAGGATGAGCCGACCGTCGAGGTACTCCGGCAGGATCATCTCGGCGGTATTGTCGTCGCCAAAGACCAACTCCTGCGCGTCCCGCACCGCCCGGAGCTGGCCCATGATGCGCGAGGGGTGGTTCAGCATCGTCCACCAGAACAGGTCCGCGTTGCGGCGCTGGTAGGTGTAGAACATGATGAACCGACGCAGCGTGGTCTTCTCGAAGTCGGTGAGGTCCCCGTAGTCGAAGGACGTGCGGCGGGCGATGGATGCGGCCTCGGCCGGAGCGGCGCCCCCTGCAAGCTCGTCGACGTAGGTGGCCACCCGGAACAGGTCGTCCACCGCGGTGGAGACGCTCCCCAGCAGGTTCTGCCAGTACCGGGCGGTGGTCGACACGCCCGTGCGGACGGTGCTCTCCGCCGTGCCGACCGGCCCGTCGAGGAAGCGGTCGCGCTGGACGCGGGTCCAGAAGGTCCCCTCGTGGTTCCGCAAGTCGTCGATGATGCGAACCGCCGACTCCGCCCTCGCCTGGGAGGTGTGGAGGCCCTCCGCGATGACCGACTTGACGAGGCGGTCGGAGCTGTACACGGCGCCGTTCTTCGCCACGAACGAGGACCCGCCCGACGTGAAGTACCCCGAAGAGTCTCCCCACACCCGACAGAACACTTCGCGGAGGACCTTGCCGGAGTCCCCGCCCACGACGGGCAGGTAGCGGCCCATCATGCGGAGCGTGCCTACGATCCCCTTGCTCTGCATGGCTTGCAGTGCGCCACCGAACCCGTTGCCGATGTAGAAGGCGGGGTTGGGGATGATGACACCGGTAGTGACCCCGACGCGCGCCATGGCGAGGGTCCGCGAGGGCAGGGCGAGCACTGCGTGCGTGGCGCGGTTGACGAGGTCGCCCAGGCTCCCCTTGCCCTTGTAGGAGAGGTCATTGTTGGGGAACGACTGCCCATCAGCGAACCGGCCGAGCCGGCCCAGCATCTCGGTGGGGACGCCTTCGGCGCCCTTCGTCCACACCAAGCCGGCCTTGGCGGTGCTGTCGAAGAGCCCCTCCAGTTCCGTCTTGATGACCTTGGGGAGGAACACCTCCTCCCCCGAAGGGAGAACCCAGGCGACCATCTCCGACGAGTTGGCCTTGATCCCCCAGGCGTCGAGGATGATGTGGGCGTCGTTCCAGGCTGCGGTGTCGACCTTCCCGCCCTTCAACTGAGCGGGGAGGAAGCTCCGCTTGAGGTAGTTGCCTTCCGCGTCAAACTGAATCTCTGCCGCCCCCTGGAAGGAGAGGATGGCGTTCATGTACTCGAGCACCCGCTCCCGGTACTCCCTCATCGAGAGCCCCGTGCTGCCGCGGGGTTTCCACGCATTGAAGTCGGCAGCCCCCTCAAAGTTCCGCCCGCCCCGAGTCACGTTGTCGGTGTGGATGGGCAGTCCGATCCGCATCATGTCCTCGGCCGCGCCCGCGAGAACGCTGTCGCCGATGAGCCCCGTGACGACTGCGAGCGCGCCGGCCACGGGGTCGAACACCGGGCCGCCTTGGGAACCCGGTACGCCGGGGTCGGTGGACTGACCGCGGCGGGCCGCCAACACCGCCACCTCTTGCCACTTCTCCGCGAACCACAGCTTGTAGACGTGGGCCGCGACATCGGGGTCGCCGGTGTTCTCGGCCAGGTCCCCACGTCCGGACATCCGCTGTTCGATCCGCATGCCCGTGTCCCGAACCGCCGTGAGGCGGCGGGCGAGTCCGTCTTGAATGACCCCCAGCGCCACGGCTACCTCGGGGGCAGCGAGGGCGTCAGGGGGGCTGTTCTTGTCGAGGAGCAGCAGGCGGCTGATGGCTTCCGCCTCGTTCTGCGCCTGCTTGCGGGCGCGAGCGGGCGCGGCGCGGAACAGGGACCTTAGGTCGTCCTTGGCCTCGATGAACGACATCACGTTGGGGGCGGCGACGTTGGGCCCTCCGTTGAGCGCCTTGCTCAGCTCCAACAAGGCATCCACCTGCCCGTGCGGCACGGCGGCCTCGGGCAGCATCCTGGCAATCTTCCGGATCAACTCCTCGGCGTGCTCCCCGAAGGTGTTGTCGCGAGCGAACTCCCGGAGCCGGGCGACCTGCGCGGCCGCGTCCGCCATCTTCCGGCGCCACTGCTCCACGACCGCGCCCGCCGCGGGGTTGATGTTCTTGCTGATCTCAAAGGTGGTGTCGAAGTTCTTGGTCAACCAGTCGCGAGCAGCCTTGAACGCATGGACAGAGGACATGCCCTCCACAGCCAGGTGGAGGAGCGCCGTCGAGGTGTTGCCCGCCACCTCCTCGGCCTGGGTGTCTCGGTAGCTGCCGGGGCCGGCGAGGTCGTCGACGGTGGTGTTGGCGATGGCCGACCACTCTTCTTCGGTCAGCTTGCTCCAGTCGCGCGAGGAGACGAGCAGCGTATCGGGGAGCTGCTCCCGCCACCCCGCGTCGATGAGGTGGTCGACGTGCGCCGCCAGCCCCCGACCCTGCTGAGCGTCGAACGTGAGGTCGGCCTTGAGGGGCCCGCCGACGGCGTCCTCGAGGGCGGCACGCGCCCGCTTCAACACGGAGGCCTTGCGCTCCTCGGGGACCGCGCTGCGCGTGCCGATGAGGGCGAGCCTGCCGCTGAACCCGTGCTTGCGGCGAGCCTGCGTGGTGCCGATGTGGGCGATGGCCTTGGCGACCACGTCGAGGGCCTCGACCGATTCGTCGCTCCCGAGGATGCCGAGCGCGTGCCGCTTCTGCCCCGGCGTGAGCGCGGCGTTGTAGTACGCCGCGAGCGCGTTGGCCCGCTTGGTCTTCTCCTGCTTGAGGAACTCGTTCACGTTCGCTGGGAGGCCGGTCTCCGGGTCGATCGTAACGCCGACCTCGAGGGGGCCTCGCCCACTCCGCACATCGCTGACCTTCACCCACGTCCGCAGCCCCTTCGCAGGGTCGAGCTGGGCGTCCCACCAAGCGCGGAACCCCGGAGGAAGCGAGAGGGGCTTTCCGCGCAGGTTGAGCCAGATGTCCCCCAAGGCGTCCTTCAGGTCCTCGAGGTGGGCGCGCAGGCGCCCGTGAGGCTGAAGCTGTCCGCGCAGGACTCGGGCGAGCGCGTTGGCGAACTGCTCCTCGCCCTTGCGGGTCAGGCGCGGCACCTGGGTCTTCGCGTCGACCGAGTGGTCGAAGAAGCGGGAGAGGTCCTCCATCCAGTCGTCGCCGAGGAGGAACCGGATGAGGTGCGCGTTCTCGTGCAGCAGGGTCGAGGTGTCGGCCGTCTTGAAGTAGCGGATGAGGTAGGTCGCGGCATCCTTGATCTGCCCCATCTTGAAGGCGGGGGGCTTGGCATCGGTCAGGGCCTGCAACGCGACGGTCTGTTCGACCAGCGCGGGGGAGGGGTGGGGCGCGTTCGCCGTGTCGCCGGGGGCGCCGTTGGCGTCCCACCAGGCGCGGGCCTCGACGAAGGTGGTCGGAGGCGCGCTCGCGGCCGGGGCTCGCGCGGCGGTCGGCCGGTACTCGCCCCAGTAGGACGTGCCGTCGGGGTGCGCGGGGGCCTCGGCGTCGAAGAGCGCACGGGCCTCGGCCTCGGGGAGCGCTGCGAGGAGGGTGCGGATGCGCTCGGCCTCGGCGCGGGCCGCGGGCGCGACCGTAGGGTCGAAAGGGTCGTAGCCGAAGTCGTGGGCCTTGATCTTCTCCACGAGCAGCGCCTTGATGGCGGCGGGGTCCGTCGGGGTCGACGCGACCTTGGCGGCCCACCACGCGGCCACCTCGGCGCCTTCCATCTGCCCCACGGACAACGACAGCGCACGCTTCGTCTTCACCCACTTGTCGTAGGCGGGGTTCCGCACCCGGCCCTCGTGCGAGGTGGCCGGCGCGACCTCGATGCTGCCTCGCTGGGTTCCGTCGGGGGCGCGGCTGTAGAGGCGTTCCCCCGAGCCCCCCGCGAGCGCGCTTCGGAGGTCGTCAGATTGGAATGCGAAAGCGGCCTTCCGGCGGGCCAACCGCTTCTCGTCGAGAAGGCCTTCCGAGGTCAGGGGGAGGTAGACTTCGTACTCCCCCGGAATGGGGCTGTTGAACTCTCCCGCTGCCCTACGCTGTAGGATCGCCGCGACCATCTCCGGGTCAGTCTCAAACCGGGCGGGGTCCAGGTACGCGAGGTCGTCCGGAGCAACTTCCGAGGGGGCCTTCGCCGCAACCTCCTCCATGCGAGCCCGTCGGCGCTCCGCCGCTTCACGAGCGAGGTCAGGGGCCGCAGCGGGGGCTTCCGCGCGGCGAGCCGCAAGCGCTCGCTTGGCCGCAGCGCTTGCCGCAGCTTCTCGCCGAGTAGGCGTGCGGAACGTCATGTGGGGGGAGTCCTGACTCCACCCCCGAACGCCTTCCGTGTCGAACCCGAAGGCCTCCAGAAGCTCCGCCATGTGCGGATTCACCACCCACACACGGAACTCCGTGCCGGGGTGCGCCGCCAAGACGCGCTCCACCAGGAGATTGGCGATGCCCCTCCGGCGTGCCTCTGGCCGAACGGCAACGGAGAAGGTGGCCTCCCCGCCGTCTTCCCGAATCCCGAAAGTGGAAGCGCCCAAGACCTTCCCCTGCCGGTCGCGAACGACCTCAAAGTCAGCCTCGTCGGCGCTCAGACGGATTCCAGTGTCCCTCCACACCTGGGCATCCCCCCCAGATTCCACCCGCGTTCCAACGGGCGCGGCGCGGCTGTGCAGCAGCCGCCTGTCCTTCGGGTTCCACGTTCCCACGTTGCCGACGGCGGACTTGACCTGGGTGGGCTCGAAGGCGACCCAGTGCTCGGTGCCAGGGCTGATGCCGGGCATACCCGGAATGTCTCCCCCCCACCCCGCGCGCCGGGGGCCGAAGGTCTTGTAGGCGTCGATGACGATGCCGTCGAAGCCCAGCTCGCGGTAGACGTCCTGAAGGAACTGCCCAGCGGAGAAGGA
>Ga0315293_10002841_pt1 | contig 16684 bp, 13 predicted proteins | sample YL17G13_20_MG_FD_203071 | JGI IMG/M metagenome (GOLD analysis project Ga0315293, IMG submission 203071) | Sediment microbial communities from Yellowstone Lake, YNP, Wyoming, USA - YL17G13_20 | ecosystem: Environmental > Aquatic > Freshwater > Lake > Sediment | place: USA: Wyoming | collected...
TTCTGAGAATGCACTTGACGGTTCTCAACTTAAGTTTTAAAATGTTCAAATAATATATTGAATGCAGAAACCCATTTGGAAATATTTTACTTACGCCATCTACTTCGATACAAATGCGCTAATTTCTGCGGGTCGTTTTTTAAATTCTCAATGGATAAATGAACTCCTTTCTGTAACAAATAAATTTAAAGTAAATGTCTATATCTCTGAGCTAGTACTGTCAGAATGGTGTGAACATATATTAAATGAATTGCAAAATAGCCGTCAGTCATTACTCTCCCAAATAAATTATTTAAAACATTTTGGAATTAGCATTCCTGAAATAAAACCGGACGAAATACTCATTCCTGAAAAATCAAAATTATTTAAAATATTGTCTTTAAAACTTAAGAACTTTGGTTTCCAAATTATTCAGAATTGGGATGCTCCTCTATCAGTTTTATTGAGTGAAGCCGTAAGTAAAATACCGCCATTCGAAAGTAAGGGAAAAGGTTTGTGTGATGCAGTGATTTTAGAAAGTTATATTAAACATGCGAAGGAAAATTTTCCAGAATCAAAAGTACTGGTTGTGAGCAACGACAAAGCAGTAAAACGCTCCGGAGAGCGGTTCAGCAAATATGGGATTGCTGTTGATTTTTCTGATCATCTTGATATTGTCGAAAAACTCAAATCAGTCTTGAATGACGAAATAGCCGGATACATTAAAATCAAAAAAGAAAAACTTAAAGAGGATATAAAAGCATATGAAGAGGAAATATTTGATTTTATTAAAAAATCACCAATACCAATTTCAGATTTCATGCTTCATGTAATGAAAAGGGATAAAGAAGAGCGTCTAGATGGAGTAATCGAAAAAATTCTTTCCATTAAACCAATCGAAATCATTGATGCTATTGGTGGAATTCCAATATATGGAAAATTAATTTCAAAAGACCGATTTCCAATTATGATATTGATTGAAATCGAGTTAACCGTAGTCATAAGGAAATATGAGTCAAATGATTTATACCAAACTCGGGCAGTAGTTCAGCCCAATGCAATTGATCCTAATTCACCTATAATATTAAAGGATAATTTTTGTCGCGAGCCTCAAGAAATTGTTAGAACAATTAAAAGATACATGCCCGTTTTTGCAACAATAGATGCAGAGAAGGAAAAAGATGATGCATTTGAAGATTTTCAAATTGAGAAAAACCTGACTGAATAGCTTTCCAGCCTCCCCGCACAAAGACCAGCACACTGGGAGGGAAGGAAAATCAAGGTCCTGTGCGGGTCCACATCGGGACAGTTTGGGGTCTACCCGCACAAAACCCTGTACAAACGCAACGTATCTTTTTTTGGAATTTTAGTGGAAAGAGAAAGATAGGAATCAGGAAACGCCCATCAGTAAAGGAATATGGCGGAGGGGCAGCACAAATCATCCGCCGACTTTGGCGGATATGATTTGTCTGCCCATAACTGGGGCAGGGATGAGCTCGCTTCGCTCGCAGATCCCACCCCCGACAATATTTTTAACCAAAGATTTTAGCGGAATAAAAGATAATCACATTTATCGCAGTTCACAGAATCGGAGGGGGTGGGATTCGAACCCACGGTGGGGGTTACCCCCCACAACGATTTTCGAGACCGTCCCGTTCAACCGCTCCGGCACCCCTCCGCGCTTTGAAAAAACCGGCCAGCAGTTCGGAGGCGGGCTCGGCGAGCAGCCCGGACTCGACCGTGATCCGGTGGTTGTATACATGCTTCACGTTGTCAAAGACGCCGCTGGAAAAGATCCCGTTCTTGGCGTCGTCGGCGCCATAGTACAGCTTGGCGATCCGGGCCTGGACCATGGCGCTGTAGCACATCAGGCAAGGTTCGAGCGTGACAAACATCTCGCAGCCGTTTAGCCGGTACGCACCGGCTCTTCTCCCGGCCCGGCGCAGGGTCACGATTTCGGCATGGGCGGTAGGGTCGCAATTTTCGATCGGGGCATTGCCACCGCGGCCGATGATCCGCCCTTCCCGGACCAGCACGGCGCCCACCGGCACCTCGCCGCCCTTCTCGGCCCTGTTGGCCAGGAGCAGCGCTTTTTTCATGAAGTAAGCCTTGTCTTTTTTCATGGTTGTTAATCTGGTAAGATAAAACGCACCTGGAGGGAGTCGAACCCCCAACCTTTTGATCCGTAGTCAAAAGCTCTATCCATTGAGCTACAGGTGCATTTAAAATTAATTTTATCATAAAACTCGGTTTACGGCAAACGGTTGACGGTGTACGGCAAGTAAAATTGCCGACCTATTTCCCTTGTCTTCTGCCGTATACCGTACGCCGTCTGCCCTGCGCCAAGTCCGCGCCCGGCAGTTGACCCGAAACCCGATATTTGCTACCATGGATTTCCCATGAAAAAGAAAACATTCGCCGTTTTTTGCCTGCTGCTGGCTGCCGCGGCAGCGCCGGCCCAGTTTGCGGAGCTGTCGGCAGTGAAGCCGTCGATCACCCCCCGGGTCAACGCCGAACAGGGGTATATCGACTTTGCCTTCCAGGTTCCGGCCGGCTACCATATCACCGATCTGAAAAATAATTTTTTCAGCATCGAACTCCCCCAGAAAACCGGCGCGGCTATCGAGCGGGTGGTTTTTCCGGCGGGAATTGCCTACGGCGAGGAAAAAGTTTTCGCGGGCAGCTTCAATGTCCGCGCCTATATGAAAGCCCTGGCGCCGCTCCGAGCGCCCCTGACCCTGTCATTCAATATTTCATATCAGATCTGCCAGGAATTCCCGCAGGAACTCTGCTACCCTCCCGACCAGAGCCTGGTGCCGGTCACCATCCCCACGGGCTTCGGTTCTTCCGCCCGGGCGGATGACTCCGGCGGGATCCAGGAGGGCCCGCTGGCGTCGCGGCTGGAAAAACTGATCCGCGGGCAACTCCGGCATGCCTCCTTCCCGCTTTTCCTCCTGGTCTTTCTGGCCGGTTTCCTGGCCAGCCTGACCCCTTGCGTTTACCCGATTATCCCCATCATCATGGGCTACGTGGGCGGCCGTAGCGGCGGGAGCAAGTTGAAGGGATTCAGCCTTTCGCTGTTCTTCGTCCTCGGCTTGTCCCTGGTCTATTCGCTGCTGGGAGTCATCGCCGCTAAGACCGGCTCGCTGATCGGCATTTCGTTTCAAAATCCGATCGTGGTCTCGATCATCGCCGCTATTTTTATCGTCATGGGCTTGAGCCTGGCCGGGCTGTTTTCCATCCCGGTGCCGGCCTGGATTTCGTCCAAGGTGTCGCGCAACCATAAAAATGATATCCTGGGCTCTTTTTTGGTCGGCGGCGTTTCGGCCATCATCGCCGCCCCTTGCGTCGGCCCGGTGCTCATCGCCCTGCTCTCCTGGATCAGCCAGTCGGGAAACGTCCTCCTCGGCTTCTGGCTGACGTTCATTTTCTCGCTCGGCATGAGCGTCATCTTTCTGATCGCCGGAACATTTTCCGGGGTTATCTCGGCCCTGCCCCGCGGCGGCGGTTGGATGAGCGCGGTAAAATACTTTTTTGCCGCGCTGCTGGTCGCCGGCGGTATCTATTTCCTGAGCAACATTCTCAGCTCCTGGCTGACGCTGATGCTCTGGGGTATTTTCCTCATCACCCTGGCCGTGGGCCTTGGCCTGTTCCGCCCGCAGCCGGAAGCCACCATAGCCCATACCCTGGCCAAAACTCTGGCCGTCCTGATTTTCTTGACCGGAGCCATCCTGTTCTATCAAGGCATGTCAAGACATTTTGCCCCGACCGGAGCGCCGGCTCCGGCGGCCGCCGAAAAATCCCTGCCCTGGCTCGCCGACCTGGACCAGGCCAGGGGAAAAGCACGCCTGGAGAACAAGCGGCTGATGATCGATGCCTGGGCCGAGTGGTGCGCCGCCTGCCGGGAACTGGACGAAAAGACCTTCAGCCGGGACGACGTCCGCGCGAGCTTGAAGGATTATATCCTGGTCAAGCTCGACTTGACCACTAAGAACGCCGCCAACGAGAACTTGCGGAAATCACTGGCCATCATCGGCATGCCGACGATCATCTTCCTCGATCCGGCCGGGAAGGAATTGGGCCGCTTTTCCGGATTTCTCGGCGGCAGTGAATTCATCAGCATGCTCGGCGGCCTGAACTGAAAACCGGTCCCCGCCTAAAAGCGCAGGCCCAGGTTGGCGGCCAAACGCATGCCCCCCAGCAAGCGCCGCCCCCCGATATGGATTTCAGTTTCTGATAATGTGACGCGGGCTTCGGAATAGGAAAAGGTCACCCCGACGAAGACCTTCTTCTTGATGTAATAGCGCAAACCCGTTCCCAGTTCAAAACCGGCGGCGGAACTCCTGAACGTTTCGTCCAGAGCTTGTTCCGTCAATCCGGCCCAGGTCAGGGCGGCAAAAAAATCGGACTGCAGGCGGCCGCGGCGGATTTCCCAACCGACCCCGAGAGCCAGGGAATGCTGATTGACCTCGGCTTCATCTAGCAAAACCGGAATGGTGTAGGTAGCGGAAAAAAAACTGTAGCCCAGCCAGAGATAGAAATTTTCGTAAAATTCATAACCGGCTTTCAGTTCCGGGCTGAATTGCAGGCGGCCATAAAGATCAGTGAAGCGTTCGTCGTTGGCGAAAACGGCTCCGGCCCCGGCACTGACGAACCATTTGTCGCCGCCGAACAATTGCAGCGAGAAAAAAACAATCCAAACTCCAATAAATATGGATTTCCTCATTTGCGCACCTCAGATGCTTTCCTGAGTGGAACTGGCGATCACCTCGCCCTGGGCATTCCTGGCCTGGATCAGATAGGTATACGCCACGCCGCGGTCAAGATATTTATCAAAATAGGTGTATGAATTGTCCTGCAATTCAGAGGCCGCGACCTCCTTGATCATCTCAAAGCCGTTGCCGGCGCTGCTGCGATAAATGCCGTAGATCGCGACGCTGACCCCGGAACCAGGGTCGTTTTCGACGCTGAAATAGACCTGGGCAAAATCTTTTTTCAGCACCCAGACGTTGACCTGCTGGCGAAAGACCGCCAGAGTCAGCAGCAGGTTCTCTTCCAGGGAACGGGCCAGGTTCAAACGGGCTCCGGTCCTCATCTTTTTATCCAGCGCATCCAGACGATCGGCCCCGGAATAAATACGGGCGATGCGCTTGATCGGGGCATCGGCCGGAAACTGGGCGGCCAGCAGGCCCAGGGCGCCGCAGACATGGGGCGCGGCCATGGAGGTGCCTTCCAGGATATCGTAGTCGGCGGCCCGGATGAAGAGCGTCACCGGATGAATGCCGAGGGCCTTTTCCAGCAAACCGTCCTCCCTGGCCAGGGAGACGGCCGGGATCCAACTTCCGGCTTTGCCCAGGGTCCCGGAAAAATTGCCGGCTCCATTGTTGTAGATCACCGCGGCCACGGCCCCGGCGTTCTGGGCCAGCTGCGTTTTTTCCTCGAAGGTCGTGTCGCCGCGCTCGATCAAGGCAATGTTTCCATTGACAATGGCCGGGAAAAAACTGCTGTCCAAGCCGCTGCCGCAGTCCACCAGCTGAGCGGCCAAGCCGGCGGCGGGGGGGTATCCGGAAAATTCCATGGGAATGGCATTATAAACGGCCGCTCCCGAAACCAGCGTCCCTTCGAGCCCCTTGCCGGTAGGAAAGGTGGACAGGATATTGGCCCCGGGGGCGGCGATATCGACCGAATTCGCTCCGTAATTCGAAAAATCGGCAAGCTGGTCATTTTCATCGCTCGCGGCCACAGCGATGATGTTCGGCAAATCGTAGCCGGCCGGATAGAAGGGGGTCTGGTCGTTGTCCGTGCCGTCGTTGCCGGCCGCGCAAACCAGGACGATGCCCTGGTCGCCCGCTTCGGCGATGGCGTCCTTTTGCAGCGGATTTTCGCCGGTGCTCCCGAACGAGGCATTGATGGCCACCAGGTTGACCCCGTAGTTCCGCTTCATCAGAATCGCGTACTCGATGGCCGCGATGGAATCGGAATCGTAGAGGTGCAGGTCGGGCCGAAAACTCTTCAGCGCCATGACCTTTACGTTCCAGTTGACGCCGCAGACACCGGCGCCGTTGTCGCCGACCGCGGCCATGATCCCGGCCACATGGGTGCCGTGGGAGTCGATGTCCATGGGGTCGCTGTCCCGGCCGCCATCCTTGTCAGCGGAGAAATCATAGCCGTAGACGTCATCGACAAAGCCATTGCCGTCGTCATCCACGCCGTTGGCGGCGATCTCGCCGGGGTTGCGCCACATGTTGGCCGCCAGGTCCTGGTGGCGGTAATCAACCCCCGTGTCCAGAACGGCGAGCACCACCTCGGCTGACCCGGTGTTTTTTTCCCAGGCCGCGGGGGCGGCTATTTTGTTCATCCCCCAGAGCAGAGAAAATTTCGGGTCATTGGGCAGGCGCTGCAGGCGGCGGCGGTAATTGGGCGACACCGCCTCCACTTCCGGGCGGGCCCGCAGGTCGGCGAGCAGTTCCTGGGTCGTCGCTTTAGCCGAATGGACCAATAAATAGGCGCTCTGCCGCCACTGCGATAGAAGCGCAAATTCCTTGATCGTATCCACGGCCAGATCGCGAGCCAGCATTCCAGCTTCGCTGCGGGTCACCATTTTTTTGAACTTGACCAGGACTTCGCCTTCTTTGTAGGCCGCGCCGTTCCCTGCCGGGTCCTGCGTTATGGCCCGGGGAGCGCGCGGGGTTCGATCGGACTTTTTTTCCAACGCCGCTTCGGCGCCGGCAGGCCATCCGCAAAGTAAAACAATAAAAAGCCATACCGCCCATGAATGCTGTTTCCAGCATCTGCCCATGCGCGCCTCCGTTATGATCGCCCGCCATTTAAAAAGAGAGGGTAGCAATCTTCTCGGAGATTGTCAACCGCGGCGTGGGCGGCCTTCCCTTCCTTCGGGGATAGACCGATCAGATCCGCCCCTCAGGGATTGCCTCACTAAATGATTTTAACAACTTTTAGAACTGGTTAAAATCATAGTGAGGGCAACCAGGATAGGCGGATGATCGGAGCTATATTTACCAAGCACTGTTTTCGCGGTATAATCGGAATATGATCTTAACCATATTCGGTTATCCCAAGACCGGCAAGACCTCGCTCTTCAACCTGCTCACCGAGAAAAAGGAAAAAATCTCCAAGTTCTCGACCGCCAGCAACGAATTTCACAAGGCCATCGTCGATGTCCCCGATGTGCGCCTGCAGAAATTGGCCGGCTTTTTCGAGACCCCGCCCGTGTACGCCAAGATCGAGTTCCTCGACGCCGGCGCCATCTCCCTGGGCGAGGTGAAAAATTCAACCTTCATCGACCTGCTGCGCCGCGCCGACGGCCTGGTGCACCTGGTCCGCGGTTTTAATGACCCAGAAATCCTCCACCCCTTGGAAACGATCGACCCGGTCCGCGACATGGCCGCCATGGAAGACGAGTTGAAAACCGTCGATTTCCTGACCATCGAAAAGCGGCTGGAGCGGCTGGAGGTCGACGTGAAAAAAATGAAGGTCAAGGAGTTGCTGGAAGAACAGGAATTGCTGAAGAAGCTGAAGGCTTTTCTCGAGCAGGGCAAACCCTTGCGCGAATACGCGTTCAGCGAAAAGGAAGACCTGCTGGTACGCGGCTTCAAGTTCCTTTCGGCCAAGCCGCTGCTCAACCTGATCAACGCCGATGAAAACACCCTGGAAGCCAACGCCCCCCTGGTCCAGCGGGGCCCGGCGGAAAACCATAAGACCACCGCCCTGTTCGCGGCCAAGATCGAGCAGGAGCTGCTGGAGCTGAGCGCGGAAGAAAGGCCGGTTTTTCAGCGCGAGTACGGCTTGCCGGACTACCGCTACATCCGCGACGAATTCATCAAGACCAGTTACGGGCTGATGAACCTGATTTCGTTCTTTACCGTGGGCAAGGATGAAACCAAAGCCTGGACCATCGAAGCCGGTTCCAGTGCCTTTATCGCATCCGGCAAGATCCATAGCGATATCCAGAAGGGCTTCATCCGGGCCGAAGTCATCGGCTGGCGGGATTTTCTGGAATGCAACGGCTTTGCCAGGGCCAAGGAAAAGGGATTGCTGCGTTTGGAAGGCAAGGAATACATCGTCCAGGACGGCGAGATCGTCCATTTCAGGTTCAGTACCTGACAAACTTCGTGACGCGTGACGAGAAACCGCAATCGTTCGAAATGATTTAAAGATTCTTACTCTATCTCATCACGCATTACGCATAACGCATAACGAAGCTTCACCTGCCCATGTACTTGACGACCATCAGGGTGACATCGTCGGAAAAATCCCGGCGGCGGCAAAAATTCCTCAGATCCTCGATCAAGGCCGCCTGCATGGCGGCGGCCGGTAAATCGCGCCGCGCGGTCACCGCCGCGCTCAAGCGAGCCAGGGAATACTCTTCTCCATCTTCATTCTCGGCTTCGATCACCCCGTCGGTGTACATAATCAGCCTGTCGCCGGGCTGCATGGTGAAGCGGGAAACGGGATACTCGATATCGGCGAACATGCCCACCACCGTACTGCCCGACTCCAGGGGCAGGAGCTCTTTCCCGCGTACGACCAGCGGCAGCGGATGTCCGGCATTGATGTAGGTGAGAATTCCCGTCCGACAATCCAGCTTGGCGGTGAACGAGGTGACGTACAAATTGGGGTCAGTGGTCTCGGCGATCAAGCGGTTCAAGTGGCTGATGGTCGAGGCGATGTCGCCGTCGTGTCTCAAATGGAAGACAAAATTGCTGCGAAAGATGGCCATCAGCAGCGAAGCGGGGACGCCATGCCCGGAGACATCGTTCACGCTGAAGATGATTTCCCGCTCATTGAGAGGAATGATTTCATAGTAATCGCCGCCGACCTTGGAACTGGGGATGTTCAAAAAGGCGATGTCCAGCCCGGGGAATTTTTGCGGCTGCTGCAGCAGGAACGACTGCTGGATATCGCGGGCGACCTGCAACTCCCTTTCCATTTTTTCCTTATCCAGCATCTGGCGGATATAGCGGAACTTTTCCAGGGAAATGGCCATGAATGCCGCCAAACCGCGGAAAAGGGAGGCCGCTTCATCGGAAATCGGTTTTTCGCTCTGAATGTCGAGGTAGCCCAACACGGCTCCTTCCGCGCGCAAAGGAAAACGGCTGCCGACCCGGCCGATGGTGGTTCCAAGGCATTCCACTTCTTCCTTTTCGCGGCTGCAGTTGGCGAGCAGGTCGTATTCCTTTTTTTCGCTACTGACGTGCATGCAGGCGACCAGGGGTTGGATCTCGGCGCAAATGATCTCCTTGAGCGCCGTCAGCACCCCGTCGATATCGGTCGAAGCGGATATTTTTTTGCCCAGCTCGATCAGCCTCTCCTTGGCCAGCGTTTCGCGGGTGATGGCACGAAACAGGACGGCGTTTTGCAGGGGGATGGCCAGGAAACCGGCCATCTGCTGGAGCACCCGCAAATCGTCTTTGCTGAATTTCCCCCGCTTTTTGTTCACGGCTTCCAACACGCCGAGCACCCGGTCTTCCATCTGCACCGGAACCCCCAGCAACGAACGGGTTTGAAAAAGGGTCTTCTGGTCGACCATGCCGGCGTAGCGCGCATCGCGTTGGCAGTCATTGATGATGACTCCCTGCCGTTCGGCGGCGATCCAACCGGCCACGCCTTGGCCTTTTTTCAGGACAATCTGTTTCAAGGCCTTTTCTTTATCCCCGGTGGCCGTCTCAAAGGTCAACTCTTCCTTTTCCGGGTCGTAAAGGAAGATGGAAGCCTCTTCACTGCCCATGTAGGCTTTGATGCTGGCGGTGATCTTTTCCAGCAGTGCTCCAAGGTGCACCTCGGAATACAACCCCAGAACTTCATCCCTGAAACGGCTGATGCGATCTGCCATGGCTCCTCGCTGTGGTAACTATAATCAAGGGGAAAGTGAAAGTCAAACGAGCAAAGATTGAAACTTTTCCCCGATTGTGGTCATCTTTACCCATGATGTGATTCCCATGAACAGGAGGCTGAAGATGAAATGTTTGCCAAAAATGGTTTTATTGCTGACCATCGGCTCGGCGGCCATCCTGGCCGCGCCGATCGCCGCCGAAAATGTCGCCGACCTGTCCGGCCCTTCAGTAAGCCGCACCGAGGCATTGGCCCGCATCGGCGCACTGCTCGATGAGCAGGCCAAGAGCGACCTTTTTTCCGGAGTGGTACTGTTGGCGTATGAAGGCCAGGTATTGCTGCACGAAGCCCGCGGCCTGGCCAGCAGTGAATACAACGTCGCCAACCGCCCCGATACCCGCTTCAACCTGGGCTCGATCAACAAGCTGTTCACCCGGGTGGCCGTCGGCCAACTGCTCGAGGGAAAAAAACTATCCCTGGACGACACGATCAAAAAATTCCTTCCCGATTATCCCAACCCGGAGGCGGCCGGCAAAGTCACGGTGCACCACCTGCTGGACATGACCTCCGGCATCGGCGATTTTTTCGGGAAAAAATACTTCGACACACCCAAGGAGCGCTTCCGCACCTTGAACGACTACTTGCCTTTGTTCGCGGCCGAACCGCTGCTCTTCGAACCGGGGAGCACTCGCCGCTATTCCAACGGCGGTTACATCGTTCTGGGCCTGATCGTCGAAAAAGCATCGGGGAAAAGCTATAGCGACTACGTGCGGGAGAACATTTACCTGCCGGCGGGCATGGAATCGACCGCCCACCTCGATGCCGACATCCCGGCGGCCAACGTGGCCAGCGGCTACACCCGCAACTGGGACGAGGAAGACCATGCGGCCGAGCCCAGGCGCAACAACCTCTATACCCGGCCGGCGCGAGGCAGTTCAGCCGGGGGCGGCTATTCGACGGCCATGGATTTGTACAAATTCGTCATGGCCCTGAAGGCGGGAAAATTGCTCGGCCCGCTGGGCCAGGAATGGTTCAACGGGCCCCAGGCCTACGCCGGCGGCGCGCCCGGAATCAACGCCGCACTGGATATGGAGACGGTCCCGGGCTGGACGATCGTGGTCATGGGCAACTACGATCCGCCGGCGGCCAACAACCTGGCGCAAAAAATCAACCTCCTGCTCAAAAGGATCCAATAAATAAAAAACAACAACAGCAACTGAACAAGCGAATTCAATCTCGTACTATTCCGTTGCGTCAAATTGCATGGCGATAGCAAAGAAGTTATAATTTCCTTTTCTTGGATTCGCCGGGGCGGATCCTTGCAGGAGGTTCGATGAGACGACGGGAGTTTATTCGGCGCGGGACAATGGCCGGCTTGGCATTCGCCGCCGCCTGCAGCCACAAGAATGACGATAACGAGCCGGAAAAATCCTATGACGTCGCCGCCGGGCGCTGCACTTCCTACGAGACGCAATCATTGCGCCTGGCTGTCGTCGACCTGGTCGACCGGCTCGGGGCGCTGAAGGGAGTGCGCCAGGGCGATCGCGTCCTGCTGAAGGTGAACCTTACCGGCGGGGCCGAATTCGCCAAAGCGTATATGGCTCAACTGGGCATCATCCCCTGGGAGACGTACTGGACCCATGGCGAATTGATCCGCATCGTGGCCGAACTTTACCGCGATGCCGGCGCCAGCCGCATCTGGGTGGCCGATGCCCTGTTCGCTTCCGACAGCTATGCCTTGGGCGGCTACCGCGAAAAACTGTCCCCCCTGGCCGAATTGCTCGATCTCGACCAGCCGGGCCCTTCGGGCAATTTCATGTCCATGACGGTCCCCGGTTCACTGCGTTATCCGTCCTTCTGGATGCGCGAAGAGGTCAGCCAATGCGACCATCTGGCCGCCATCAGCAAAATGAAATGCCATCAGAATTGCGGCCTCACCCTTGGTTTGAAAGGGCATATCGGCCTGGTGCCGGTCGTTCATTACCGGCTGCAGCCCGGCGACGCAAGCCGCTCCCTGCTGCACGGCGCTCCGTCCGAAATGGGCCGGATACTGCCGCAGGGGATCATTGACCTTAACAAGGCGCGTCCGATTGATTTTTCGCTGATCGACGGTATCTTCACCGCCGAGGGGGGCGAAGGTCCCTGGAGCAGCACGTTCAATGCCGTGCGCCCCGGATTGCTGGTGGCCGGCACCGATCCGGTTGCCGCCGATGCCGTGGCCTGCTCTCTCATGGGTTTCTCGCCGGAAGCAGCTGATTTCACCTCCCCCTTTGCCAACAGTCTCAACCATATCAGCCTGGCAGCGAATAACGGTTTGGGACACAGCCGCCTGGCCGACATTTCTTACAGCGGTCCCGACCTCTCCTCGCTTCGTTTTCCTTTCAGGCCCTGCGATCCGTTATGAGGATGATCCACGCCTAGCCGGTGGAAAACGGGCCCTTCAGCAGTTACCCTAGAACCGGGAATCTTGCCTGTTGAGCTCGGCTTGCTCCCGGTTGGCAGCGGCGGCTCGTTCCCAAGCCCTGGCCGATGCGCTGAGAGAGATTCCCAGCCAGTCACCCAGCGTTCGTAAAACCAGGTCCCTTTCGCTCAGGGCGGCGATCTTCACACGATGGTTGGCGTTGGGCTGGATGATGCGCAGGGCGTTGGTTTGTCCCGTCAGCTCGACCGCCGCAATTGTGTAGGGATCGTTGGCGCCGTAGATGTAAACGATATTGCTGCCGTTGGTTTGCAGCCAGGAATTTATGTCGATCATGGCCACGGGGTCGAAATTCATGGCGATGCCGGCCGGGGCGAAGACGCGGTAGGTCGGCGATGGCACCGCGACCAGCAGGTCCCCAAGATGGTCATAGACATAGGGGGTGTAGCCCAGCTCGCTATAGGCCTGGTAATAGAAGGGCTCATAGAAGGCGATGGTCGCCGGTGAGTAATAGCTGAAACCCGATGCTTCGTCAAGATGATTGAACAGGACTTCGGGAGCGGCATCGGCGGCCGGGATCTTGGACGTATCTCCGTCGCCGTATTGCCAGAAAGAGAATAGGTACTCCAGCACCGCATATTCCAGGGTCGCTTCGGCCCCCAGGGGCCAGGCATACCCGTTGCGCGCGGCAAAGTTCTGCACCAGCGGCAGGAGTTCCGCGCGTCTGGAGAGCAGCAGACGCTGGAATGCCTTTATTTTTTCCCTGTCGGCCGGCGTTCCTGCCAGCTCGAGGAGGAAGGTGCGGAAGCGCGGATCCTCGACCCCGAACATGATCGGCGCCACATAGGCCACCGTGGCGGTCACGTCGTCTGGGAAGAAACGCCGGTGGAAGAGGGCCGTCATCCCGCCCTTGGATGCGCCTTCGTTGACCCATTTCCCCGGATAGAGCTGTTTGAACATTTGCACGATACGGTGGTGATCGTTGGCCGCCTGCCAGATGGTCAAAAACCGCCAGTCCAGCGGATCGGGCCTGGCATTGGGGAAAAAGCGGTGGGTGACCACGATCTGGTTGGCGTTCAAGAGAACGGCCAATTCATCCAGGGAATTGTTCGCTACGCCATAGCCGCGCGTGCTCAGGACCACGGGCCGGTCCCCACCCAGATGGGAAAGGTAGATGCGCTGGAAAAATTTGCTGCCACCCGGATTGTTGTGATCCACGGGCTGGCCGACATCGATCTGGAATGCCTGCAGATACCCCTGGGGAGAGGCTATTTCGGTAACGATGACATCGGGAAGTTCCCGCAGCTTCTGCAGTAGGGTTTCGCTTTGGCTCGGGGAATCGCTCTGGCAGGAAGCCGTGATGAAAAAAAGGATCAACAGCCAAGACCATTTTCTTGAAATCGTTCTTTCTCGTTGCATTTTTTTATTATAACTCAAATCTGCCTTTAGGGTAACACTTTCAGCGCCCACCAGGCTATTCTTGCCTATTCTCCCATTCTTCACTACAATCAATCCGTGAATAACGGAACAACCATACAAGGAACCGAACCCTAAAAACCCTCATCGACCTGGCTTTTCATTTCTTCGAACATCGGAAATTTCAGTATCCCAGAGCGGCGGCGGGTTAAAACGAATTCATGGCCGTCCCCTCCGCGTCGTCAGGGCGCGGTTGGCATATTCCGGATGAGTTCTAGATTTCATTTGCAATTGTAATTTTTACCTGAACTGCTATAATTGAACCTGGAGATCACCGAAACAGCATGAACAGCGGCAAAGGGAAACGAATGGCGAAAAAAAAGCCGCCTTATCAGCGTCCGCTTTGCCGGGACCTGGCAAACGCCGTCACCTGCGGCCAGGAAACGAAGCCCCAGACTAAGCCGTCCGCTTCTCAACCTCACCCCGAGGGGTTCTGCATCATCGGTTCCGCGCCCAGCGCGGGCAACTGCCGGCTCGGTTTCTCTCCGAATACGGGCCGATGCTCGACCGGGGGCAATCCGATGTCGATTTGTCTGGTCGGATCCGCCCCGAACTGAAACCAAGATTTGGAATCCGTACGCCGCAACCCGAATCCAAACAACCGTTTGACCCTGGCCATCGGCGGCCTTGCCATCCAAATCCGCGCCGCGAATACTTTGCCATGGCTCCGGTCCGACAATTTAGAATCATTCCAGATCGCGGCGCGGCGCGCCGATATCACCTGGACGTATCTAACCGTCAATCCGCTGCCGGGTTCGCCGCGGATCAAGGCCCTGCTGCATCATGCCCGTGAACACGCGGAACGCTATGCGGTTGAAGCCAACGCGCAAGCCGTGACCATCCTGGATTTCAAAAAAAAACGGGCCGATATTTATATCAGCCCGGAATTCGCGCCGGAAGCGGCCAGCCGCCGCATCGGGCCGGCCATGCTGGCCCCATTTCTGCCCGGTTTCGAAGCCTGCCTGCTTCACGCCTCGGCCGTCGTGCGCGGGGGCAGGACGGCGGTTTTTTTAGCCCCCGACGAAGGGGGCAAGACCACGGCGGCCCTCCTCTCTCCCGAAGGGGCCATTCTCAGCGACGACCAGGTGCTGGTGCGCCGCTTCCCGGAAGGATTTCGGGTTGCCGGCACTCCCTGGGGACTTCACTTCGATGCCAAGCTCCAGGCGCCATTGTCCGGCTTTTACCTGCTGGAAAAAGGGCGGGATTTTTCCCTGACCCCGCTCAGCGCCCGTGCGTTGGTGCCATACATATGGGAAGAGGCCAGGGATTCTTTATCCATCCTGCCCACAGCGCAGAAAAAAAAGGCCTTTACATTGATCTGCGCAATGGCCGCATCGGTCCAAGCCTGGAAACTGTCATTCGCGAAAGGTTATATCGACTGGCAGGCGATCGACGAAACGTTGACCGGTTGAAAGGCGAACGGTCTTAGCTCGGCTTAGCTGGACTTAGGCACGGCACTCCAGGTTCCTACCGCGTCGCCGTTGGACCAGGTTCCGCTCATGCTGAACAACGTTCCGGTAACGATAAAGTTTTCCCAATTGCTGTAGGTCATGCTGATCACATTGCTGGCCCCTTCCCAGGTGCCGGCAAGGTCGCGGCTGTCGCTGAAGGTTCCGCCAAGGATGTCGGCTCCCGAAAAAGTGACCTCCGTCTCGAGCATGCTGTTGGAGCTCGAATCGAGCAAGGTCAGGGTCCAGACGCCTCGGATATCGACCAAGCGGGCTTCCAGGGCCACATTGGTGTATACGGCGAAACTGCCTTCCGCCTCGAGCTGGGCGCCCCCGAACACTACTTCGACCGTGTGCAAAGAATTCACCGGCGTGTAGGCATACTCGACCTCGGTCAAATCTTTATATGAATAATGCCCGTTCACCGGTGAGCCTTGCACGCCGTCTCTCACGGTCACGGTCAACTCGTAGCTGGGAACGCCGAAAAAACTGCAGCTCAGCAGCGGTAGAATCAGGATGCAGGTGGAAAACGTGACCCGTAGAACCGCGAGCACCGATTTTGTTTTCATATTCATGAGCATGACACCTCTCAGTTTGAATCGTAGTTCATATTATAGTACAAAATCGAGCCAATGCAAAATCGTACGACCGATTTTCTTTTTTCCCCGTGTCCCGGGAAACCTTTGCCGAAACCGGCGCGTCTTAGAATTCGCGGCCATGCATGAAAAATCAGGCCGATATGTTGTATAATAGACTGCGGAAGGTTAAATCCTTTTAGGAACAGGCGATCGTTATGGAAGCAAAGGTCAGGCGGCAGATCATTTTATTGTCCATCCTGCTGCATATCTTGTTCCTCGTCTTCTGGGAGAGTTTCATCACGCTCGACATAGCCCGGGCTTTTCCCGCGTCACCGCCCGCCGCGGTTGCCAGCGCGCCGCTGGTTTTTGATCTCGCACAGCCGGTTCAGCTCGCCCTCCCCCACGAGGTGATCGCCACTCCGGCCGACGCTAAAACCACCGACCATCCCCAAAAAGCCGATTTCCTATCCGACAAAAACGCCCTGGCCAGCAACCAGGAACCCGCCCCGGCAAATATTCCCCTGGGCGATGAGCCTTACGCGCGGGGTGATTTTGCCTCTTACGACCTGCCCCCGCATCCGGCCATTCCCGAAAAGGAAGCAGCCGGCGCCCGGCCTGGGGTAAAAACGGCCAACGCGGACAAGCATCAGGTAGAAGCAGATCAGGATCCGTTGAGCGGAGAAATAACAGAGTTCTTCCTGCCGCGGGCCACGCCGGGAGTCGGCCAGGGCAGGACCGCGCCAAAACCGGCCATACCGGGGGTGGCGCACGATCATATCGATTCACAGGCAGCCGACACCAGCGGCTTGTCATTCAACACCTATAACTGGGATTTCGCCCCTTACATGCTGGAACTGAAGGAACGCATCAGGGACAACATTTTTCCGCCCATGGCTTTTTCCCAGTTGGGCATGATCGACGGCAACACCGTG
>Ga0315293_10002842_pt1 | contig 16681 bp, 7 predicted proteins | sample YL17G13_20_MG_FD_203071 | JGI IMG/M metagenome (GOLD analysis project Ga0315293, IMG submission 203071) | Sediment microbial communities from Yellowstone Lake, YNP, Wyoming, USA - YL17G13_20 | ecosystem: Environmental > Aquatic > Freshwater > Lake > Sediment | place: USA: Wyoming | collected...
TGATCTGATGGTATCTGCTCGCTTTTAGGGATAATAAGCTCATTGCCATCATCGTCAAGCACGAGTATTTCCCTTTTCCAAACCTGGTAAACCTCTCCTGTGACTATCTCACCGATCCTGTCCTTATACTTGATGTATATGTTATTCTTTTCAAGATCAAGGATTCTTGCAGTAAGGTTCTGCCTGAGCGAAAGAATTGCCCTTCTTCCGAAATCAAGAAATTTCACTTCATCCGAAACCTCTTCGCCAGCCTCATAATCTTCATCAATCTCTTTGGCTTTTGAAAGGGGGATCTGCAGGTTGGGATCAACCAGCTCATCATCCTCCACAACAACCCTGTTTCTCCATATTTCAAAGTCGCCCTTGTCGATATTGACAATGATGTCGAAATTGTCAGCTGAGCCGTATTTTTTTGCCAGCATGCTCCTGAATACGTCCTCCAGCACACTCATCATCGTGGGACGGTCAATATTCTTGAGTTCTTTGAATTCAGAAAAGGTATCGATCAAATTAATATTTTCCATCTGCTAAAATCTTCTATATATTATTTTATTGTTAATACAATTCTTGTCGATTTGATATCGTCAAAATTGAAGGGAACATCCTTAACCACTTTTGCCTTTCCTTTGACTTTTACTTCAGTTTCAAGGTCAAAGCCTCCCTTTGTGACGTTTTTAACGATCCCTGTGTACTTTAATCCTTCGTTGTCAACAACAGAGACTTTCTTTCCTTCATTCTTGTAGTACTGTTCAATGACACCAAAGGGCATATCCAGACCGGGAGAGGATACCTGAAGTTCAAAATCCTCAACATCTCGGTCGAGGCCTTTCTCAATGTTACGGTGCAGCAATGCGCATTCTTCGATGGTTATTCCTTGCTTCGTGTCTGCAAGCACAGTTATTTTGTTTGAACTGCTTACTTTCAGTGCAACAAGAAACAAACCCGTTCCGCGGATGTACTCCTTTACCGATTCCTCAATCTTTGCCCTGTCGATCATTCTCTGAAAACTGATAATAAAATAGGGGACTCTGGTCCCCTAGGTATCAATTGCCCCTCAATTCGGATGCAAAGATAATTAATGTTTTAAAATAAGCAAGCTATAAAGACAATCTTTTTTGTTTTACCACAAAGTAACACAAAGGTAATCACGAACTAACGCAAAGGTTTGGGATATTAATTGCTCCTTTGTATACCTTTGTGATGTACTTTGAGTGTCTTTGTGGTAAAATAGGATCAAAAAAATTGACAGCTGAAAATATATATTGCAAGGAAGATCTGGATCTTCTGTCGAATTGCACCTTATGTCCCCGCGAATGCAGAGTAAACAGGTTTGAGGAAGGAACAGGATACTGCAGCTCTGATGCAGGTATGAACATTGCATCCATTTGTATCCACAGGGGTGAGGAGCCATCTATAAGCGGACCTGCAGGAATCTGTAATATCTTTTTTGCCGGATGCAATCTTCGCTGTATCTATTGCCAGAATTATGACATCAGCAGACAAGGCGGAAAATGCAGGACGAACATAACAAATTTGAATGAAGCGCTGAATCTTATTGAAAAGATTCTTTCTGAAGATATAAAAGCAGTAGGATTTGTCTCTCCTTCACACGTTGTTCCCCAGGTAAAGGCTATAATAAGAGGTCTGAATGAAAGGGGCTTGAAACCTGTAACTGTATATAATACAAACAGCTATGACAAACCGGAAGTAATTGACAGCCTTGACGGGATGATAGATGTCTATCTTCCGGATTACAAGTATGTTACTCTATCAATTGCTGGAGAGTTTTCAGATGCTGACGATTATCCTCAGGTAGCACTACGGGCTCTTAAAAGAATGTATTATCAGAAAGGCTCAACTCTTCGGATGGATAAAGAGGGTAGGGCAGAAAATGGTATTCTTGTCAGGCATCTTGTTTTACCCGGACATTCTGATGAGAGTAAAAGTGTCCTAAGTACACTTGCAAATGAGATATCAAGAGGGATCAGTATTTCACTTATGTCACAATACCATCCCACACAGTATGTAAGCAATCATTTTGATTTAAAAAGGGTTTTGTACAAGGCAGAATATGAGACAGTTGTTGAAACAATGGAAGATCTCGGCTTCCGGAATGGATGGATTCAGGATATGGAAAGCAACCAGAACTACAGGCCTGATTTCCGGAAGAAGCATCCTTTTGAATGATCCTGCAGCGAGTGAATAACCCGGGCTTACATGAATTTCTCCCTCTTCTGAAGATTATACAGCGCAGCAAGAAGGAAAAGTATTGTCCCGGTAATAAGTATTATCCTGTTTTTCAGTGTTATTATAGCCCAGGTTGTCTCGTTTACGTCATATGCGGGATCAAATGGATTGAGAAAAACATTCCACTGGCTTTTACGGAGCGGATCCTGGAGGATCATGAACAAGATCCCGAAGATGATCATGACAACTGCGGTCCCGTTGCCGTTCCTTATCACTGTCGACAGCATAAAAGCCATCATGCCAAGGAACAGAACAGAGATCATAACCTGTACGGTCACTTTTATAAACTGGAATTTAACTATAAGAACTGAAGAAAGGAAGGTAAAGACGAGCATGATCAGGAACGCTATTACAAATATCAGGATTATCCTTACCAGCCACACTTTGTACCTGTAATTGGGAATACCGAAAAGAATCTCAATTGTCCTTGCATCCTGGTCATTCTGAATACCGAAAACCGATGGGTAAAAAACCAGCAATATACCAGAGAAGATAAAGACTCCGTAAAGATCCTTCATCCTCGATACATCATTTGAGAAAACGTAGATAATCGATAATCCGAGATAAAACAGAACCGACCCGGCAAGAAACCATATGAATTTGTTGGCGAAAATGATCCTCAGATTGTAGAGTATCATCTTCTGTATTAAAGTGAAGTAATTATATATTGTTCTGCTTTTCATGATTATCTTTTTTACGTAACAGCCACAAATACGCATCCTCCAGATTTGGGGTTGCATTTACCGCAGTATCCCATGGCTTTGCATCCGAAATTACCCTCACCCTCACATTTTCGCCCTCCGACATATGATGCACAACAAGGTGCTCTCCAACAAACTTTCCGAATTCCTTCGAAGGAATGTTGAACTGCCAAACATGTCCTTCTGCCTCTTTCGTCATATCAATAGGTTTACCAAGGTATCTGAGCATGCCCTTGTTAAGAACTGCAACCTGGTTGCACGAGCTTGAAATATCTTCGATAATGTGTGTCGAGAAGATGACAATACGTTCACGGCTGAGCTCCACAAGCAGGTTCCTGAACCTGATTCTTTCCCTCGGATCGAGTCCTGCAGTGGGTTCATCGACAACAAGTATCCTCGGAAGGTGAAGCAGTATTTGTGCAATGCCCATTCTCTGTTTCATCCCTCCTGAATAGGAGCCGATTTTTTCATAACGACGATCTTCCATGTGAACTGACTGCAACACATAAGTCACTCTCTCTTCCCTGGTTTTTGCATCGATTATGTTCTTCAGCATACCCTGGTAATGGAGATATTCATGTGCAGTCATGTTTTCATAGCTTCCGAATTCCTGCGGCAGGTAACCGATAAGTCCCTGCAGCTCCTCGCGCTTTTTCTGTGTATCGAGTCCGTTGATCCATACCTTGCCATAACTCTGCTCAAGAATCCCGCATATAATTCTCATCAGTGTAGTTTTCCCGGCACCGTTTGGTCCCAAAAGGCCAAACATCCCGTTGCCTATATTAATTGAAACGCAGTTAAGAGCTTTGAATGGCTTTTTCTTTTTGCCAATCAGTGGAACTGCAGCCACAATCTTATAGACATTCTTCCGGATTCCTTTAAACCTTCCTTCAAGCCTGTAGATATCAATAGTCTCATTGCTTAGCTTCTGACCTGTTTTCCAGATGAAAAGGCCTGTGAACCATAAAAATCCCAGTACAAGAACCGTAGCCAGATTATCCCATTTGAGCTGGAAATAGATAAGGTTAAAGAGCGGCAACAACCAGAAAACGGCAAAACTGGCCACGGAAGAAAGTCGCTTAAGGAATTTTCTTTCGCCACTGAATGTATTGTGTGCAAACAGCTTCCTGAACGGGATCCATATTCCGAGAAGAATGAACCATGTTATTATGCTAAAAATGAAGATCCAGAATCCGCTGTTAAGGTAGAAGTATGTAAAATAGATTATAAAACCGAGTATCGGGATCTGCCAGGTGAGCTGGTCCATATCCTTCCACGATTTATACTGTTTTGCATACCCGAGTCTTTCCCTGATTTTTGCACCTGCATTCCATTCCCTCATCCAGCGGTTCTCCCTGTCGTATATTTTTACAAGGCTCTGAACATATATGTTTATATTCTCATTTACGGGAATAACTGTCTCCCTAGCTTTCCTGAGGCTGTTCATTACAAACCAGTTGGTAGCAGGTACAATGATCAGAGACAAGATTGTCGTAATAAGTTTCCATAGGAACTTATCAATGTGAGTGTAAATCATGTAAATTAAAAATGCAAAGACAACTGCCTGTATGATCTTGTTCTTCAATGAAAGAGAATTGAACCATTTTAAAGCATTCTCGAGGCCGGAATAAAATGTAGGAATAAAAACCAGCGTGAGAAGGGTGCTTAACGACAGACCACCTATAACTGTTATTGCGAATGAGGCTCCGATAACCGATACAAATTCAGCGTTTCCCATAGCCAGAGGGACCATTGCTATCACTGTGGTTGAAGCAGTGATAAGAATGGGTCTCAGTCTTGCAACACCGGCAGTCATCAAAGCCCTCGATCTTCTGTATCCTCTTCTTCTTAGAATATTGGTATAATCAATGAGGAGGATGCCATTATTGACGACTATTCCGAGAAGTATTAGAAATCCTGTGAGTGTATTGAGACTGAGCAATGAATTTCCGGTGAGTATCAATGCAATAATTGATCCAAGAGCGGCAAGAGGAATGCTGAATAAAAGAACAAACGGTATTGAAAGCGATTCAAATACTGCTGCAAGTATCATGAAAATCAGCAGGAACGCAATACCCAGCGGACCATAGAAATCTTTTAGCTGATTCTCTTCATGAACTACCTCAACAGCTATACCGGAAGGTATGTTCAGCCCGTTTACAATCGTTTCGATATCAGCTCTTGCCCCCTCAAGAAGATCTTTGGAATTCCTTATATCATCAGTGAAACTGTATGTTACAGTGATTCTTTTCTCCTGGTTCTCGCGGTGAATGTTTCCCATCCCGTATGAGAAGATAATGTCGGACATCTCCTGCATTTCCATAATAGCACCGCTGCTTCCTGTGACTTCAAGAGTTTTCAGGTCGTCGATTGTCTTATCCGTATTTTCCTTTATCTCTCCAGTTTCATCAGCATATTTCAGCATGATGTCGTAGGTTTCATTTCCCTGCTTTAATGTTGCCCCCGAAGAATATTCTCTTCCGAATGTGGCAAGGGCGGATGATAAATTTATCAGGTTAAAATTATTCCTGCTGATATAATCCATGTCAAAGAGAAGGTGAACCTCAGGAGTATTTTCCTGCACATTGACACTGACATTATTTATTGTTTCCAGGTCGTCGATATATGTCTTAATATCTTCAGCAAGATTTCTCATCTGTTCAAAATTCTGTCCCTTGATGATCACGCTTTCACTCTGCGTGCCGAGACCCAGGAGATTCATAAAATTGGTACCAGGGTTGACTCCTGCCATGCCCCCTGCGCTTGAGGTAAAGCCTCCGCTTGTTGAGATCTCATCCATGCTTATCTCTGCCGAGGAGATGTTTTTTGTTTTTTCTTCGATCTCATTTTTTATTTCAGGCAGCTTTCGCTTGCTTTTCTTGTCCCAATCCTCTGCAAGGTTGATAGTTACGGTTGCCTGTTCTTCCTCAATCCGGCTTATGACATCCTCTTTTTCAGGAATGCCTGTAATCCTCGATTCTATCTCAGATACCACAGCATCGGTTTTTTCAAGTGTTGATCCTGAAGGCATCGTTACCGACAACCTGAAATTTGTTGAATCGACTTCCTGTGTGGTGTTTATGCTTAAGGTAAGACTTATAAGAAGCGCTGCAAAAAAGACAACCAATGTCCCTATAATTGTTGAGGCGGGGTTTCTCATGCTTGCCTTTAAAATAAGGTGATATGCCTGGATGAGCCGGTTATGCAGGGAGAGCTTCTGATATATCCTCGAATTGCTTTTAGATGTTCTGCTGATCAGGAAATAGGTGGCCATTGGAATGACCATAAGAGCTACCGCGAGCGACACCATGAGTGTAGTAATTATTGAAACGCCTATGTTCCTGATAAAGATTTTAATCAGGAAATTTGATGAAAAGATAAAAGGCAGAAAAACTATTACTGTGGTCAGGGTTGAAGCAAACACAGACCTCCATACTTCTGTGGTCCCCTGTTTAACGGCAGTCTCATGATCCTTTCCCATGCCCGCCAGCCGGTAAATGTTCTCAAGAACAACCACCGAATTATCGACAAGCATGCCGATGGCAAGAGCTATACCAACAAGGGTCAGGCTGTTAATTGAGATATCATAGGCATAGAAAAGATTAAAAGCGGTATAAACTGAAATGGGGATGGAAACCGCGATTACGGTAACAAGACGAATGTTCCTCAGAAAGAAGAAGAGTATCAAAACAGCAAGAATACCCCCGGTAATCGCGAGATTTATTATCTGGTTTATATTCTTTTCCATTATCTCGGCGGAGTTGTTCTGAACAACAATTTCAACTCCTGAAGACTTAAGTTCCGTATTAAGCTTTTCTACCCTGTTATTAGCTTTGTGGGAGAGATTAATGAGGTTGGCCTGGTTATCGTTTACCAGGGTGATGGTTACTGCATCAAGTCCGTTAACACGGCTGTACGAGCTCTCTTCCTTCACCCCGAAAAATATCTCGGCAACATCTCTCAGGAGGATTGGCCCCTTCTGCTTTACGATAATGCTGCCAATATCCTTTACATCGGTATATTCTGAGGTGACATTTACAAACAGCTTATTGCTCCCGTCAACGACAATGCCTGCAAATGTCTTTTGAGCATTGTTATTGTTAAGTAGGTTTCTCACCTGGCTCATTGTGATACCGTAGGCTTTGCAGGCTTTCTCATTGAGCCTTATCTCTATTGAGTTTTCCTGTCCGCCATATACTTCCACACCGGCAATCCCATCTATGTTTTCGAGCTGTGGCTTTATATCACGATCGGCAATATTCCGTATCCTGTCTGAACCCCCTTCTCCTCTCACCTGCAGCTCCATGAACTGGTTTGTAAGCTGCTGGAGATCGATTTTCATGACATTTATTACAAATTCAGAGGGGATTGAATTCTTTACGATATCAATCTTTTCCTGGAGCTTGAGATTTGCATATTTGAGATCGGCATTCTGGTTGTAGTAGATGTTTATACTGCCATATCGAGATGATATTGTCGTTTCGATTTTCTCAATTCCTTCAAGTGTGCCGATAGCGCCCTCGAGAGGCACAACAGCCTGGGTCTCAATATATGAAGGATCCATCTCAAGCGGGGTGCCAACCTGGACAATCAGCATGGGCAGGTCGGAAGCCGGGATAAGCTCGACGGGCAGTTTCTTATAAGAGACATAGCCGAGCATAGTAAGCCCCGCAAAGAGCATGATGATGAGAATTCTTCTTTTTAAGATAAAGTCCATGTTCCGGCTTATAAGAGATTATACAGCATCAGCTTTTCTTCCGTTTCCTGTTATCCAGCTGCTGAAAGTGTCAAAAACCCAGTAAACACAAGGGATCACCACCAAAGTCAGAAGGGTGGAGGAGACCAGTCCGCCAATGACGGCCAGTGCCATGGGAGCTCTGAGAGAAGCGCTTTCGCCGATACCTATTGTAAGAGGAAGAAGTGCAAGTATGGTTGTCAGACTTGTCATGAGAATAGGCCTTATCCTCTGGGAACCGGCTGATACTATCGCATCTTTCTTGCCCATCCCTCCTTCGCGCAACTGGTTTATGCGGTCAATAAGCAGAATGGCATTGTTTACTGCAATACCTCCCAGCATTATAATTCCTATATACGCCATCATATTAAGCGTTTTGCCCAGAAGGAAGAAAGTCAGGATAGTACCAACTCCTGCAAGCGGGATAGTGAGCATTATTACAAATGGCTGGATTATTGATTCGAACTGGGCGGCAAGCACCATGAAAACGAGAATAAGAGAAAGTAAAAGGGCAAATGAAAGATTTGATGTCGATTCTTTCCTCTTAAGCTCCTGGCCGGTGAACTCCATCTTATAATCCACAGGAAGAGTAACATCTTTAAGAGCCATTGTTGCATTTTTTATAACCTTATCGAATGCTGCATCACTGCTCACATTTGCATAGATATAGCAGGTTCTGGACTGGTTCCGTCTTGTAATTTCCCTCGGGCTCACAACCGTTTTAATTATGGCAAGCTCGCTGAGAGGCACTTTAACAGTTCCTGCCGTTATCATAATATCTTTTAGCTGATGAAGTGAAATATCCCCGAGCTTGATAGTAATATCTTTCATTTCGCCATCCTTTTCGAAACTGCCGGCGGATGAGCCCGACAAATAATTTTTCAACTGGTTGATAACACTTTCGACAGTCACACTGTAATAACTTGTCTTGAAACGGTCAATGGCCACCTCAACCTCGGGGGTACCCTCATCCATTGAGGTGGTAATGTTATATAATCCCTTATTATACGCAAGAATGGTTTTGGATTCATTAAGAATTCTTTCAAGCTCTGTATAATCTTCGCCTGAAATTTCAAGAGAAAAAGGGGCTTCCGTTGTACCGAGAGATGACTTGAGGGCAGTCTCCTCCCGTGTAAAAGTCACTTCAAGATCAGGGATGGTTGCGAGGTAGTTATCAATAAGGGTGACCGCATCATTTGTGGATGAGGCAAAATCTTTTTTCAGAATTATTTTTAGTGATGCAGTGTTTTCGCCTTCAGTCCCTGTAGTTTCGGTAAGAGAAGATGTATTGGCTTCTCCGGATTGGGAATAGATCAATTCTAACTTATCTCCAAGGAGTTCCCTAATGATGCCTTCAGACTTCATGACAGTGCTGTAAGTTCGCTCAAGACTCGTGCCTTCAGGAAGCTTGAGGTTTACTGTAAATTCGGCCGTTTCAGATCCGGGCATGAATTCGCTTCCCAGATGCGGTATCAGAAATGCCGATCCTACCATCAGGATAACAGCCAGGATAATAACAAGTTTTCTTTTCTCAACAGCTTTTTCAAGAAAGCGGGAATACCCTTTGAACTGAAGGGGAGCAGGCATGTTTGTTTTCTTCTTCTTATCGGAAAAGAGTGTCGATACAAGCATAGGGATAACCAGCATGGCCACAACCAGGGATGACAGAAGTGCAAAGGCAACTGTCCATGCCTGGTCTTTGAACATCTCACCTGAAGCTCCGTGCAGGTATACTATCGGCAGAAAAACTACAATTGTCGTAACTGTTGATGCGGTAATCGCACCGCCAACCTGTCCTGTTCCATTGATGACAGCATCTTTGACCGGAACACCTTCTTCCCTTAGCCGTGTAATGTTTTCAAGGACGACAATGGCATTGTCGACCAGCATTCCCGCGCCAAGAGCAAGCCCTCCCAGCGTCATTATGTTCAGGGTGAGGTGATTGAAATACATCAGGTTGAAAGTGGCGATGATTGAGACCGGAATTGCAACACTTATGACAAGCGTTGTCCCTATCCGTCTGAGGAAGATGTAAAGGATAAACACGGCAAGAAGAATACCTATTAATAATGTATTCTTAACCTCGCTGATGGCATTGTGAATATAGTTTCCCTGGTCCTGTACCTTTATGAATTCATAACCGGGAAGTGCCTTTCCAAGTTCGTTAAATGCCTTATCAAGACTTTTGACGGCATCAACCGTATTGAATTTTGGTTCCTTGTATATTGATAATCCGACACATCTCTCACCATTTATGGTGACAATGTTCTCCGGATCTTTATTTTCCATTTTTATGGTTGCCACGTCTCTCAGGTAGACCGGTACCTTCTCTGATGCTGTTGCGGCAGTCTGACTTGCAGTGGTTCCGGTCGCGGCTGATGATGCCTGTGTGAATCCGACAATAATACTTTCGAGGTCTTTAAGTTCGGCAAGCACTGTTACTCCTTTAACAGTATATTTGGTGCCCATATCGACTATTGAGCCTCCTGAGACATTCCTGTTGTAATTGCTTATCTGTGTTGCAATAACATCGGAAGTAATACCATATGACTGAAGCACATAATTATTCGTTTCAATCACCACCTCGCTCTCTTCATCTCCGGTCAGCCGCACATCGGCAACGCCTTCTATCCTGACCAGCTCGTTACGGATATAGTTAACAGCGATTTTTCTGAGCTCATCCATATTGCTGATGTGCTCATTCTTAAGTCCGACTATCATGACAGGCGAAGCATTCGGATCATATTGGGATATGGTGAAATCTTCAAGATCGGAATTCTGGGCAAAAGTGTTAAGCTCTTTCTGAAGATCAAGAAAAGCTTCATCCATATCCTTATTCCAGTCGTATTCAACTGTAATTGTTGCAGAACCGACCTTTGATGCAGATGAAACCTGCACAACATCACTCTGCTGCATTGAAAGCGATTCGATCTGGTCGACATAATTCTTCTCAATCTCCTCCGGCGGTTTTTCCCCGGCTATTAACTCGATATAGATCTTTGGAGTGTTAAGATCGGGAAACAGGTCTGTTCCAAGCTTGCCGAAAGAGATAAATCCAAGAAGAACAATACCCAGTACCAGCATCAGCACTGTGACAGGGTATTTCACCGCAAAACGGGCAATACTGTTCATGTCAGTTATTTAATAATTTTCACTTTCGACCTGTTGCTGAGTGTCTCAAAGCCGCTTGTCACAACCCTTTCACCCTTAATGAGTCCCTTAGTGACTTCAACATCAGAGATGTTTTCAAGCCCTGTCTCTATTACCCTTTCAGCAGCCACACCGCGGTCGATAATGAATACTGTTTTTCCTCTCTGGCGCGACAGGATAATATTCTTCGGGATCACAATGACTGAATCTTTATGGTTGGTAACGATATCGGCCTTCACAAACATACCCGGTCTTAGCAGGTATTCCCTGTTGTTTATCTGGATATTACCCTTAAAAGTCCTGGTATCGGCATCGATAGCCGGAGATAATTGTGTCACCTGTCCTATAATAGTGTCTCCCTGGATTGTATAATTTGTAAGGTTGACATTCTGTGAAGGTTTTATTACTGATATGTATTTTTCAGGAAGCTGAACCTCCATATACATTGTCTGGTAATCCATGATTTTGACAATTTTTGAACCAGATGCAATCTGTGTTCCCTGCGTATAATAAGGAAGATCAACAATAACACCATCTATAGGAGCGACTATCCTGGTTTTATCCATCTGAAGCTTTGCATTCTCAACACTGGTTTTTGCATTTTCATATTCAATGCTGGCCGTCTTAAGCTCCCTCAGGGTTACACCGCCTTTTTCGTAGAGTGACTCCTGCTTTTTCAGCTCACTTTCAGCAAGTTCGAGGTTAAGCTGGTTTGTTTCAAGCTTCACAGAGATAACATATTCCCTGTCTTCAAGACGTGCAATCAGCGCACCAGCTTTTACTTTATCGTTCATCTGCCATAACCTTCCGGTCTGAGGATTTTTTTCAAGGTAGTATGAAGCGGCAATCTTCGATGACTGCTCAATTTCACCTTTCGGGAAAGCCGTACCAGTAGTATTTACAAATTCTTTTATCGATGTAAGCCTGATCTCCTGGACTGAAACCGGTATCTCGACATCGGCAGTCAGGTTCTGATTATTATTCCGGCATCCAATGATTGCAAAAATTACGGTTGCTGATATGATTAAGATTTTTTTCATGGAAATATAAATTATGTTTTATTTATCCTGGGTCGCTACCTTGGTGACTGGTTCTTTTTTCTCAAAATCGTAAAGCGTCTGTATCTTAAGATTAAGAAGTTCAAGTTTATATGAGATAAGGGAGTTGGTATAAGAAAGCTGTTTTTCTGAAAGCTGGTTCTGATAAATGTTAAGGTCCATACCTGTCAGGTCGCCATTTTTATATTTTTCAAGATTCAGGTCATAAGTAAGCTGTGCATTTACAACGTTCTGACGGGCGATTTCGATCTGGTTCTGAAGATTGTTGAGATTCCTGTAAACCTGCCTGATACCCAGGATTATATTGTTCTGTTCCTCTTCAAATGATATTTTTGATGATTCAATTGTTGCTTCGGATGCTTTAATCCTTGATTTCCTTTCTCCCCAGTCCCAGAGAGGAATTGTCAGCGACAATGAAACATTTTCATTGTTGGTCGGACTTTCATATACATCTACGAATTTCTCATTATCGCCGAAAAGTCCGAAAGATAGACCCAGGTTTCCCTTAAATTCATTGAGGGCTTTTGTCTGGATAAGGTCAAATGTTGAAGTCTCAACATTTATCTGCTGCTGTCTCAGCTCCATCCTTTTTGCCAGTCCCTGGTCGATGGCAAAAGCGACATCAACATTTACTGTATCAACTTTAATATTTGGAATTACCAGAAGGTCATCGTAAAGACTTATTCCAATCAGAAGCTTAAATTCATCCTTGGCATTCTCAAATAAGACCTGGCTGTTCTCATAGTCTGATTTTGAGGAGGCAAGGTTAAGCTCTGCCTGGAAGATCTCTTCGCGGGCAGAAAGACCCGCATCGACCTTGTTTTTTGAAACTTCGTAGCTTTTCTGCATGTTCTCAAAAGCCTGCTTTGATATTTCAAGACTTTGCTGCTTCTGATAGACATTGTAGAAAGACTGGGCAACCTGTTTTTCGAGCGAGAGAAGCTGTATAGCATAGTTTAGCTGAGTGTTCTCAAGTGCAAGCTGAAGCTCTTTAAGGGTTAATTTCAGACGGTTATAGGTAAAAAGCGGCTGGTTGAGACTCAGAGAAACCCTGTTACTGAAACCTTTATTTGTGGCATTGGCATATTCGCTGTAAGAGTCATAGTAACCAAACCTGTTGACCAGCGAGATATTTGCATCGGTCAGGAGGATGGGCTGTGAAACCGTGAATGTGCCAAAGCTTTCCGTAGTTTTTGTCGAGTTCCATTTTGATATCAGGTCATTGAATTCCCGGTTCTGGCTATAGCTGATCGGATTTACCGATAACGAAAACTGCGATTTCAGTGCAGCATTCTGTGCATTCAGGTTCTCCTGGCTTCTCACAAGGCTGAGCTTTGTTCTTTTCATCGAAGGAGAGTTTGATTCAGCAATGCTGAGCCCCTCTTCAAGTGTCAATCCCTTTTGTCCGAAAGAAATTAAAGAATTGATTATCAGAAGAAAAAATAACAAAATATACTTGCTGCCTGTCGTAATTGTTCTTTTCATTTTATATGTTCTTAATTCATATTTCGTTTGTTCTTCATTTTTCTTTGTTTACTGTCATTGCGAGGAGCCATGCGCCAGCGGGGCGACGTATCTCGCACCACTAATTCGCTTTAACCCACTTAATCGCATCTCCAATTACAATTCTTCCTTCCGATTTGTTTGTGAGAACCACCTTTGCTGTATCTGGTGACAGGTAATACCTGCCGAGGAGGTTCCAACCGCCATCTGCATTCGGATAATCGAGGGTTAGTTCTTCAACTCCCTCGTCATGATAAATTTTGTAATGCATATCCTTGTATGGGCTCTCGCCTCTCATTGCATTCCCCATCGGCCCTTCTCCCGCCCCGCCTGGTCCGCCAGGTCCGCCAGGTCCTCCACCGCCTCCCGGGCCTCCTGCTCCACCGGGTCCACCCTGACGTACACCTCTTACAAACATACGGTCTACGCTCTTGCCCACATAGCAATAAATATCATAATATCCGGGTTCCTTGATGATGGCATTCCATGTTACGTCTTTATCACCGGTGCTGCCTCGTGTATATACTGAAGAAAGAATGTACTTCCCATAATAGTTAGATTCCACAGCGGGCTGCCAGTATTCGGGAGCATTCATCATATTAACTGTCTGGTAAGTTTCGCCATTATTGTTTTTTATATGAAGAAGCTTTTTAAGAGGGCTTACGCTGCTTTGCCTGCTTTTAATAAATCCTGAATCCTCATTATCAACGATTATCTCCGAAAGATCAATTAACCTGGGGATTGTTCCAAGTTTCTCTTCACCCGTAAATTCTTTGACCCTCTCTTTTGATTTTGTTATTTCACTGATTGGCATGTTGATCTCACCGGGGATGTTCCTGGAGAAAAGAGTATTTATCATCATGGCTCTTGGCTGGGCATCAAGTACAATACCGACTTTTTTTGCCTCTCCCGCTCCCAGAAATACTATCTTAGAAATATCTGCAGCTTCCATGCCGCGACCCTGCATTGAAATGCTGAAATTACCAGGTCCGCCACCCGGCCCGCCCTGGAATGACTGTACAATCATTCCGCCACCGCCGCCTCTGCCTCCACCCGGACCTCCTGTCCTGAAGGAAACATTAAAGATACCGGCAACCGGTTCAGGATTCGAAACGATAAATGTAACCTGGTACCTCGACCTGTCGCCCACAACTATTTCGGATGCCTGTAAATTTGAGAACAGGAAGCCAGGTTGTTCTTTTTTTGTGAACCAGTCGCTCAGGTAAGGATAGAATTCAAAGCCGAATTTTTCTTTTATATCTGAATTCAGTTTTTCTATATTCACACTTTTAAACCGGTGATCATCAATATATTTCTGAAACCAGTCCTTAAATTCCTCAATACCGGCTTTTGCTCTTATCATGTTGAAAAAGTAATCGCCTTTAACAGTCAGCACTGGCCTCATTGTATCTCCAGCCGGATTTGTAGCTAGTAAATCCCTGAAACTGATATCTCTGAGAATGAGGTTCGCCTTGTCATTGTCCGACAGTGACCCCATCATACTTCTGAATCCGACCTGCGGTGTGCTTACTTTCTGGAGGTGAGATTCAAAAACAGCATTAATAACCGGGAATTCGGAAGAGTAGAAGTTGTTTTTGAAAAAGTAAAAACTTGGAGAAAGACGATATCGAGTTGGTTCATTCAGCACTGTTCCGTTTACAAACCTGAAATTTTCACCGCTAATGAAAGTGTTCCTGATAAAACTATTAAATAGCCTGACTTGCAGCTCTTTATCAGTTATAACCTGATTATTCCTTGCCATTCTTTTTTTCTGCCGGGTGAATTGTTTCCTGAAGCCAGCATTCTGCAAAGTCGATAGTTTTTCGGGAAGCAAAACCATGGAGGGCTGAAGTTCCGCCCTGGTCTGGGTATTCATCCTCGGGTAGGAGTAAAATTGAACCGGCACTTCAAGAAGGCTCAGAGTGCTGAACGGATATTTTGTTGAGAAACTGGTTTCAAGCTCTCTCATGATCCCGGAAACGAGCAATGAGAGAGTATCTTTAATTTCGGCAAGATCTTTTTTATAGTAATCATTTCCGGGGAAATAGAAGCTGATATATTTTATGGAATCAACCTTCAGGGTATCCGACCTGTAATCTCCGATTGCAAGAGTGAGCCCTGTAAGCGGCGAATCGGGAGTGAAAACGGTCCATCCGTTTTCGTTTTTCATAATTCCCTGCGATACTGCAGTCAATCCGTTTCGTGGTTTGACGCGCAGAGTATAATTTGTAAAGTCGACCTTTAACCTGGCCGGATTCGATGGATAATAATTAAGTCCTGGCAGGGGATACCAGTGTGATTCCGGGGTAAGAAGGACATAATTCTCCGTCAGAAAAGCCTGCCGTTTATGAACATTCAGCATCTCAATCCTGTAGGGAGTCTCCTTTATATTGTCCGTATAATCCGGGAAACAGAATGATTCGTCGATAGATCCGGCATAGGAAATTATTACACTGTCGCACGCTCCCGGTAAAAGGAATTTCCCTGGATTTATTTCGATAATATGATTTGTTTTTGTGTAATTCAGTTCTCTACCGCCTGAAGTAATCCTTTTTACATCCAGGTAAGGATTAAGCGAGAAGAGATAACTATCGAGAGATTCCTTATTTTCATTTGTAAATCTCAGTTTCGCTGATGCGTCAAAGGTGTTACCGTTATGCTGAAATTCAATCGATGCATCATTCAGGCTGACAAAGCTCCTGTTCTCAAACTTCCTGTTTGACTCAATTACAAGGTTCTTTTCATTAAGGTTCTTTTTGTATAATGAATATGTGTTAAATCCGCAAACTGCCGATCCGGCGAGAAATATGAAAAAGAAGACTACAGTAATTGTTGTAAGAATCCTTGATTGAGGTAATCGTTTAAATAATAAAATTGTAGCCATTACAAATGATAATCCGAGAAAGAAATAAAGTAATCTCTGATTTAATATCACATTCAGGTTATCAAACCCAATAGCACCCGATTTGAAAACGGGAAGCCCGAATGCCATATAATCAAATATTGATCCGAACCGGTGCCAGAGCCAGAACATATTAAGGGCAGCCATACCGAGCAAAATCAGGAAAGTAATCGGCTGGTTCCTGATGACCGACATCAGCATAAAGGCAAGCCCCAGACTGAACAGGATAGTCGGTACGCAGATTATCAGCAGGTAGGAGAGGTATGACATCAGGTCGATTGACATACTCTTCGAAATGATATTCATCAGCAGCCCGATTGAGAGTATAATGATATCGAGTCCGAGAAAAAGCCTGAGAATTCCCCATGATTTGCCAATGACATAT
>Ga0315293_10002843_pt1 | contig 16677 bp, 11 predicted proteins | sample YL17G13_20_MG_FD_203071 | JGI IMG/M metagenome (GOLD analysis project Ga0315293, IMG submission 203071) | Sediment microbial communities from Yellowstone Lake, YNP, Wyoming, USA - YL17G13_20 | ecosystem: Environmental > Aquatic > Freshwater > Lake > Sediment | place: USA: Wyoming | collected...
CCAATGGATTTGCTTCGATACGGCCTTGATCTTACGCCCGTTCGGATTAGCGGCTTCTTCACAAGGCTGGATGATTACCGCGACACATTGGGTGCCTGGAACAGGCGATTCTTTACCGGGCATCGCGTAACAATCATGCCCGGCAAAGGTTGGGAGATTGCCCTGTCGGAGACATATGTCTACGGCGGACCCAACCGTCTTCCGGAACTCTATTACAGTATCCCCTTAGTCCTCTTCTATTGGGAGGCGCAGAATCGCAAACAGGATGACAACGCATTCTGGGGCCTCGATATCTCGTGGGTGAAGAGCCAACTGGGGCATTTTTATGCCCACCTCGTTTTCGATGATATCCAGCGTCAGCATCGCGGGCCGCAGAAATTCGCCCTGCAGTTCGGTACTCATCTTGTGCCGGCCAGGCTCCAGGGATGGTCAGGATTATTCGAGATTAATTTTGTTGATTATTATGTCTATGGCCAACGCAAGAGAATCAATGCCTACCTGAATTGGGGATGGCCCATAAGTCGACTCGATTCGGATCAGCGCGAGTATTTCGCCGGAATTTATAAAAAGCTCGACAATCATATCCGACTTGGACTTGAATGCACAGGCCGCGACAAAGGCGAATACTATGCCGCTGATTTCCAACTGAGCATGGCCGAATTCGGAATTAAGTTCCTATCGGGGACAGTCGAGCACACCAGAGAGATTGCCGCCAGAATATCCAGCTCTTATCCTCGGCATCTGAACTTGGATCTTCGCGCCGGATTCCAGTCGATAGACAACTGGCAAAACCACCGTGGATATTCCCTGGACCAGTTCTTCGCAACCCTGCAAGCCTCGTATGAATTTGATATCGGGGTGCCATTTTGGAAAAAATCTCGCTGAGGGCGCCTGCCAAAATCAATATCTACCTGTTCATCGTAAATAAGCGGGGAGATGGTTATCATAATATCGAAAGCCTTATGCAGGCTGTCGATCTTTATGATGATATAACCCTCGAAAAGTCAGATTCCATCGAACTTTCTTGCAGCGATCCCAGCCTGCCTCCCGATTTGGAGAATCTCGCCTTCAAGGCCGCGGCCCGGCTTCAGAGCCGATACTATTTCCCGGGCGTGAAAATCGAGCTTGTCAAGAATATCCCCTCAGGAGCCGGACTCGGCGGCGGTTCATCGGATGCTGCATTTATTCTGCGTGGTATCATTAAGCTTTACGGACTGAGGCCGACAGCACAGGAATTGACGGAGATTGCCGCCTCGGTTGGCTCGGACGTGCCCTTTTTTCTAACCAGGGGACAGGCCCTGGTCGAGGGGCGTGGCGAGGTGGTCAGGCCGGTAAACCTGCCGCTAAACTATGAGGTTATCGTCGTATCTCCGCCCATATCCATATCCACAGCCGAGGTTTACGGGGGGATAAATTTGAACTTGACAAGAAAAGACAGGTTTCGTTTATTATCAAAGAGGATGAACCTCTCCAAGTTGATGCGGGCCAGTCGTGAGTTCCGCAATGATTTGGAGAATGTTGTCATATCCAAATATCCTGATCTGGCAAACATTAGGCGGTCTCTGTTGGGAACCGGGGCCTTTTTGAGTTTAATGACGGGGTCTGGTTCTTCTTTTTTTGGGCTTTTTGCCGCGAATGCCAGGCCGACCGGCCGATTCGATCACCTGAAGGAGCGGGGATACAAAATCTTTTGCTGTAAGCCCGTCTTGCTGCCGCCAACGCTGTCTTGAGCAGTTCGCAGGCGTCGGCAGTATCGGCTTGCGTTCCAATAAATTCGGGACTCATCACAGGCTGGCAACTGGGGAGGAAGCGTGGAGATTACAGAGGTCAGGATTACCTTAAGAGGCGAGGACAAACTGAGAGGCTTCGCAAATGTCACATTCGATCAGGCCTTCGTAGTCCGCGGTCTTAAAATCATCTGCGGCAACAAGGGACTTTTCATCAGCATGCCATCGAGAAGGCGCCCCGATGGCACCTATCAAGATGTCGCTCATCCCATCAATATCGAGATGCGAAAACGCCTGGAAAATGCCATCATTGAGGCTTACCAGCTCGAAGTTCAGAAGAAAACAGGTGGGGCCTTGAGCCACCAAATCGACTAACCAAGGGTTACCGGGACAGTTGCTATATACATTTTTGACGGTCGCGTTCGGCTCGGACTCCTGCCGTCATCGGACAACTCGTATTTTATATTTCACCGGGGATTCCGTCATATTATCAAAAACCGCCCAATTTAGTGAAACTCAATCACCTGCAGTTTCTGTTATACCATAAGTTGCCGTAAGTTGCGGCTCCCGGACAATTCGGAATAGACCAGAGAGGATACGGGAATTATTTTTATGCCGGATTTCAAGAAATTCATTTACCCGGAAAATGGTTTTTTGTATATTGATTGATAGAATGGAATACTATGTTAAGGAGAAGTAGATGAAAAAAGCCGTTGTTTTTGGACTTGTTCTCGTTGCTTTCCTGTCGACTCAGTCACCAGCTCAGCAGGGCGGCGCCCTGGTAGGCTCGCTCGGGCTGGGTTTGACATCGGCTCAGGGCGATTTTGCCAGCTCCGACCTCTTGGCCGCCGGTAGCGGCTTCGGTGTCGAGGGCCAGCTCAGGTACTACCTGTTCAGCGGATTCGGCATCGGACCTGTGGTCAATTACATGCGCTTCGGCTCATCGTATAATTCCGAGTTGGGGCGAATCAGCTTTAATTTTAATCAGATCGGTGGTGTAGCCCGTCTGAACCTTTTCGGAATCTCCGAGGGAGCCTTGTTCATTAATGGAGGCGGCGGGATTTTCAAACCCAACGTGCATTATTACGCGCCCGAGGTTACCATGGATACCACGGCCGAAAAATCGGGCACCTTCTTTTTCGGCGGGCTGGGACTAACAAGTATTCCCAATCGCAAAGTGACCTACGAATTCGAAATTAGATATAATATCGGGCGCTCCGATTCCGAATACGCGCTTGATGCCACACATAAATCCGATGTCTGGGATTTTCTCTACGCCGGTGTCAGGTTGTCGTTCGCCTCAAAGGGCAAGGACGCTCCGCCAAAGTACTGATATTTCAAGAACATTCCGAATGCCCCGTCATCGATGGCGGGGCATTGACATAATAGTTAATCATTAATAGCAGGTGCCCGCAAGGTTTTATCGTTCATGAAAAACCCTGGCGTTCTTATTGTCTTCGTCATTTTTTTGTTGGCCGCTGCCATTACCGACACTCAAGCTCAGTCTGCCGGCGACCAATCATCGGCTACCGGGGCTCTCGATATTAAGGCCCGCAGCGCCAGCATTTCCGAGGCCGCCCAGGCCGCAGTCGCGGCGGGCGAGGTTGTCGATTATGATAAAATATCCTCAAGAGCGGCGGCCTCGGCTGTACCGGGCGAGATAAGCCTCGATTCGGATATTCCCTTGCCGACCAAGAGAGTGTATTATACGACTATCGAGTTGGTAAAAATCTCCTGGCCTGAGATGATGAGCCAGCATGGGGATAATTTTGGCAGCAAGCTCATTATCGGCCTTAATAAGCCTTACTATCGCCTGAAAAAAGATATGAGAGTGATCGGGAGCTTCGATCTGAAGATGGATAACATCTTTTTCGGGCTTGTCAATAGCGCCAAAATCACGCTTAAGTACGACCTGAAAAAGCCACACCATCAGGGCAAATCCCAGGTCAAATTCCTTGTTGATGGTATCACGTTCAAAGTCGGTATTCCCTTTACGATAGCGTCAAGATAGCCAAACGGGAATCATTTGCCATCCGATGTGACACCCTGGCCCCTCGATGCCAGGCGCTATCACAACACCATGCGGCACAATGCCTTATAATTTGAATTTCTAATTATTTCGATTGATATTTGCATGTGCATATCATATAATTGCATGTTACGTGAGAATAAAGAGGAGAAAATTTAATGCCATTGGAATCTGAGAAAATATTACCCGTTTTTATAGAAGAAGAGATGAAAACCTCCTACATCGATTATTCGATGTCGGTGATCACCAACCGGGCGCTGCCGGACGTGCGCGACGGGCTCAAGCCATCCAACCGCCGAATCATGGTGGCCATGAACGATCTCGGCCTGGCCCCCAACAGGCAACACCGCAAATGCGCCAAGATCTGCGGCGACACATCGGGCAACTACCACCCCCATGGTGAGCAGGTGGTCTATCCCACCCTGGTCCGCATGGCCCAGGAATTCAACATGCGCTATATCCTTGTCGATGGACAGGGGAACTTCGGCTCTATCGATGGCGATGCCGCAGCGGCCATGAGATACACCGAGGCCCGCCTAACTCCCGTGGCGATGGATATGCTGGTCGACCTCGAGAAAAACACGGTTGGCATGCGCCCCAATTACGACGAAACGCGCGATGAGCCAACCGTCCTGCCATCAAAATTCCCGAACCTGATCTGTAACGGCGCTACCGGTATCGCAGTCGGCATGGCGACCAATATACCAACCCACAATTTGGCCGAAGTGGTCGACGCCCTGATTGCGCTTATCGATGAGCCCGAATCCACGGTCGAGGACCTGATGCAATTTATCAAGGGGCCCGATTTCCCCACCGGCGGCCTCGTTTTCGGAATCTCGGGTATGCGCCAGGGGTACTTGACCGGCCGCGGAAGATTCTTCATCAGGGCCAAGGCCAATGTCGAGGTTCAGAAGAATGGACGCGAGAGTATTATTGTCAGCGAGATACCGTACCAAATAAATAAGTCGAATCTCCTCGAGCGAATCGCCGAACTGGTTCGCGACAAGAAACTCGAGGGCATTTCCGACCTGCGCGACGAGTCCGACCGCGACGGCATGCGCATTGTGATCGAGCTCAAGAAGGATGCCCAGGCCGACATCGTCCTCAATCAGCTTTTCAAGATGACACAGATGCAGTCAACGTTCGGCATGATCATGCTGGCCCTGGTGAACGGCGAGCCGCGTGTCCTGAACCTGGCCGAGATCCTGCAGCACTTCCTCAACCACCGCCACGAGGTGGTTCTGCGCCGCACCAGGTTTGCGCTCGACGAGGCCGACAAGCGGGCTCACATTCTCGAGGGTTACAAGATCGCGCTCGATAACCTCGACGCCATCATCAAGCTGATTCGCGCCTCCAAAGACCCGGCTGAGGCCAAAGATGGCCTCATGAAACACTTCAAGCTCTCCGAGATTCAGGCCCAGGCGATTCTCGATCTGCGCCTGCAGAGGTTGACCGGCCTGGAGCGCGATAAGATCATCGAGGAGTACGAGGCGACCATCAAATTGATCGCCGAGCTAAATGAGATATTGGCCTCCAAGGCCCGGCGCATGCGCATTATCAAGGATGAGCTCAAGGAGATGAAGGCCAAGTATGGCGACGACCGCCGCACGCAAATCATCGAGGAGGAAATCAACGAGGACTTCTCGATCGAGGACCTGATCGCCGAGGAGGATATGATCGTCACGATCACCCACTCCGGCTATATCAAGCGCCTTTCGACTTCGTCATACCGTCGCCAGGGGCGCGGCACCAAGGGTGTCATCGGCATGGAAACCAAGGATGAGGATTTCGCCGAGCATGTCTTCGTGGCCTCGACACATAACTATATCCTCTTCTTCACGCGCCGCGGCCGATGCCATTGGCTGAAAGTCCACGAGATTCCGCAGGGCGGCCGCCTGGCCAAGGGCAAGGCGATCGTCAACCTGATCGGAATCGAAAAAGACGATTCCGTCTCGGCGTTCGTGCCGGTGCGCAATTTCGACACCGACGAGTTCATCATCCTGGCCACCAAGCAGGGGCAGATCAAGAAGACCGAAATCCGCTCGTTCGCCAATCCGCGCCGCGACGGCATCATCGCCATGACTTTGCCAAAGGAAGATGAGCTGATCGAGGCCGGCATGTGCGATGGCACCGCCGATATTGTCCTGGCGACACGCAAAGGGATGGCGGTCCGTTTCCCCGAAACCAAGGTCCGCGACATGGGCCGCGCCGCCTATGGGGTGCGCGGTATCGACCTGAAAGACGGCGATTACGTGGTCGGCATGGTGGTGATCCGACGAGAATCGTCGCTTCTTACGGTAACCGAAAACGGTTTCGGCAAGCGCTCCGAAATCGCTGACTACCGCGTTACCAACCGCGGCGGTAAGGGCGTCATCAATATCAGGATGCCGGAACGCAATGGCGAGGTGGTGGCTATAATGGAAGTGGTCGATGGCGACGAGTTGCTCCTGATTACGCAGCGGGGCATCGTCAATCGCCTGGCGATCAGCTCGATCCGCACTATCGGCCGCGCTACCCAGGGCGTGCGCCTGATGTCGCTCGGCGCCGAGGACAAGGTTATCGATGTGGCCAGGGTGCCGGCCACGGAGAAGGTCACCAATGACCTGCCTCCGGAAGCGCCTATGACCCGAGATAGCTCGATTCCCGCCGAGAGCGACTCCGATTCCCAGGATCAAAACGGACAAAGCGAAGACGAAGGTGGAGAGGCCGGGGAATAGGAAACATACGCTGAGGTCAGCTGGGCCGAAATCACAGTGGTGTCGGGTCGTTTACCCCTGCCCCGTGCGGGGCCTGACCCGACACTTGCCTGGCTGTCAGGTGAGGCCACCTGACAGCACTAAAACTCAATTATTCTCATTTAGCGCTAAATTCATTTGAAACTACCCCCAATTAGCGGTATATAATATTGACATCCCTATTGCCTGACTTATCGAGATTGATTTCGTATTAGTGATTACCAGGTCACTGATAATGGATACCTCATAAACACTACTTGGCCGTACCTTTGGCTGGGTTTGGCGCGCAAGCAAATGAAACATGACAAGATGCAGGATTCCGTCCGTCAAATCTGTCTGGCATGCCTGTTGCACTTGATATTAGTGGGGGCATATAGGAAAACAGCAGGATTACCAAAGTGGCATGGAACAATGAAGAGCGGATAATAAGGAGGTCTTTATCATGAAAATAATAATAGGGATATTTTTCGCATGTCTCTTGACTCCTCCGAATGCCATTTCGGATGACCTCACGGGTAGTCTCATGAACGATGACAAGGTCTTAGCCGATACCCTCAATAGGCAGAGAGAGATAGACCCCGACCGTCCGCAGTTTCCCCCGATAGATGAGGTGAAAAATATCAAGAATCGCCGAGGCATATTGGAGCGGACAGGATTTAATGTCTACATAGGTTTTGCCGCCGCAGATAGAAATAACGATGACCTCAACTCATCATATGAGAGCATGGAATCGGCTTACGGGATCAACAGCCATATAAAGTTCCCGGGTTCCGGCTATACGGTGCATCTGGGATTGAGACTTCGAATGCCGGACAACGTGAACCTGCTCTGGGAATATTTCTATGGGGGCGATCCATCCGACAATCGCTACAGTTATTCCACTGCCAGCCTGAGCGCGCTTTACGCCATCAATCCTGCAAAGGGCATATCATTATTGATTGGTCCCGGGTATGCATTGCAGAGAATCAGGGCATCGCGGAGTTATTATTTGAGCCTGAGCAGTGACGGTACGTATCTGGAAAGACTGAAACTTGATTCGGGGCGACAATGGGGTGTGCCGCTGACGGCATTTCTTGAAATCAGGCCCAATATTGACAGTCCCAGGTTCTCGCTGTTCGTTTCGATGAGGTATATGATGGGCCCTTCCACCGTCGCCGATCAGCAGCTACCCTACGGCGATCAAATCGCTTCGCTGAAAATCGATATGACCGGAACCAGGCTGTCAGCCGGTATCGGCTTGGGGTTTTAACGTCTTGGAGGCATTATGAAAACCAGATTGAAAATAGTGGCAATACTATTATTGTCGACGTCGCTGTTAATTTCGGGATGCCTGACATATACGACGCTGATCCCCCCCACGTCTCTGGTGACGGAAGAGCCGGGGCCGATGAATGTCCTCATGAATGACGGGACCATATACAAGCTGGAATATGCCCGGGTATTACTCACCGAGCTGCAGGGACATGGAGAAAAGTATCCCATTGAAGGACCAAAAGAATATTTTTCAGGCAATATTCCCTTGTCAGATATTGCCATCGTTCAAACCGTCAAGCCGGATAAAGCCGGCAGCCTGCTGGCGTATGGAATGATTGGGATATTGGCTTTGGCAACCCTGAATGCTGCCGGCGGGTCGGGCAATTTGAGCGGCAGCGCTCAAATACATTATCCGCCAAGCGGCTCTTGCCCATTTGTTTTCTCATTTGACGGCGCGGACTATAGATTCGAATCGGAGACATTCGCCGGAGCCGTATGCCGGGGCATGGAACGAGCCAATCTCGAGCCTCTCGAATATCTCCGGCCCGTTGATGGCGAATACCATCTATCGTTGGCCAACCAGCTGCAGGAATCGGAGCACGTAAATGAAATTTCGTTAATGGCAGTTGATCATCCGCCCGGCAGCCGAATCGTCCCGGAATGCAATGGCAATGTCCATACTCTTCGGAGCCGGATACCGCCATCCTCCGCCACTTCATATTCGGGCGCCGACATACTCAGTCTCGTAAGCGATGTTGATGATAAGATGTGGGGAAGCGATTTTCAGGGTGCGGATATGGACATCGCGCGAGGTTTGCGTGATGGCATTATCTGCGAATTTGACAGGCCGGGCGACTCCGCGACCGCGAAACTGCTCCTCGAAACAAAAAACACCAATCTGGGATATTTCGCGTTCGAGAAATTATTCTCGCTCGAGGGTCCTAACAGGCTGACGTGGTATCACCAGCTAAATGAGGATATGGCAGAGCGTAAAAAGCTCGTTGACTGGATAATGAGGGAGGGAACTCTTCAAGTATTTCTGATGGTCGAGGACAAATGGGTGTTGCAGAGCGCCCTGCCGCCGGTTGGATTGAGGGCCATGGAGGAACGAGTTGTCGTTATCGACCTGACGCATTGCAGGGGGGATAAGATCAAGATAAAACTTGATTGCGCCACCGATTTATGGAATATCGACGCGCTGGCGATCGACTATTCGCGCGACGAGCCTATTACTATTACCAGAGCCGAGTTGCAGGAAGCAATTACTCAAAATGGAAACGATGTCGCATCCCTGATATCTAAACCAGATTCGTCTTACTATCGTATGCTTCCCGGTGATTATGCTCTTCTGACATACAATGAGGTGCCACCGTCACCAGGAGCCAGCCGGACATACCTGCTCAAAACCCAGGGCTATTATTATGCCTGGACAAAATCGGGGGAGACGGACGACAGCGAATTGGTCCAAAAAATACTAAGCGAACCGCAGTATGGAAACCGCTTATTCATGCCGGAATGGATGAAAATCAGGCAGCAATTCGCAGATATTTACAATCGACCTCCAACTTTCGATCCCAAATAGGAGCAGGAGATAGAGGCTAATCGAGTGCCGTCGGGTCCTTGAACCCGACGGCATTATTATTCGAAATTTATTCTTCGACCTTGATGGGCGTAAAACCGCCATTCCTCGCGATTGCCCCCGCCGGCGGGCAATTGGCGCAATGCAGCAACGCCGGCTGCTGCCCTTTCAAGTAGCTCACGAAATAGGTGATATCTATGCCGTTGGCGGCACAGTTGCCGTTAACAAGGCTTAAAGATGCCGCATCCCCCGGAACCACTACTTGACAATTGATGTTATTCTTGTTATCAATAGCAGGCGGAGTTTGCCCAGTAAACTCTGATAAATATTTGAGTTAATAAACAAAATATTATCCCCAAGCCCTCTTGCTTTCCAAGGGGCCGTGTCACCTTTTTCGAAAGGATGGTGGATCGAATCATGCTGGAAGATCTCAAATCCCCAGGATCCCATGGACTCGAAACCGTGCTCGATGAGGCGCGACGATTTCCGCCGCCGGAGAATTTCCGCCGCCACGCCCAGATCAATTCAATCGAACAGTATCAAGAAATGTATCATGAGAGTATCCACGACCCCGAGGCGTTCTGGGGACGCGTGGCCGAACAGTTGCATTGGTACAAGAAATGGGATCGTGTCCTCAACGCCGATAACGCCCCGTTTTTCAAGTGGTTCGAGGGCGGCCAGACCAATCTCAGCTACAACTGTCTCGACCGGCATCTCGACCCCGCGCGCTTCGCGGCAGGGGCAAGCGGCGCGACCCGCAACAAGGCGGCTATCATCTGGGAGGGCGAGCCTGGCGACCAGCGAGTCCTGACTTACTGGGACCTGGCGCGCGAGGTCAAGAAGTTCGCCAATGTCTTGAGGAAGTTGGGCATCAAGAAGGGCGACCGCGTGGCGATATATCTTCCCATGATACCGGAGCTGGCAATCACCATGCTGGCCTGCGCGCGCGTGGGGGCAATCCATACGGTGATTTTCGCCGGCTTTTCCGCCGAATCGATTCGCGACCGCATTATTGACAGCCAGGCCAAGTTGGTTATCACCGCTGACGGCTCCTGGCGAAGGGGCAATGTCCTGCCGCTAAAAAATATTGTCGATGAGGCGGTCGAGGGGCTGGATTATGTCGAGCATGTCGTTATCGTGCGCCGCTCGCCGAATATGACTTTCCAGTTGCACGTGAAAGAGGGGCGCGACCATTGGTATCATCGTCACATGGAGGAGGCCAAGGCCGACGGCGAGCCCGAGCAGATGGACGCTGAGGATATGCTCTTCCTCCTTTACACCAGCGGCACCACCGGCAAGCCCAAGGGGATTATCCACACCACGGGCGGATACATGGTTTACGCCTACCTGACCATGAAGCACGTTTTCGACCTGAAGGACGACGATGTTTTCTGGTGCACGGCCGATATCGGCTGGGTGACCGGCCACAGTTATGTGGTTTACGGGCCGCTGGCCAACGGGGCCACGGTCCTCATGTATGAGGGCGCGCCCGACTGGCCTGATCGCGGCCGATTCTGGTCGATGGTGGAGCGGTATGGAGTCACCAAGTTTTACACCGCGCCGACCGCTATTAGAACATTCATGCGCTGGCGCAGCACCTGGCCGAAAAAATACGACCTGTCATCGCTGAAACTGCTGGGCACGGTGGGCGAGCCGATCAACCCCGAGGCCTGGATGTGGTATCATAAAACAATCGGCCATGAAAAATGCCCGATTGTCGATACCTGGTGGCAGACCGAAACCGGCGGTATCATGATTACGCCTTTGCCGGGTGTGACAACCACTAAGCCGGGAAGCGCCACGCTGCCGTTCTTCGGTATCGATGCCGCCGTGCTCACGGAGGATGGCCACGAGACCGACGCCGGATTCCTGGTTATCCGCAAGCCCTGGCCGGGGATGCTTCGTGGTATCTACGGCGACCCCGACCGCTACATCCAGACCTACTGGTCGAAATGGTCAGGCATCTATTTCCCAGGTGACGGCGCCAAGCGCGACAAGGACGGCTATTTCTGGATTCTGGGCCGGGTCGACGATGTGGTCAACGTAGCCGGGCATCGCATAGGCACGGCCGAGCTGGAGAGCGTTTTTGTCGAGCACGAGGCGGTTGCCGAATCAGCCGTGATAGGTGTCAATCATCATATCAAGGGACAGGGGTTGGTGGCGTTCATCAACCTTCGCGATGGTTACCAGGCCGACAGGGAGCTCGAGGATGAGCTGGGCCATTGGATTGCCAAAAAAATCGGCAAGTTCGCCATGCCGGATCGAATTATCTTTTCGGGCGATCTGCCCAAGACGCGCTCGGGCAAAATCATGCGAAGGCTTTTGCGCGATATCGCCGATGGCAACGTGCTGGGCAATGTTACAACCCTGGCCGATCCCAGTGTCGTCGAGGCCTTGAAAGACAAGTACGACGAGGCTTGATTTGTTATTGCGGAATGCGGAATGCGGAATGCGGATTGCGGAGTAAATGCTGAAGTTTCGACACTAAGGCCGGAGATGACTTTGTAGGGGCGCAGCATGCTGCGCCCGTTCATTAATTAGACAAATCCCCGACTACGCCCGTAGTTAGCGGCCGAGGTTTCCCTGAAAACCTCGGTTCTTTTTATAATTGCGTGGCAGACGCCCCCGTCTGCCCCTTGTCAGCAAAATACCTTTGAGTCTTTCCGTCTCCACAGGAATTGAAGAAAAGATCGAGATTGCCCGTATAATCATAAAAAAAGCCATTGGCTATTATGAATATAAAGTCTATTATTTAGTACGTTCCCGAAATTGTCGATAAAATAAACAGCACCCAGATTGGCTGAATGAAAGGAGGACGTATGTTGAGCAGGATTTTGGCAATAACGTTGACTGTATTAATAGCGCCGGCAGCCCACGCCGGAGTTACAGGTTTGGGGTTCGGAATTCACGGCGGCATTGTCTCTGGTTATGATAACCCGACGCTGGAGCAAAGCGTCAAGGATGCATTCCAGAGCCTTACGGATTTTTCTCTTTCCAAAGACATGACCAATGTCGGCATCCATTTGAAAGTTGGCGCGCTTCGAGTAATCGATCTTGACGGCAGCCTGGATTATACCTGGAAGAAACAAAATGTTTACCAGGATATAGATTTGACATATTCCCTGGTTTCGGCGTCGGCGAGTATCAAAAAATCCTTTTCAATTGGAATCCTTGGCCCCTATGCGGGAGCCGGAGTCGGGCTTTACCGTTCCGCATATTCGGTAAGCAATGCGAGTATCATAGTCGTGTTGCCATCGAATGAAACCAATATTGGCTATCATGTAAAGGCCGGCCTGGAGCTTAACTTTCCAATGTTTCCGCTGACTCCATACGCGGAGTTCAGGTACAATCAGGTTCAGACCAGCAATGAGCCCACCAAATTTTACCAGCTGACCGGCGGTCTGACTTTCAATTTGCCGTGAGCCAGTAGGGAGTTACGAGTTACGAGTTGCGAGTTGCGGGTTGACAGGACTGAGTGCTGAGTGCTGAGGGGAAAAAAGGCAAGAGCCAATAGGAAATAGGGAATAGGAAAAAGGAAACAGGAAAAAGCTTTTGGGAAATAGGGAAATGTAGGGGCGGACCCGCGTGTCCGCCCTTTCATTTTACCACCGTGGCGTCAGGTCGCCGAACTTGATGCCTAAATATTGTGCTGTCAGGTGAGGCCCCGCATGCTCCGCAGCAGGGGTAAACCACCCGACAGCACAAAATGCAAAGCAACAGTGCTATGGGCAATCAGGGCATCGGGCCGGCGCTAGGCCGAAACCTTTGAAGTAATTTACGCAATACGTAACATCAAGGCCGTTGAACTGGCAGTTGCCGTTGGCATCAGCGGCGGCATATATGAATCCATGCGGCGGGCAGTCACAAGAGTCAGCGGGCTGGGCGCCGATTCCTTTCAAATAGGCCACCATAAAAACGGCATCAATCCCATTAAAGAGGTTATTCCCATTGGCGTCGCCGGGCAAAAACTCGCAGGCTGGGCCCTCGAGCTGATTCAAGTCGTAGGAGTACATCGAGCGGCCGTGGGTGCCCGAAACCAGCTTGCGGGTGCCGTTATGCAGGTCGATATCGAAGACCGGGCAGATCGGATGGTTATCGCCCAGAGGAAGCCATGTTATCCCGCCGTCATTAGTGTAGTACATCCCAAAGTCGGTCCCGATATAGAGCCTTTCGCTATGCAGCGGATCGGGCAGAACATCGTTAATCGGTATATCAACCAGATTGCCGCTGATATCGGCCCAGGTGGCTCCGTAATCGGTGGTCTTGAATATGTGCGGCAATAGATCGTCCTCTTTGTATCCGGAGAATGTTACATAAGCCGCCGCCGTGTCGTGAACGTCGGCTGTAACCCGTGTGCACCAGCGATCCGGAAGGGTGCTTGCGACATTGGTCCAGTTGGTGCCACCATTGGTGGTCACCCATACGCGGCTGTCATCGGTGCCCGCCCAGATAACCGCGGCATTGAGCGGCGATTGGTCGATTGTCGTTATGGTTCCATAGACCAGGTTGCCGCCTCCCTCGCCGGTCAGGTCGGGACTGATAGCGGTCCAGAAGTCGCCGCGGTTGGTAGTCTTGTATAGTCTCTCGGCGCCATAGAAGAGGACGTTGTTGTTGTGCGGGCTGATAACAACCGGAGTGCACCAGTTGACACTCTCGCTGCCGTCGATGCCGTTGGTGATGAGGTCGAAAGAAGTTCCGCCATTAGTGGAGCGGCCGAGGTAACCATACTGGGCCTCGGCGTAGATGACGTTGGAATTCGTATAGTCAACGGTGGTATAAAAACCGTCGCCATAAAAGAGGATGTCCCAGTTATCGGGTTCGCCATCCCAGGTGCGCGGCGTGCTGTTGTCCTGCGTGCCGCCATAAAGGCGATGCGGGTTGAGCTTGTCGATTGTCATGGCGTAGAACTGTGTTATGGGAAGATTGTAACACTTGGTCCAGGCGTTGCCGCCGTTGGTCGAGGTGAAAACGCCGCCGTCGTTGCCATTCACTACGTAATTGACATTGCTCGGATTCTGAAACCAGGCGTGCATATCGACATGCATCGAGCCGATAATCGAGATCCAATGCGCGGCGCCGTCGGTGCTCTTCCACATCTCGACATCGCCGAAATAGACCGTATTGGCATTGGAGGGGTGGGCCCAGATTTTTCCGAAATACCATCCAAACCCCGAGAACGCATCGGTGCCGGGGGATATCAGGCGCGATGACCAGGTGGTACCGCCATCGGTGGTGCGATAGAATCCGATCAGGTAGCCGGGGTTGTCGCAGTAACTGGCATAAACCGTATTAGGGTTGCTGGGGGCAATCGCCAGGCCGATCCGTCCTATTGTTTGCGATGGGGCCGGAAGCCCGCCGGAAAGGCGCGCCCAGGTGTCGCCGCCGTCGGTGGAGCGCCATATTCCCGAGGTTAACCCGCCGACTTTGCGGAATTGCGGCCTTCTGATCCGCTCCCACATGGCGGCGTATACGATATCGGGGTTGGTGGGATTAATCGCGACGTCGATGGCCGCGGTGGAATCCGTGACGAAATGGACTTGCTGCCAGGAATCGCCGCCATCGAGGGAGCGATAAATGCCCCTCTCGGGATTGGTGCCGAAGAGCTTCCCCGTAGCCGCCACGAAAATGCGATTGGGATTGGTCGGGTCGATCGCGATCTTGCCGATATGATGCGAGTTTAGCAGGCCGATATTTTCCCAGGTGGCGCCGCCATCGGTGGTGCGATAGATGCCGGTCCCATCGTACGAATCGCCGCTGGCATTGGCCTCGCCGGTGCCGAAATAGAGACGGTTAGGATCGACAGGGTCGATCGCGAGGTCGCCGACAGAGAGGCTGGGAACAGCGTCGGAAATCGGGGTCCAGGTCACGCCAGTGTCGGTCGACTTGAGAATTCCTCCCAGGGCCGCGCCGGCGTAGATGATATTCGGCTGGCTGGGATGGACTGCCAATGCCGTGACACGCCCGCCAACGTTTGATGGCCCCGCCGTTACCCAGATACCTATGCGCGCCGAGGCGTTCTGGTTATGGATTTCGATGGCGCGATCCAGCGCCCGTTTATATGGCTCGAATGGGATCTCGTCATAAGGGTAGGCTCGGGAGAGCGTGAACCATTCGGTCGGCTTTTTGCTGGTGTCGCCCTTGCGCTTGGCCATTTTGAACGCCTGGAACTTCTCACCGGTGGCCTTCTGTTCGTGCCTTTGCATCGGGAAAAAAACAAACAATATCCCGGCCAGCGCAATCGTCGCGGCCACCGGCAAAAAAAATCTAATCGATTTCATCTATAAGCTCCCATCGTCAGACCAGATCGCATATGATCATCACATTATTAAGAAATATAAGGCCTTTTCGGTTCCAGACAAATGGATATTGGGGAGATTAATATTATTGCATCGGCTTTGCCCGCCGCTGGTATTCGCATAAAGGCCACTTGTCCACGCGCCTAAATTATGTCGCTGAATCTCGAGATTCTGGCTCCGGCCCTGAGCATTTCATCCAGCGCCGCCCGGCTATCGCCCGGTTTGACCTCGACACCCCGGATAGCATCCTCTACTACGATGACTATGAATCCGGCCTTCAAGGCATCGAGAACGGTGTTCTTGACACAGTAATCTGTAGCCAGGCCGGTCACCATCAGCCGTTTGATATTGGCCTTACGAAGTCTAATGGCCAGGTCTGTTCCCTCGAAACCGGAATAGGCCTCCTTGTCCGGCTCAACTCCCTTTTTGACCTGGACCGCCTTTTCGAATTTGAGCCTCAAGTCGGGATGAAGCGCGGCGCCTTTGGTGTCGGCCACGCAATGCGGCGGCCAGATACCCCCCTGTTCTTTGAACGACATGTGATTCGCCGGATGCCAGTCCTGGGTATAGAAAACATGCTTAAAATGGGGCGCCAGGCCATTGATAACCGGCACGACACGGTTACCCTCGGGCACGGCCAGCGCGCCGCCGGGGCAGAAATCGTTTTGCAGGTCGACTACGACCAGCGCATCCTTATCGGGATTGATTTTTATCATGCTCATAATATAGAAAAAACGGGAACGCGGGGGAAGTGGGTTTCCTGGGGGTGCCCGTCGAAAAGCGCGCCATGTCCCGGTAAAACATTAACGGCACCCCGGATACTAACAGAGCGCCGTTTGCATGGGAAGCATCCCTATGCGAGATTTCATGTGTCAGGTATGGCCATCTGACCAGGAAGACCTGCCGCGACGCCTATCTGGCAGGGAGGGCCTGACACCACCGTGCTTATCAGCAGCGCGAGTAGCCGCACTCGGGGCAGTAGATACAGCCTGATTCGGTTTTAAGGCCGCTGCCGCAATCGGGGCAGAGGAGCGCGCCCAGGTCCTTGCCGTTGTTG
>Ga0315293_10002851_pt1 | contig 16656 bp, 9 predicted proteins | sample YL17G13_20_MG_FD_203071 | JGI IMG/M metagenome (GOLD analysis project Ga0315293, IMG submission 203071) | Sediment microbial communities from Yellowstone Lake, YNP, Wyoming, USA - YL17G13_20 | ecosystem: Environmental > Aquatic > Freshwater > Lake > Sediment | place: USA: Wyoming | collected...
CGAGCAGCTCGATCAAGCCCGGCAGCTCTTTTCCAGGATCTTCAGGATCTCGTCCACCGTCGCCACCCTGGGGTGATTCTTGTAGTCCGGCAGGACCATGGACGCTTTGGCGAGGGCCTTGAGCTCATCCTCAGGGATCTTGAGGTCCTTCAGGGTCATCCGGAGCCCGATCCCCCTGAGGAATGCGTCCAGGGCTTCGCAGGACCTCTTCGCGGCCTCGGCATCGCCCACCCGGACAAGAGCCGGGTCGAAGAGGCGGCCCACGGCCGCGAATTTCACGATCGATGTCTCGTACGTATATCTCATGATGGCCGGGTAAACGGCGGCCAGAGCTTCGCCATGGGCCACGTGGGGATAGAGGCCGCTCATGGCCATACCGATACCGTGGGGCAGAGTCACGCCGGCGTTGGCGATGCTCAGGCCGCCCAGCGTATCGGCCCAGGCCATCCGCGTCCTGGCTTCAACGTCCGAGCCATTCCTCACGGCCGACGGCAGATTGGCGGCGACGAGCCGTATGGCCTCCAGGGCCAGGAGGTCCGTATAAGGCGACCCGTTGGGATTGATGTAGCTCTCGAAAGCATGGGAAAAAACATCGAAGCCGGTCGTAGCTGTAACGTGTTTCGGGGCAGTGACCACGAGTTCCGGATCCACGATGCTGGCTCGGGGGAAGAGGATGGAGTTGAACAACGCGGATTTGTTCCTCTCCACTGGGTTCGTCACCACAGCGACCTGGGTCACGTGCGATCCCGTCCCGGACGTGGTCGTCACGGCGACGACGGGGAGGGTCGCGGCCGTCGGCTGTTTCTTGAAGAAAAGATAATCCCAGCACGTTCCCTTATGCGTGGCCTCGACGGCGATGGCCTTGGCGGTGTCCATGCTCGAACCGCCGCCCAACCCGAGGACGACTTCAGCCCCCGACTCCCGGGCCAACCGCGCCCCGGCCGAAACCACGTCCGTGGTCGGGTTGGGGATGACCCCGGCGAAGTGGGTGACCGCAACCCCTTTCTCTTCCAGGATCCCCTTGACTCTGGCGAAAAGCGGCACCAGGGCCGGGACTTCGGGGACCGTTACCAGGAGGCATTTGCGCCCGAAGCGGGCGACGATCTCGCCGGCCTCCCGGACGCGGCCCAGGCCGAAGCGAACTTCCGTCGGCTGATGATAAACGAAATCTTTCATGTTCGATATCCTTATCTTTATACGCCTATCATCGTCTATTCTATATGTTCTTGGATGTCGCAAGCACGTAGCTTTTGCCTTCTCAAACATGCCGGGATATTTTCCACCGGACTCACGGCTTGGACGTTGTGGCATGGAGCCAGGATGCAGTCTCCGGCCGTTTCAAATAAAGGAGGAGGGAGGGCCGGACCCTCCCTCCCCTGTGAATGCTGAGTTCGACTCCCTTAGAACCTGTAGAACAAGGAGAACCTGAACTGGCGGGATCCGGCGAATCCCCTCAATCCTGTCGAACTGGGTGTATAGGTTCCTGCGGTGATGTTCTCGTCCTCCGGCCTCCAAGTCCCGCCGGGGTTCTTGTCGACCGTCAGCGTGTAGGCGCCGAGAAGGTTGAAGACGTTCACGAAAGCTCCGAGCGTGCCGGGGCCGAGCTTGAAGTCTCTCTCGAGTCGCAGGTCGAGACTGTCTGCCGCCTCGTTCCTGTAGGTCCCGGGAGGATTGACGTTGATGAAATACCCCGAAGTGCTGGCGTTGTGGGCGGTGGCCCAGGCCGCAGGCGGCCGGACCGTGACCGTCCGTCCCCAGGGCGAGCCGTCGGTGTGCAGGTAGAAGAACGAGAATATGAACTGGTAAGGCAGGCTGAACGTGCCGAAGAGCTTGACCAGGAGTGGCCGGCTGTAGGGCAGTTCGCCATACCTGTTGACGAAGGAGTTCGCTGAGGAGAACGTGGAGAACGAAGCCCAGGAGGCGTAGCCCACGGGATAGTTGCCCGTGGCCTTGGTGAAGTTGACGGAGCCGCCGAGCTGCCAGCCTTTGGCCAGTCTCTTATCGAAGCTGATCTCCAACGAATTGTACTTCATGGAGCCTTCCGGGACGTTGGTCAGGCGGTAGTTCTGGTCGGGCGCATCGTTGGAGAGGAAGTACATTGTGACTTCCTGGGCCGGGTAGGCGCCGGTCTCGGGAACGGTCGTCGTGAAGGGGATCCACCACTCGGGGGCCAGGTCATGGGTGTACCAGTATCTGTCGGTCGGCTTATCCCAGAGGACACTGGCCAGGACCCTTTGACGGTCCTTGTGGATATAGCGGACGCCGACGCTGAGGTCCCTGACGATTTCATGATCGACGCCGACCGTGATCTCGTTCACATAGGGCACCTTGATGTTGGGATCGATGGCGTCCAGATAGGCCGTGGAGACAAAGGCCAGCGGAGTGGCCCCGTCGGCTTCCTCGTAACGGTCACCGCTCGGGCCCGGGACATCCGGCACGCCGTTGTCGTTCTCGTCCCACCAGTTCCAGTTGAAGCCGCGCCAGGTCAGGGGATACATGGAGGAGAATGTTCCCGTGGGGAAGCTCTCCTGCTGGCGCGAGAACGAGGCTTTCAGAGCCGTTTTCCCGTTGCCGAAGAGATCGTAGGTCAGACCGACACGGGGAGATAAGAACGTGCCGTATGGGAAGGCGTTCTTCCAAGTATCGTACGGGATCTCGCCGTAAGGGTTGACGCCGTAGTCCTCGAGGAAGGTGGCGCCGAGGGCCAGGGCCACGGGGTCTGTCGCCGCGCCTTTCGTCCGGCCCGGGCTCCAGGCTGTCAGATGGTCGGCCCGCAGGCCCACGTTAAGGGTCAGGCGCTTGATGGTGAAGGAATCCTGGATGAAGCCGCCCACCCGGGACGTGATGCCGATCTCGGCGCCGGACCCGGACGTGGTTCCAATGGCCGCGTAGTAGAGAAGGCCGTCGCCATAGACCGGGTCGGTCTCGCCGCCGTTCTGAGCCGCGTAATAATAGGGGCTTCCATCCCAATAGGTCCAGAACAGGGGCTGCTTCATATAGAAGCCCCAGTCACCGCGGTTCCTCTCATATTCCAAACCGGCTTTCAGCTCGTGGCTTCCGCCCAGGACGTTGTCCACGAACTTGGTGCCGGTTAGCGAAATGTTGGCCTTGGGCTTGTACGTGTATTGCTCGCCGCCCCCCTGGCCCCAGGCATAGCCTGTGTACCAGTCGTCGAAACGAGGCCCATCGGGATTGCCGGCTGCGGTGGTGCTGCCCGTCCACTTGAAATACAGCCCGCCGGCGCGGAGGTCGAGGACCGTGCTGCTGTTGACGGTCCAAGAGACCGTGGCGCTGTAATTGAAGCGGATGGGCTTGTTGTGGTAGTTGGCCTCGTCGGTCAAACTCCAACCGCTGTAGTAATAGGGATCGTCCTCCATGGAAAAATGTCCCATGGCGGAGGCGCGGACATTCTTGGTCAGCTGGGCCGACAACTTCAGGAAGCCGATATAGTTGGGGAAGACACGGTCGTAATTATCGTACTGCTTCCCGTTGATGGCGGTGGGCCGGAAATCGCCGGTGTCCTTGCTCTTGATGTAGCGGATTTCGCCCATGAACCAGAGCTTGTCCTTGATGATCGGCCCGCCGAGGGCTAATGAGGAGTCGAACGCGTAAACCGGGACCGACGGCTTGGCCAGGCCAAGAGCCTGGAGGTCCGGTTCGGGAAGATGGATTTGCGATAGCCCCTTGCTCGTGTAGTAGAAGGAGGCCTCGCCTGAAAACTTGTTCCCGCCCGATTTCATGAGGATATTGGTCAGCCCGCTCGTGCTTCCAAAGTACTGAGCGGTGGCGCCTGTCGTCACGACCTCGTACTCCTCGACGACGTCCCAACCGATCCCCACGTCGTATCCGAAGCCGACTCCGCCGACGTCGGGTTCCGACATCTGGATGCCGTCCATGACGGCGCCGCCCTCTCCCCGCCCGTCGCCGTGCATGCTGTCGCCGACGGCGCCCGGGACGGTTTGAAGGATCGCGGTGACGTTGCGCGACAGGGGAAGAGATGCCAGGACGTCGCTGGTCACGGTTTTTGTCGTCGTCGATTTCACGACGTCGACCGTGGGCGTCGGCGCCGTGATCGTGACTTCCTGCTGGATCGTCGAGGCCTTCATCTTGATCTCGATCGAGATCGTCTTGCCGAGGTTGACGATGATCCCTGTTTGGATGGTCGTTTCAAAACCGCTGAGCTCAGCCCTGATTTCGTAGCCCGTTCCCGGCGTCAGGCTGGGGGCCCGAAAGAGCCCTTCTGCGCTGGTCACGGTCATGACCTTGCCGATGTGGGCAGGGCCGGAGATCGTGATGGAGACGCCCGGAAGGGGCTGTTCGGTGTCATCGATAATCCGGCCTCTGATGGAGCCGGACTGCATTTCCTGAGAACCGAGAAAGGACGTCAGGGAAACGCAAAGAAGAATCATGCCCAAAATCGTAGCTCTTCTCATAATAATTCTCTCCTTTCGGTTTAAATGTTGAGAAAGACTCCTCCCGTAGCGCGAATTCCACATCTCTTGGTCACATCACCTCCTTCATTAATGAGATCCGCCACACTTCGGCCCGATCGAAGAGGCACGTCATGCGGGGATCTCATGCTTTGAACCAGATCATGATCGGAATTGGGGTGAGAGAAGTCGCCGGCAAAACGAACCTGAAACGGGATTGAACATGTAAGCATATTCAGGCTTATTTTCTTAACATTAGAAAGTTATATCCAATTTTTGTCGTTGTCAAGTTTTTTCTCCCTAAAATTACGTGGCTTCTTTCTGCTCAAGCGATGACATCGACTTCTGGTAATACCCGGAATTCCAGGGACACGACACCAATTCCAGAGAATTCGTTCATGTCCCGGAATTCCGACACGCGTCCTATCGGCAATTTTGGGTTTCTCCTGAACATTTTTCCCTTGACGCAGCCATGTGATATCATTATTTCTAATAGAATTCTGAAAGGAGGAAGTGTTCATGAGAATCCGTGGCTCAATAAAGGCAAAAAAAATAGCTGAGCTTTTCTTGTTGATGATCCTGGCATCGCAAGTCACATACTCTTTTGCTCAAAATCCAAAGATCCATTGGAGTTTCGAAAAAACCGACAACCAGAGAACGCAAGAGGTTATCGGCGGAGGCTTTGATACTTTGGAAGGATTTTTTATGGAAGCGCCCGGAATTAAGGGCAAAGGTCTAAGGCTTGATGGTTTTACGACCTGTTTAAGGGGAACCGGAACCGGCCAAATAGGAGCTAAGAAAGAGTTCACGCTGGAAGCCTGGATCGCCTTGGGCGAATATCCCTGGAACTGGTGTCCGCTGCTTACAACCGAATCCGACGAGGTTAAAGGATACCGGCTCATGATAGGTCCGCTGGGGCAAGCCTCTCTGGAATGCGCCATTGGTGAACAATGGATATCCTGCACCAGTGAAAATGAAGCTCTTCCCCTTAGGAAATGGATGCATGTCGTGGGTGTGTACCGAGCAAATTCTGAGTTGACCCTCTATATTAACGGTGAATTTAAAGCCTCTTGTCCCATCAAGGGATCCATGAGCCTTTCTGAATCCAAATACCTGTTAGGCATGGTTGCGTTCCCCGGCAAACCGTCCGACATCCATCGCACCTGGGGAACAGTTCCGGCCTTCTATGGAATTGATGGAATCCTGGATGAAGTGAAAGTGTTTGATGTGGCCTTGTCCGAAGAACAAATTAAGAACAACTTCGCTTCCACAACGATCGAGGAACCGGATATATCGCCCAGGAAGTTCCCAACCATTGAAAAACATCCCGGGCGATTCGGTGCATTTTACACGAAACTCAAATACTATCCGGGTTGGGATCATCTTTGGCCGGTTGATGATGATCCGGATATTGTCGTCTGCTTTGACAGGTCTCCCATCAAACTCGTTTTCTGGAGAGGGATACGCTATGGCGCGTCCTGGGTTTCCGAGAATGAGAACTGGATGACAGACCAAAGCGTCGAAGCCTGGGAGAATGATTCAAATGACCGGGAAGGATGCTTTGAACACATGCAGGATAGACATTGCCGGTTTTCCCATGTCCGAATCATTGAGAATAATGACGCCCGCGTTGTGGTCCATTGGAGATACGCTCCGGTCAGCGCCTATGATCACACCTGGAGACCCGATCCCAAAACAGGCTGGGAATGCTGGATCGATGAGTATTACTATATCTATCCGGATGGAAGTGCCATCAGAAAAGTATCCTGGAAAAAGGGAACGCTGGGCTTCCCAAGGCAATTTCAGGAATCCCTGGCTTTACTGCATCCCGGCCAAAAAGTATCCGATCTTCTTGAAAAAGATTATGCTTATGTTGCTGATTATACGGGCAGAATAGAAAAAGAGTCCTTCGTCGAAAATCCCAATATTCCGCCTTATGGCCCTTTCGATTGGGATACGAGCCACCCTTATTCCATTCAACAATTCAATTTCAAATCCGCGAATAAACCTTTTATTTGCTTTGAGCCGGAAAACGAGATGTGGATCCGGCATGAGGGCCTAGACTCCTACGACCGAGCAGATGGCTGCAATCATTTTCCGGTTGGACAGGCCCGGTGTGACGGAAGAACGACCCGGATGTCCGATCGGCCTTCCCACTGCACGAGTTTCCCGATTTCCGAACCCGTTATTCACGAAAATGATGACAGGGAATACTGGAACGGGCTTTATGGAATGAATCAAATGACAATGAATGAAGTAATCAAATTCGGAAAATCATGGGCTTATCCTCCGGATTTGATCATTCAAGGCGCCGGCATGAATTCAAACGGCTATGACAAAAGCGAGCGATGTTATCAGCTTGAAAACTTGACGGACCCATCAAAACCTATTGAGTTTAACCTGGAAGGAAATAAAGAGTCCCTCATAATCAATCCGGCTATACATATAAAAAATTGGAATAGCGACGGGGCCAAGGTGCTGGTGGACGGTCAGGAGCTTAAGGATTGCAGGATTGGAATCCATCATGAACTGGAAGGAACTGACTTAGTTGTCTTTTTGACGATCACCAAGAATTCACCCATGAATGTCAGGATCATTCCTCAATAGGCTATTGCAGGTCCATGGAATGAATTAAGGAGGAAAACGGTGAGAAGAGCGATCGTGTTGATGCTGGGCATATGGATGGCCTTTGTTTACGGCTCCATATTCATATGGGCCGAAGGGACTCCCTTAAATGTTCATGCCCTGGACGACGGGCTGGTCCTAACGCCGCCCATGGGGTGGTATCCATGGAATATTTTCGGCCAGGAACCGCAGAACGAGAAGTTGATTAAAGAAATTGTCGACGCGCTTGTCGCGAGCGGCATGCAGGAGGCCGGCTACTCATATGTGGGCCCTGACGAGGGGATCTGTTTCACCCGCGCGAGCGACGGCACACTGACCTCGAACCTCGAACGATATCCCAGCGGGCTGCGCGGGCTCGGCGACTATATCCACGAAAGAGGCCTGAAATACGCGCTCTATACGGATGCCGGGACTCACACCTGCAGCAAGGCCATGCCGGGCACAAAAGGCCATGAGTTTGAAGACATGCGTCGGTTCGCCGACTGGCGTTGCGATTATGTCAAAATCGACTGGTGTCATACCGAAGGTCAGGATGTCGTCAAGGCCTACACCCTGTTGCATGACGCGCAGCACGCCGCCGGGCGTCCAATCGTCCACAGCCTCTGCTCATGGGGCGAGGGATCCCCTTGGAAGTGGGCCTCCTCTGTTGGTCATCTTTGGCGAACGACCGGCGATATCTGCGGACCGGGCTTCGCGGACTGGGAAAGCGCGATGAAAATAGCCTTCGACAACGAGATCTTGTTCGAATGGGCCGGTCCCGGTCACTGGAATGATCCGGACATGATGATCGTCGGAATGCCCGGGCTGAGCGAAGCCCAGAATCGGAGTTTCTTCAGCCTGTGGTGCATGATGGCCTCGCCGCTCATGGCCGGGAACGACCTGCGTAACATGTCGAAATCAACGATCCAAATCCTGACCAACCGGGAGGCGATCGGCGTCAACCAGGATCCATTGGGCATCCAGGGACGCGTTATCCGCAGGGAAGGCCAAGTCAGCATCTGGGCCGGCAAGCGATTGTTCGATGGCAGCCAGGCCGTGCTTGTCTTCAATCAGCGATCTTCGCCGGCGGACGTGCGCGTCCCGTGGTCTGATATCGGGATGGACGACACGGCAGGCTTATACGCGCGTGATCTGTGGACGCATGAGACAACCGGTCCCCACGCCGGCGCGATTTCCGTTACTGTTCCTCCGAATGATGTGGCCATGCTCCGCATCTCCAAATCCAAAGACTTTCCGCTGCCCCCCATCATCATCGCCGACACGTACCTTGTATCGCTCCGCGCGATCGGTGTGGCCGCACAAACGCTCTCAGCGGCGGTGACGATCATGAACCAGGGGAGCGCGGAACTGCCGTCTTGGAAAGTCCAGGAAGGGCTTCCGGGCTGGCTCTCCGTGACCGTAGCCGGGAACGGCAAGAGCCAAACCCTCACCAACAAGATCTTCACGGCGGGTTTGAAGAAAGGCTATTATCATGCCATTGTGAGGATCGACAATACGGAACCGGTTTCAGGCCGGCCGATGTCCGCGATTTATTACGACGTCGATTTGGAGGTTCCAAACGACGTCGGAGGCGGCTCAAATTAGCTTCCAAATGGACATCGACAATAAGGAGGGCATTCTCCGGATCAAGAAAAGACAGGTCCCGGGCACTCGATTTTCAGCCTTGTCCCATGATGACGCTTGGCATGGTTCATACGGTAACTTTATTTTGCTTGTCTTGCGCGGGGGGGGGGGGTAGAATCTTGCCGTGTTTTGACGGCATCATGATGATGGCCGCCTGAGTCGTTACGAAAGGGAAACCTGTGAATCGAAGAAAGTTTATAGCCGGAAGCCTAGAGGGAGCCATGGGATGGCTGATGATGTCCCGGTGGCCTGGGACGGGATTTGCCGCAGATGAAGCGCCATCCATCGCCATCAAATCGCTTTTTGAATCGAGTGATCCGAAACTCATTCGATTGGCTGAGGATGTGTTTCGTCAATGTGTCCTGGGCAAGATCAAACTACCGGAGGGCACGTTGAAACACCGCTGGTTGCAGGCCGGCACGGGTAATGATTTCTACGGTCAGTGGATATGGGATGCCATGTTTGAGGTGGACCTTCTGGCGATCCTGCCGGAAAAGAAAGAGCTTATCCGGGAGATATTCCAGAACTATTGGGATTTCCAGCAACGTTGGAACGAGAAGCGCCCCGATTATGCGCACAACATGATTGCCTGCATGATCGAACCAACAAATACCCAAACTTGGAACGATTATCCGGCCTATTCGCAAATTCCCATTCTCGGTTGGGGGTTGGAGCGGGTATTCAAGCGCAATGCCGACAAAGAACTCCTCCGGCAGAGCCTCGGACCATTGGAAAAGTTTCATGAATGGTACTGGCGCGAACGGGACGTGACCAATGCCGGCCTGGTCTCAGTCGGGGCGTATAGCGGAAATACTCAGCATGCCCGTTACGAAACGTTCGATTTCGAGTGCAACCTCGATGATCTCAAGCTCACTCCACATCCGGTTCGCAAAGGCGCCGTCGAAGGCAATTGGTATGGCGACATCTGTCTGCCGGGGATCACGGGATATCTAATTAGTTCCGAGCGCAGTCAGGTACGCCTGGCGGAAGCCCTGGGCGATACAGACATGGCCGAGCGACGCCAACGGCGTATCACGAAATCGGTCGAGGCCGTTCGCAAGCACATGTGGGACGAGGAGAGCGGAACGTTCCTGGCGGTGAAACGGGATACCCTGGAAAAGATCAGGGTAGCAACCATCGGAAGCTGGATACCGTTGATGGCGGATGTTCCCACCCCGGCGATGGCCAGGCGAATGGCGGAGGCATTCATGACGGAGCATTGGCAGACGCCTCTGCCGATCCCGACCGTGGATCGGAACGACAAGCGCTGGATTTCGAACAAGTATTGGCGCGGGGATGTCTGGCCCGCCCCGAATTACCAGGTGGCGAGCGGTTTCGCTCATTATGGCTACCGCCAGATCGCCGCGAATATTGCCGACAAGACCGTGGCCAACGCCCTCAAGAACGGCATCAGCGAGCATTACGATTCGATGACCGGCAAACCGCTGGGGGTTCCCTATAACGGCATGACCTGCACCGTCCTGACCCTGATGCTGGACGCGCTCTCTAGCCGGTACACGTTGAAGGTTAAAGGCACTCCATGACTTTGCCACCTCCCCCGTCAGGCCTGCGCGTTCACATCCTCACGGAAATGCACGCCCTGGCCGCGACGCCCGACGGGTCGATCTACATCGGGACGTCGCACTTCAACCAGGGCCGGATCGTGAGCGATCTCCTTCCCCGGTTTCCTTCTGCGCCCCGATCTGTTTCATGGCGTCTTCCGCCGCGCGCCTGACCATGTCCCGGTGAGACGGAACTGATGCGGCCTCTTTCAGGAACGGGACGATCGCGGGGTCGCCCGTCTTGCCCATGGCCCGCAGGGCTTCGGCCCGGGCGAGGTCGCTCGCGTCCTTCTTGAACCGGTCCTTGAAGAACCCGATGAGGTCGCGGTCCTTGAGGTCGCCGAGGGCTTTGAGACCGGCCATCCGGACCGAAGAGTTCGCGTCAAGGGCCGCCTTCCTGAGAACGGCCGGCGCCCGCCTGTCCCCCGTCGCCGCCAGCGCCTCGACGGCGCTTCGGCGGACCGCCCAGAAGGGATCGTCGAGGGCGCTCGCACCCAGTCCCGCGGCCGCGCGGGGATCGTCCTTGAAACGCAGGAGCTCGCCGGCGGCTTCCATCCGTCCGATCACGTCATCATTCTTGAGCTGGTAGAGCAGCTCGTCCTGGTCCTTGGGAAACGAGACTTCCTTGATGATCGTGTTGCCTTCATCGAACCGGACAAGAAGGGGCTTCGTTTCGGCCGGGAATTCGAACGTCTCTTCGCGCTCGCGGATCCAGACCTTTTTCGTGTCCTTCCCCTTGGCCGTGACGATTTTGACGGCGACGGGAACCCTGAACACGGGAACACCCTTGGCGAAATCCTGGACTTGGGCGACCTTAAGCCGCAGGACCTTCGCAGCCCCGTCCCATTCGCTCCGGATGTCGAAGACAGGGTGCCCGGGCTTGAACAGCCACTGATCGAAGAACCAATCGAGATTTTGCCCGGTGACCGTCTTCACGGAGCGGATGAAGTCATGCGTGTCCACAGCATCGAAGGCGTAGCGGTGGAGAAAATGGCTGAGGGTCTTGAAGAACGGTTCGTCGCCGACCAGGTTCCGCAGCATGTGGAGGACCAGGGCGCCCTTGGGATACGTATGGGCGTCGAACATGTCCCCGGGCTTATCATAGCGGTCGGAGACAATCGGCCGGACATAGCGGGTCTTGGCCTCCCGGAGATAGCCGTTCAATTTGCCCAACAAGTTGACGGCGCCCTCGTCATCGCCCTTTTCAAACCGGAAATAAAGGTAATCCGAATACGTCCCGAAGCTCTCGTTCATCCAGGTATGGGCCCAGCTCCGGAGCGTGATGAGATCGCCCCACCACTGGTGAGCCAGCTCGTGGGAGACAATGCCGATGGCGGAGAAGTCCGGCTCGGACGTCTCGTCGACCATGATCCGCTGGGTCATGGCCGTGGCCGAGGTGCTCTCGGCGCCTCCGCCGGAGGGGACCGAGATCTGGTCGTACTTCTGCCAGGGATAGTCATAGCCGAAAGTCTTGTTGAAGAACTCGATCATTTTCGGCGTCTTCCCGTATGTGGGGATGGCCTTCTTCTCGTCCTGGGGATAGACCCAGTAGTTCACAGGCAGGGTCTTGTACGAATCCTGGACCACGACGTAGGGGGCGGCCGCGAAAAAGATGAGATACGTCGAATGGGGAAGTTCCTGGGACCAATGGTACGTCACGGACCCGGCGGCCTTGTCCTCGACGACGCTGTCCAGCCGGCCGTTCGCGGCGACTTTGTAGCCGGATTTGACCGAAACGATGAGCTCGTTGGTGACTTTGTCGTTCGGGTAGTCAAAGCAGGGGAACCAGTGGTGGACGTTATCTGGAAACGAATCGGAAAACGCCATCTTGGGATTGTCGGGCGTCTCCTCGGCGAACTGCAGCCCGATCTTGGGGTCCCGGCCGCTGTAAAAGCAGGTGAACGCGGCGATTTCGCCGAACTTGCAGGGCCGCGGAAGGAACACCTTGAGCTCCTTGTCGGACTGCTCAAATTTCAGGGGCGCGCCATAGTCGCTGAGGACGGAGGTCACGGCGAACTCTTCGGCGTCGAGGACGCAGACGTCAAGCCCGTCCCTGAGCGAGGATACCATAACCGTCGTTTCCCCTTCGAAGGACTTGCGGTCGATATCGAGCTTGAGCTTGATCCGATAATGGAGCGCGTCATAGCTCCGGCTGCGCTCGGATTGGAGGGTCTTCTTCGAAAAATCGATCGTTTGGGCGGGGGCAGCCAAAACGAGTGCCAGGACCAGGCCTGCTGCGAATAAAGCCTTTTTCTTTCTCATGCTTCCTCTCTTCTGTCCATGGATTTCTTTCAAGGTCGTTCCCTCGTTCAATCGAGACCTTTTTCTCCGAGGACCTGGAGGATGCCGTCCTTCTTCATCAGGACCTCGATCTCCGCGACCGTCCGGGGGACCCCGAGAGACAAATTTTCGTACCCGGTTTCGGTGATGGCGATGGTGTCCTCGAGCCGGATCCCGATCTCCTCTTCGACGCGGAACAGCTGGATGTCGCAGGCGAAGACGAACCCGGGCGTGAGGACCTCGATGGACCCGGCGAACATCCCGGTCACGTCGTGGGTGGCCAGGCCGATCATATGGTTATAGCCGCCGAGGCGGACGATCCCGCGGAAGTCCTTGGCGAACCGGTCCAGGCCTTTTTCCTTGAGCATGGCCTCGACCTTCTCCCCGACCTGACCGAAGGTGACGCCGGGCCGATAGTTCGCCTGGCAGACGTTGCGCACGGCCAGGGCGGTCTCATAGAGCTCCTTCTGGCGGGGCGAAAACGTCCCCGATACGGGAAACGTCGTCGAGATGTCCGCATGGTAGTCGGCGTAATCGGGGCCCGCGTCCAGGATGACGAAATCTCCGGGTTTCAGGACCCGGTCGTAGATGTGATAGTGCCCGTAGGCGTGGTTCTTCCCGGACATCAGGATGGGGTTGTAGGCCATGTCGACCGCCCCTTCCAGCCGGCAGACGAATTCGAACACGGCGTCCAGGGATTTCTCGGAGACGCCGGGCCGGGTCGACTGGATCACGGCGTTATGGGCCTTGACCCCGATTTGGGCCGAGCGGCGCAGGACGTCGAGCTCAGCGGGGGACTTAATTTTGCGCAGGTCCCAGACCATCGCCGAGCAGTCCTGCACGTCGACCTGGGGGAACTTGTCCCGCAGCTGCTTGACGAACTGGAGCTCCCGGGTGAGGCGCCCGTCCCAGATGTTCTGGGTCATCGTCTTCTGGAGCGCGTTGAATTTCTCATTGGTGTTCTCCGCCCCCAGCTCCTCGGGTTTGAACATCGTGTAAAAAACGCGGGTCCGTTGGCTCAGCCCCGTCAGGGTGGACCCGAATTGTTCGGCGGTAAGGACCTTCTCGACCCCCGTGAATTCCTCGGGGTTCCTGATCAGATCCAGGGCGATGCCCTCGCCGTCGGCCTCTTTCTCGCTCATGGTAAAGAACAGGAGGCTCTCTCTCCGGACGCCGTCGATGATGAGATATGCGTTGGGGATCGCGACGCCGGTGAAATAGGCGAAATCGTGGCCCTGCCGGAAAAGGACATCGCCGGCCGGAGCCGCGGCGCCGATAAAAACGGCCGCCCCGTTGGGGATCTTGTCCATCAACCGGCTGCGACGAGCGGCGTATTCCTTTTTATCGAAGAGACTCGCCGCTGAAACCGCCTGGGCCGCAAGCAACAGTCCGAGTATCCAACCGCAGGCCTGAATCCATCGTCTCATTTCCATCTCTCCTTTTCAGGACACCTGCCGGGCGGAGGTCTTCTCCATTCGAAATCTCTGAAGGTCGAGGATCCGAATCCTTATCGGGCAAATCCCATTTATTATGAGTCCGCCGGCGTCGCGATCGGACGGCGCCGGCTATTTTTCTCCCGGCCCGCCGGCCGGAAAGACCGAGATCCGGACGGGAGCCACGGATTCCTTGCGGATCCACAGCACCAGGTCGTCGTCTTCAAGGCCGTGAATATGTCCGGCCCGGACGTCAGGGCCGAGCGGGGCCGGCCGGCCGTCGATCTCAACCCGGGGGGCCGACGGGCCCCACCTGCGGATCAGCAGCACCGGGTTCATGACCGGCGATTCCTCGGACGCGCGGAGCATGACGGCCAGGCCGGAAGACACGCTCGCGTCGCGCCGGGACAGCACGAACGCCCGCTGGGTCGGATCGTAGCCCGCGGCAGCGAAGCCGTCCCCGGCGATTTCCATCCGGGGCGGCGAGAGCCATGATTTCGCAAGGGGGAGCAAGGCGGCCGCCGGTTTTTCGGTCAAACCGTTCAGCATGATCATGGTCATGCCGTCGTCCGTCTCCTCATAAGGCCGCCACGACTGGATGTGGGCCAGCGAGCTGTGCGAGGGGCGGTCGGGCGCGACCGCCCAGCGGCCGTTGGACCGGATCTGCTGGGAGACGGGCCAGTGGTTCCACCAGGGGAACATGGACCGCTCCCGGATGATCTCGCCTGCGTAACAGTCGATGGCCGCTTCCCGGGGGTCGACGACGATATAGGGGCTGTAGACGGCCTTCAGGTTCACCCGGAGGATGTTGCCGCCGCGCGGCTTGGTCAACCACTTGTGTTCGGCTGTAGCCAGGTCGCTGATCCGGTGGAGGACCTTCAGGGTGGCTTCGTCGTAGTCGGCCGGGAAGCCGGGGGCCTCCTTGGCCCACGAGTACGTCTCGGTCTCGCCCTTCATGTTGGCCACGGTCAGGGCCTCGGGCTTGATGTTGTCCTCGGGCCGCGTCCCGGGAGGATTGATGATGATGGCCTCGTGGAACTGGCGGAAGTTGCCCAGGTCCAGGCCCAGATTCGGGTCGACCCTGGGGTTGGATGACCAGACCCTGATCTTCCGGACGCAGGTCCCGTCCGGATAGACCGTGTAGGTCTCCTCGACCCAGTCCCCCCAGCCCGTGAGCTGGTCCACGTGAACGAGGTCGTAGTTCAGGGCGACCGGCGCGTAGCGCCAGAGGACGACGACGCGGGCCTCGTTGGATTCCAGGATGCGGGCGTGGGACAGCCGGGCCTGCTTGTCGGCCATGGGCTCTGCGCTGGTCGGCATGGCCCCGCTTTGGGTCTCGAAGAACTCGTTGGTGTACCAGATCCCGTTCTCCGTGACCCAGGCCGGGATGTAGCTCGTCCCGCGCCAGAAGACGAGCCGGTTGGGCGTCTCGTCGAAGCGGACAACGATGTCCGCCGCATCCCCCACGCGCCACGGGTTCTCCCATTCCTCAGCGTACTTGAGCCGCGTGTAATACGCCCCGAAACGGCCCGGCCCCTTCGGTCCGGACGGAAGCACCGGAGGCCGGAGCGGCGGGGGGCCGGAGGGGGCCATCCCGGCGTAATGGGATTGGGCCTCGACTGCGGTTAAAACACGGTCGTGGATCCGGACCTCGTCGAGGATCCCGTCAAAGGAGAACGCTACCGGCGCGACGACCTTGACCTCTTCGCTGAGTCCGAGCGGGGTCTGGTTCCGGCCGATCCACAGGTCGGCGCCCGGTGCGAAGCGCGGCGTCCCGGAGATCTTCGTTTCGCCGACGAGCTCCCCGTTCAAGTACAGCTTGATCCCGGAGGCCGCGTCAAAGGTGCCGACGAGATGGTTCCACGCGTAGAGCGGAAGCTTGACCGTCGATCGGCTCTCCCGCCATAGGTCGTCCACAGCCACCTGCAGCCCGAAGCGCCCCTCGGGATCGATCCCGAAGAAATAGCCGGCTTTACGGTCCTTCTCCTGATTGACGACGGCGCACCACGTCCAGGGATAGGTCTGGATGGCGACCCAGGCCTCGATGGAAAACGTGTCCCGGAGACGGGGCGCTTTCGACGCGCCGCGGATCACCGTCGTCGTTTGCCCGTCAAATCGCAGTCCGTTTCCGGCGGCTCCGGGGACGAACTTTTGAAAACCGCGGATTTCGTCGGAGCCTTTTCCCAGGTCGAACGACCAGTACGCGGCGGGCGGCTGATCCGCCGCGAACGCCGGGACGGCAAGAAGAACGGCAAAACTCCAAAGCGCAAATCGACGCATCATACCTCCCGACAAGTCCCGTTCCTATGAGGAAAGAATTTGAAAAACCAATATATACGGCTTCGAGGTCAATTTCAAAGAGTATTTTTTTTCGGATCTCCGCCGTCGCAGGCGGGCGAGATCGCTGGAATGGTCAAAACGCCCTAGACGCCAGTCTGATGAAAACGGCCCGGATCCTGGACGGTCGTCCGGACCTGAAACCCGGAGAGAACGACGACATGACCTTCTCCGACTGCGCCCCGCGGGGCATCCTCTTCGACCCACCTTCAGGAAGCCCCTAAACTGTCCAAAGAATGCAGCTCTTCACGAAATTCTAAATCATTATAAATGAATAACTTACGAGACATCAATTTCCGGTTTTCCTAACCCATCGCATCTCATTCATTATCAATTACATGCGAAAGTTTCAGCGATCAAGAAGGC
>Ga0315293_10002852_pt1 | contig 16655 bp, 10 predicted proteins | sample YL17G13_20_MG_FD_203071 | JGI IMG/M metagenome (GOLD analysis project Ga0315293, IMG submission 203071) | Sediment microbial communities from Yellowstone Lake, YNP, Wyoming, USA - YL17G13_20 | ecosystem: Environmental > Aquatic > Freshwater > Lake > Sediment | place: USA: Wyoming | collected...
GGCGTAGCTCAGCCCCCGGGGGTCTGAGGTGGGACCCGGGTTGGCCACCAGCGGATTCACCAGCTGGTGGAAACGGTTGACGAACCGGGCCGGGTCGGTGCCCAGCGGGCACGCCCGCGACTTGGCACAGTCGGCCGCATAGTCGTCGAACGCGACCTGGAACCCGGCCATCTGCTCCACCAGGGAGTCGAGCGGGTCCTGGGTGGGATCGATCGCACCGTCGAGGACCATGGTGCGGACGCGGTTGGGAAACCGTTCGATGTAGGCCGTGCCGAGCTGGGTGCCGTAGCTGAAACCGAGATAGTTGATCTGGTCCTCGCCGAGCGCCTTGCGGACCACGTCCATATCCCTTGCGGCCGAATCGGTTCCGACTCCGGCCAGGAACGGTTTGCCCATCCGGTCCAGGCATTTCTGCGCCAGGTCGCGATTGAGCCGTTCGATCGCCGCCACGCCGGCCGGGCTGTAGTCGACCATCGACTCGCGCCGCCATGCGTCGTGCTCGGCATCGGTGCGGCAACGCAGTTCGGGCGTGGAGTGGCCGACACCGCGCGGGTCGAAGCCGACCAGATCGAAGTGGTCGGCGACCGGGCTGTCGGAGAGCGCGTCGGACAGGTTCACCACCAGGTCGACCGCCGAGGCACCCGGACCTCCGGGGTTGACCAGCAGCACCCCCACCCGCTGGCCTCTCGCCGGGATCTTGATGACCGCCAGGTTCGCTTGTGCCCCAGTCGGATCGGCGTAGTCGACCGGTACCGCAACGCTGGCGCACTGGGCGGTGGGCAGGTAGGTGTCGGAGACGAAGCGCTCGCAGCTGTCCCACTCCGGCGGCGGCGCGGTCTGACCGGCGCCCGGGGCGGCAACGGCCGGCCCGGCCGTCAGCACGGCGCATAAGACCGAAGAGGACAGAGCGAACACCGCGCAGCCGGCGCGACTCGCGCGTTTCATGGCCGCCATCGTGGCACGCCGCGCCACGCTGCGGCGGCGCCGGACGGTCACACCTCGGTATCGGAACCGCAGCGTTTCAGCAGTTCGCGCCGGGAGGCGGGAGCTTCAGGTCGACCAGGTAGGCGGCGACGTAGTCGTCGACGCACTGCTCACCCTGGAATGCCACCGTGTGCTGAGTGCCGTTGAAGGTCAACAGCACTGCTCCGAGTTGCTTGGCCAGGTCCACACCCGCCTGAAAGGGAGTCGCGGGGTCACCGGTGGTGGAGATCACCAGCGTCGGCGGCAGTCCGGGCGCCGACGCGGCGTGCGGGGTGGTGGTCGGGGGCACCGGCCAGAACGCGCACGTGCTCAGCGGGGCGTGACCGGTGAAGTCGCCGTAGCTCATGAACGGCGCCACTTCCCGCAGTCGGCGGTCTTCGTCGACCACCTTGCCGCGGTCCTTGATCGGCGGCTGGTCTACACAGTTGACCGCGACGCGCGCATCGGTGGCGTTCGTGTAGCGCCCCTGCGGGTCGCGGCGCATGTACATATCCGCCAGGGCGAGCATGGTGTCACCCCCGCCTTCGGTCATCTCCGAGAGCCCCCGGGTCAGGTGCTGCCAGAGGTTCGGCGAGTACAGGGCCATGATGGTGCCCACGATCGCGTCGCCGTAGCTCAACCCGCGCGGGTCCTTGGTGTTCAACGGCTCGTCCACCAACGGATCCACCAGGTCGCGATAGACCTCGACCGCCTTGGCCGGGTCGGTGCCCAACGGGCAGTCCGAATCCGTCGCGCAGTCGGCGGCGAAGTCGTTGAACGCCTCTTGGAACGCCTCGGCCTGGTCGATATCGGCCTGGATCGGGTCGGCGTTGGGATCGACGGCTCCGTCGAGGACCATCGTGCGGACCTTGTCCGGGAAGGCCTCCGCATAGGCCGCACCGATCCGGGTGCCGTAGGAGTAGCCGAGATAGTTGATCTTCTCGTCGCCGACCGCCGCCCGCAGCGCGTCGAGGTCCTTGGCCACGCTCGCCGTGCCGATGTTGGCCAGGAAGTCGTTGCCCATCTTGTCGACGCAGCGCTGCACGAATTCCTTGGTCAGACCCTCGATGCGCTCCACGCCCTCGGGGCTGTAGTCCACCATCGGGTCGGCGCGCATCTTGTCGTTGTCGGCGTCGGAGTTGCACCACACGGCCGGGGTGGATGCGCCGACCCCGCGGGGATCGAAGCCGACGAGGTCGAAGCGCTGGCGCACGTCGGGCGCCAAGCCCTCCAGCAGGCTGGCGGCCGCCTCGATCCCGGATTCACCGGGGCCGCCGGGGTTGATGATCAGCGACCCGATCTTCTCGCCGGTCGCCGGGAAGCGGATCAGCGCCAGGGTGGCCTGGGCGCCCTCGGGCTGCGCGTAGTCGATCGGGACGGCGATCTCGCCGCACTGGGCACTGGCCGGGATCGGCAGCGCATTGCCCCCGCCGCCGCCGGGCTGGCACGGGCCCCACTCGACCGCCTGGCCGATCTGCGGCTCGGCCAGCACCGCCTTGCCTGACACCACGGTGCTGCAACCGGCGCTCGCCGACAGCATCGCCACGGCGGGGATCATCAGTGCGGCACGCAGATATCGCGGGCGTTCAAACAGCCTCATGGCCATCATGCTGCCATGACCGCCGAACTTGCCTGCTAGGCGCGACCTTTACGAGCGCCCGCGCCGTTTCGCTTTCGTGGCCGCCAGCAATTCGGCCATGCCGGCGACGAATCCGTCGGCCATGTCCCACAGGTCGGGCAGCAGTTCCGGGCAGGAGATCAGTCCGACGTTGAGCCTGCCGTTGAGCGACAGGACGGTGATATTCAGACCCGCCCCGTGAAAGATCGGGCCCAGCGGGTACATCGCCTGCACCTCCGCGCCGAGGAAGTAGAGCGGGATCTGCGGACCGGGCACGTTGGACACCACCAGGTTGTGCACCGGGCGCGACTCCGTCAGCCGGGTGCGGGCGTACACCCGCATGGCCACCCCGAACACGGCCGGCCCGGCGAACTGACTCCAGTCCTGCAGCAGAGTGGCGCCGATGGCCGAGCTGTGCTCCTTGGCGACGGTGTTGCCCTCGGCGATCGCCATCAGGCGCTGGCCGACGTCGTCGATCTCGGTGTGCAGGCTGGAGAACATCCCGGACACCTGGTTGCGGCCCGGGCGGTCGGAGCGGTCGTGCACGGAAACCGGCACCATGGCGACCAGGGTGGACTCCGGCAGCTCACCGCGGTCGAGCAGGAACTTCCGCAGCACCCCGGCCACCAGTGCCATCACGACATCGTTGACCTTGACATCGAAGTGTTCCTTGACCTTCTTGACGTCGGCGAGGTCCAGTTGGGTGAAGGCCACATTGCGGCGGGCGGTGATACTGCCGTTGAACGGCGTCTGCGGCGCGGCGAACGGACTGGCCATCGCGCGCCCGCCGGCCGCCCGGCGCACCGTGTCGACCACCGTCGACAGGGTCGACGGCAACACGCTGGTCGCCAGACTGATCGGCCGGGTGGCGAACCGGCCCAGGCCCCCGAGCGCGATGCGCAGCGAGTTGACGTCACCGCTGGCTTCGACCGGGACCGGTGCGGGCGCGTCGGGCTCGACGCTGCACAGCTGGGACATCAGGTTGGCACCGGTGACGCCGTCGACCGCGGCGTGGTGGACCTTGGTCAGCACCGCGAGCCGGCCGCCTTTGCGGGCGTCGGTGCCGTCGAGACCTTCGATCACCCACATCTCCCACAGGGGACGGCGGCGGTCCAGCGGGAGCGAGGCCAGATGTCCGCAGACCTCGCCCAACTCGACCCGGCCGCCGGGCGCCGGGAGGCCGATGCGGTGCACATGCCGGTGGACGTCGAACTCCTCGTCCTCAACCCACACCGGGTGGTCGAGGTTGAGGAAGGTGTTGCTGAGCTTCTCCCGGAAGGTCGCTATGGCGGTGACGCGCAGGGCCATTTCGTCGACCAATCGCTCGAAGCTGTAGCCCCCGGGGATGGTGGCGGTGTCCAACTCCAGAACCGAACACACGTGAAGAGGCTGGGTCGAGGTCTCGAGGTAAAGGAAACTCGCGTCGAGCCCGCTGAGCCGCTGCATCACCTGATCCTAGGCGCGCCGCGTGACGGGTGTGAGCAAGTGCACTCTCTGCGAAATTCCTGCGCGCTGCTTGCGGTGGCAGACTGGGTGGGTCACGCGAACCCGGGGACCCGGATGGGCCACGAGGATCGATCCGACGAACAGTGGGGACAACCATGTCAGAGCAGGCGCTCTATGGCGGGTCAAGTACAGCGGCCCGCACCAAGATCCGCACTCACCACCTCCAGCGGATGAAGTCCGAGGGGCACAAGTGGGCGATGCTCACCGCCTACGACTTCTCCACCGCCCGGCTTTTCGATGAGGCCGGGATTCCGGTGATGCTGGTCGGCGACTCCGCCGCCAACGTCGTGTACGGCTACGACACCACCGTCCCGGTCACCGTCGACGAACTCATCCCGCTGGTCCGCGGCGTGGTACGCGGCGCCGAACACGCCCTGGTGGTGGCCGACCTGCCGTTCGGCAGTTACGAGGGCGGCCCGGCTCAGGCCCTGGCCACCGCCACCCGGTTCTTCAAGGAGGCCGGGGCGCATGCGGTCAAGCTTGAGGGCGGCGAACGGGTCGCCGATCAGATCGCGACCCTGAGTGCCGCAGGCATCCCGGTGATGGCCCACATCGGCTTCACCCCGCAGAGCGTCAACAGTCTCGGCGGGTTCCGGGTGCAGGGTCGCGGCGACGCCGCCGAGCAGACCATCGCCGACGCCATCGCCGTGCAGGAGGCCGGGGCGTTCGCGGTGGTGATGGAGATGGTTCCCGCCGAACTGGCCACCCAGATCACCGGCAAACTGACCATCCCCACCGTCGGCATCGGCGCCGGGCGCAACTGCGATGCGCAGGTTCTGGTGTGGCAGGACATGGCCGGACTCACCACCGGCAAGACCGCCAAGTTCGTCAAGCGATTCGGCGACGTCGGCGGCGAGTTGCGGCGGGCGGCGACGCAGTACGCCGACGAGGTGGCCAGCGGGGCCTTCCCGGCAGAGCAGCACAGCTTCTGACCCTGCTGTTCGAGTCGGTGTGGGACCCTGAGCAGATGGGGATAGCGAAGAGTTCGTCCCGGCACGTCGAACTGGAGCGCAAGTTCGACGTCTCCGACGATGGGCTGTCCCCCTCTTTCGGCGGGCTTTCGGTGGTGGCGCGGACCGAGCAGTTGCCCGACCAACCGCTGGAGGCGGTGTACTTCGACACCGCCGACTATGACCTGGCGACCCATCGGGTGACGCTGCGGCGCCGCTGTGGCGGGTCCGACGACGGATGGCATCTGAAGCTGCCCTCGGCCACCGAGGCGCGCACCGAGGTCCGGGCGCCGCTGGGGCCGGACTTGCCCGACGACCTGCGAGACACCGTCCTGGCGATCGTGCGTGACCGTCCGCTGCTGCCGGTGGCCCGCATCTCGACGGCCCGGGCGGTGACCATGATCTACGGGGCAGACGGGTCTGCCGTCGCTGAGTTTTGCGACGACCGGGTGACTGCGTGCCGACTGGACTCCGAGGGCAGGCCCGAAGCGCAGGAACAGTGGCGGGAATGGGAACTCGAACTCGTCGACGCCGGCGTGGAGGATGCCGCCGGTCTGCTGGATCTGCTGACCCACCGTCTGCTCGACATCGGTGCCGCCCCCGCGGGTCACGGGTCGAAGCTGGCCAAAGCGCTCGGCGACGCAACGCCACCCCCGCCGGAGCCACCCTCGGACCCGGTGCACCGCGCGGTCGCCGAGCAGGTCGCGGCGCTGCTGGAGTGGGACCGCGCGGTCCGGGCCGACGCCGACGATGCGGTGCACCAGATGCGGGTGACCATCCGCCAGATCCGCAGCCTGCTGCAGGCCTCCGAGGAGGAGTTCGGCCTGACCGACGACGCCACGATTCTCACCGAGCTACGCGAGCTTGCCGGCGTGCTGGGAATCGCGCGGGATGCCGAGGTGCTGGCTGACCGCTACCGCGACGCGTTGGACGCACTGCCTCCGGAACTGGTCCGCGGCCCGGTGCGCGAGCGCCTGGTGGGCGGCGCGTGGCGGCGCTACCACACCGGCCTGAACAGGTCGTTGAAGGCGATGCGCTCGCCCCGCTACTTTCGCCTGCTCGACGCCCTCGACGCCGTCGTGATGAGCCCTCCCCCGCCAGCCGCCGACCAACACCCCGCCGGCATCGCCTCGGGCTACAAGCGGGTCCGCAAGAGGGCCGAAGCGATGGCGGAGGCCGCCAACGACCATGACCGCGACGAGGCCCTGCATCGGGTTCGCAAGGCCGCCAAGCGACTTCGCTATCTGGCAGCTGCCACTGGCGCCTCCGGCGTCTCGGCGCGGGCCAAGACCATCCAGAGTCTGCTCGGCGATCATCAGGACAGCGTGGTCAGCCATGCAAGCCTGCTGCGGGAGGCAGCCGCCGCGCACGCCGCCGGCGAGGACACCTTCACCTACGGTGTGCTCTTCCAGCGCGAGGATGAGCTGGCGCAGTACTGCCGCGAACAACTCGGCGAGGCGTTGAAGGAGCTGCGCCGCAGCGTTCGTCAATCCAGCTAGGAGGCGGACGAGCTGGCCTGTAAGCCAGATTAGGTTATCTGGGCGTTTGCACTCTCAAGCTGTGTTGGTAGCTCGACACTGGGCCTGTTCACAGCGTTGGGTGTGCCGGTTGGCTCAAGCTGCCGCTGGCTCTACTGCGGACTGGCTGCGGACTGGCGGATTGGCGCGGCCAGCGCAAGCAAACAGGTGTCTGAACCATTCAGTACGCGCCGGCTTTGGAACCCTGGAACTCGCCGGTCTCCCGGTAGCTGGCGGTGATCACGGCCCGAAGGGCGAATCGGATGTCCCCCACCGAGAACCAGCCGTGGCGGGCGCTGGCCGCGATGATGTCCCGCAGGTTCTGGAGGGTGAACCGCCTATAACCCCCCGGCGTCCGCAGCGGTTGGACCGTGGTGCCGTCCGGCAGAACGAATTGGCCTGCGCGCAAGCGCTGATCAAGCCAGGAGTACGACCGCCCGAGCATCGCTGACGCCTCCTGGGCGGAGTAGGTCGGCTCCAAACCTAGGCGGCGGTAGCGGTCGGATCTGCTGGCATTGTCCAAACCTCCTGCGCTGTGGAGCAATTCAGGTACGGGGAAGTGGCGCACCTCCTACGCATTCATGCCCGAATCAGGGGGAAATGCCGGCCCCAGGTACAAACCAACAACCCCTCATCTGGGAGCCAGAAACCGGGCGCTCAAGTCCCGGACCTGTGGTTAATGGGTCGCGAGCTGCGCACAACCTGCCCAGTCCAAAGACAAGCAGGTGCAACGGGATTCGCCAAGCGGTTCAGGTCGGTGGCCAGCATCGGCGCTTCCCGGGTTGAGCCGCCACTACTGACGCGAAGATCTTGAGCGTCCTCGCCACCTGAATGCCGCGTTGGCCTGAGTCCAGATCGGGCGAGCGGCTCCCGATCCAGATCGTCGGATCAGCGGTGACGTGAAGGACCGCGCTCACTTCCTGTGGCTTGAGACCCGAGATCAGCCGGCAGGCTGATCCGTCGGGACATGCGACGAGGCCAATTTTTCGGAGTGCACGGGATTAAACTGCCCCCTGCAATATCTGTCCCGGCCCGCCGTCCCAGGCGGGGATATCGGCGGCAGTACGAACACGTCATAGGGACGCAGAGCTTTCGGGCCACCTACGTGTCGCCCATCAGCACGTCCAGCTGCACAGCGGCAGCTCGCCGCTCGCGGCCAGGCTGAAGGTCGGCGAGGGCCAGCATGAAAACCTGCGGGATGCTCCGGCTCGGCGGAACAGGACGGTCGGTCAATCGTTGGCATGCGTTGAGCCGGTTGTAGACGACGCGGGTGATGCGGCGCTTGAGGGAGCGCGAGTAGGCAAAAAGTCGAAGTAGCGAGTGAGGTCAACTCAGGCGTCGGTCTCTTCGTCGAGGCTGAAGATCTGCACGCCGGCAGACTTTCCTTTCAGGGCATGTAATCCGCGGTCGACGAGTCCGGTCGGTCGGGAGGCTAAGGCGTCGATGCACTGTTGGGTGAGCAGGATCGTGTCGCCGGTGGTCTTGGTGAGTTGTTCGACGCGGGCTGCCACGTTGACGGCGTCACCGATCAGGGTGAACTCCAGCTTGCCACCGCCGCCGATGGTTCCCGCGATCACCACACCGGTGTTAATCCCAATGCCGATGCGAAGCTCTCCGCCGAATCGCTCGCCCACCAGACGATGAATCAGCACGGCGGCCCGCAACGCGGCGTCGGCGTGATCCGGCAGGTCGTTCGGTGCGCCGAAGACGGCCAGCGCGCCGTCGCCGAGGAATTTGTTCACGTGTCCACCGGCCTCGACGACGGCGGGCACAACGATCTCGAACAGAGCGTTGAGGCGGGCTACCGTGTCCTCGGCGGTGTTGGCTTCGGCGAATGGGGTGAAGTCGCGGATGTCGATGAACATCACTGTGACTTCGCGGCGTTCACCGCTGAACACATCGTCACCCTGCTCCAGCAGCCGGGCCGCCAGAGCCGGATCGACGTAGGTTCCGAAGGCTGCGTGGAGTCGTCGCCGCTCGGCCAGTCCGGCCTGCATGCGGTTGAACGAGGCTGCGAGCACCCCGAGATCGTCGTCCTGGACCACCGGCAGGCGTTGGCTGTAGTCGCCCGCCGCGACGCGGTCGGTTGCTTCGGTGAGGTCACGAATGGGCCGAAAGGTTGGCGAGAGAATCGCACCGACGGTGATCGGTACTCCGATGGACAGTGTCAGCGCACTGGCGATCACCACGGCGAGTACTGGGCCGTCCCTGCCTCGGTCGAGCGCCATGGCCACCATCGCGGCCGTAGCCGAGAACGTGAAAATGGAACCCACGATCGACAGGGCAAGCCATCCGGCAAAAGTCGGGCGGGGTCGTGGCAGAGAATCGCCGATCCCCGAATCCCCAGCGAGAGCCGCCCGGACTGGACGTAATGCCCCTTCCCCCATGTTGTGCACACCGATGAGGGCCGTCGAGATTCCTGCCGCAAACCCGAGGACGCCGTACTGCACGAGCCGCGACGCGCCCGCTCCGGCGATGGCAGCGATAACGGTAATCAGCACTACCACCGAAGCAGGTACCACCGCCATCGCTCTGACGGCATTAGCACGGCTCCAGGAATACGTATCCTCGAGCGCCTTCGCGCGATCAACCTCGTGGCCAGCCGCCCCTGTTTTGCGCGACGAAAATGGTGCCTACCGGGAAGGTTGGTCAAGAGCGACATACCCAGCACCACGACCACGGCGACAACGAACGCTGCACCGTAGCGGCTGGACTTCTCCACGGCGAGCACGATCCACGACCAAATGAGGTAGACCGGCAGCGCCGAGGCGAACGCAGCTATCGTGATCACCCACACGTACCTCGACCCGTACCGATCCCACGCCCACTGCCAGAAGCGGTCCATGCTGTGGAGGCTAGACCCGCCCACCACCTCGCCATCGCGTCTCGAACGTCCATATCGGGAGATTGCGCTCGATATGACGGACAGTGTTGACCAGCGGTGACACGATATTGACGTGGACCCCGGTGGGGATGGTGGGGGTGGCCTGACCGCCATGGGGCTGTCGTGCACGTCGTGTGGCACGCAGCTCCCGCCCGACTCGCGGTTCTGCAACAAGTGCGGTGCGCCGATCACGCCCACCGCTACACCGGCGGAGTACAAGCAAGTCACGGTTTTGTTCGCCGACGTGGTCCACTCGATGGACATCGCCGCGAAGGTGGGGCCGGAGCGGTTACGCGAGATCATGACCGAACTGGTCGACCGGGCTGCAGCGGTAGTGAAGCGCTACGGCGGCACGCTGGACAAGTTCACCGGTGATGGGATCATGGCCGTCTTCGGTGCCCCCGTGGCCTTGGAGGACCACGCCCTGCGAGCTTGCCGGGCCGCCCTGGACATCCACAGTGCCATCCGTGATCTGGCCGACGAGGTTTCCCGCCGGGATGGTGTGGACCTTCGGTTGCGGATCGGGCTGAACTCCGGTCAGGTGATCGCGGGGGAGATCGGTTCGGGTGGTGCCGGATACACCGCGATCGGGGAACAGGTCGGACTGGCTCAGCGGATGGAATCGGTGGCCCCACCCGGTGGGGTGATGCTCAGCGCGTCCACCGTTCGGCTGGTCGAGGGCGTGGCCAGCCTGGGTGACCCGGAATCGGTCCAGATCAAGGGCACTGAACAACCGGTCGTCGCCCGACGGCTGTTGGGCGTGCCTGAACGGGAACCTGGCGTCGCAAGTGGTGGCTCGGCTCTGGTGGGTAGACGTTGGGAGATGGCCGCTGTCGAGGGCCTGTTGCAGCGTGCGATTGAGGGTCACGGTGCGGTGGTGACCGTGGTGGGCTCCCCGGGGATCGGCAAGAGCAGGTTGGTGCGCGAGGTCACCGCGATGGCCGAAGCCCGGGGTGTCGAGGTGTTCTCGGCCTACTGCGAGTCCCACACCACCCAGGTGCCCTTCCATGCCGTGGCACGACTGCTGCGGGCAGCCACCGGCGTCGAGCATCTTGACCCCGAGGAGGCCCGGACGCGGTTGCAGGGGCAGGCTTCTGACGCCGATCCCGAAGATCTGCTGCTGTTCCAGGACCTGCTGGGCATCGCCGACCCCGACGTGGAGTTACCCAAGATCGACCCGGATGCCCGCCGGCGGCGGTTGACCGCCTTGGTCAACACCGCCTCCTTGGCCCGGGAGGCCCCGGCGGTCTACGTCACTGAGGATGCACACTGGATCGACGAGGTCAGCGAGTCGCTGCTGGCCGACTTCTTCGCCGTGATCCCGCAGACCCCCTCGTTGGTGCTCGTGACGTACCGACCGGAGTACCAGGGGGTTCTTAGTCGGGTGCAGGGTGCCCAGACGATAGCCCTAGCGCCGCTGAGCGATCCAGAGATCACGGCACTGGTGACTCAGCTGGTCGGACCTGACCCCTCAGTTCTGGATGTAGCTGCCTTGATCACCGAGAGGGCCGCCGGGAACCCGTTCTTCGCCGAGGAGATCGTCCGCGAGCTGGCCGAGCGTGGTGTCCTGCGTGGGGAGCCGGGTGCCTACGTCTCGACCGCCGATGTGGCCGAGGTCAGCATGCCCGTCACGGTGCAAGCGACCATCGCCGCGCGCATCGACCGCCTGGACCCGGCGGCCAAACGCACCTTGAGCGCAGCGGCGGTCATCGGCTCACGATTCAGCCGGGACCTTTTGGAAACCTTGGGCGTTGACCCTGTCCTGGAGGACCTGGTGGAGGCTCAGTTCCTGGATCAGATCACCTTCACCCGACAACCCGACTACATGTTTCACCACCCGTTGATCCGCACCGTGGCCTACGAGTCCCAACTCAAGTCGGACCGCGCCGAGTTGCACCGCAGACTGGCTACAGCAATCGAAGCCCGCAACCCGGGCGCACCCGACGAGAACGCGGCGCTGATCGCCGAGCACCTGGAGGCCGCAGGGGACGCTCATGCCGCGTTCGGCTGGCACATGCGGGCTGCCGGCTGGGCGACGAACCGCGATATCAAGGCCGCATGGCTCAGTTGGGAGCGAGCGGAGAAGATCGCCGACGCCCTACCCGCCGATGACCCCGATCGGGCAGCCATGCGCATCGCCCCGCGCACCATGTTGTGCGGGATCGCTTGGAGAGTCCACGCGAACGTTGCCGGTGATCGCTTCGATGAATTGCGGGAGTTGTGCACTGCCGCCGGAGACAAGGCGTCACTGGCCATCGGGGCGGCGGGGCTGGTGATGGATCACGCCTTCGGCGACCGTCTGCTTGAAGCGTCGCAGCTGGCATCGGAAACCATGACCCACATCGAGTCGGTCGACGATCCGACCCTGACGGTGGGGCTGTCCTTCGCGGCGATCCTCGCCAAGATCGAAAGCGCCGAGTATTGGAAGGTCCTGCGGTGGTCACAGCAGGTGATCGACCTGGCCGACAGCGATCCGTCCAAAGGCAACTTCATTATCGGGTCTCCGTTAGCGGCTGCCTTGACGACCCGGGGTATGGCCCGTTATTCCTCCGGTCGCCCCGGATGGCGCGACGACCTGCAGGACGGCATGGCCATGGCCCGCAGGGCCGACCCCATGTCCTACGCCACGGTCGTCACCTACGTCTACTTTCCGGGGATACCGAACGGCGTACTGAGGTCCGACGATCGCGCGCTGCGCGAGATCGAGGATGCACTACATATTGCCGAACGATCAGGTGATGACCTAGCGGTGGCCATCGCCCGTGTGACGCTGGGCCAAGCGCTCATGGACCGGCCCACTGCGGCGGAGTGTGACCGTGGACAGAAGGTCCTGACGGCGGTCAGCGAAGTATTGGCCGACCGGGGCTACCTCCTGGCTGATTTGCCGATCGTCAACGTGTACTTGGCGCGGGAGAGGGCTCGCTGGGGAGATCGCGAAGAGGCCATCTCGGTCATACGTTCTGCTGTTGATCATCTGTTCCGCGAGGGACGGCTGTTGGGGTGGGGTATTCCTGCGACGAGTGTTTTGGTGGAGGTACTGCTGGATCGCGGAACCGACGGTGAGGTGGCCGAAGCCGAAGCCGCGATCACCAGGTTGGCGGATGCGCCAGCCGACGACGGGCTGGTGATACGTGAAATCTGGCTACTACGTCTCCGGGCGCTGCTGGCCCGCGCCCACGCCGACGACATCGCCTACCGCGACTACCGGGATCGCTACCGCGACATGGCCGCAACGCTGGGATTCGAGGGGCACATCGACTGGGCCGAGGCGATGCCGTGAACGCCGGTGCCCGGCAGGGAGCCCTGCCCTCGGGGGTCGTCACGTTCTTGTTCACCGACATCGAGGGGTCAACCCGGAGGTGGGAGGCCGACCCGGAGGCGATGCGGGCAGCCTTGGCCGCCCACGACGACGTGCTCCGCACGGCCATCGAGGCCCGGCCTTTGTCACTGGGGCGGGTGGGGGTTACTGCGGAACCGGAATCGGATCGAGGTCGTTGCCCGGCTTGATTTTTGAACAGTTCTGCGGTGCCGGGTCATTGGCGAAGCGTTGCTTGATCCAGGCGATCGCGTGCGGCAGCCAGAAGATGAGACTCGAGATGTGGCTGTAGTCCTTGTACTCCTCGTACCAGACCTGCGTGCGCTTGCAGTAGCCGCGGGCGAGCGTTCGCACGTCGCCGGCGATCATCACGCCGTCGCCAGGGCCGATGCGTGGTTTGTCGCCCGGTGTGCCCTCGAGTTCCCCATTAGCGCCCTGGCCGATGAACAGCGGGATGATCTGCGGCTTAGCAACTTCGTCAGGATTCCCGCCGGTGCCCATGATCAGCTTGTTAACACACTCGACGTAGAGCGGAATGCTCTCGGGAGTCGGGTACGCGGGCTTGGCCAAGTGCTCCCACGTCAGACCTGAGTACTCGCGCTTCGCGAGGACGTGGACGATCGACTTGGTCTGCATGTCATCGAAGAGTTTCGCGCCCTTGGCGCTGAGATACTTCCTGAATTCTTTCTCTTTCTCGAACGCGCGCGCGATTCCGACGAGCGCCATCAGCATGACGCCGGCCCAGTTGCGGCTGCCGTCGACGTAGTGCAGGTTGTGCGCCGGGTGAACGAGCAAGCCTCCCATTGCCGCGCCGATCAAGCGCCTGTTGACCTCGGGTGCGTAGGTCGGGGCGAGCTCGGCGGCCCACTCGGTGGCGAGCGCACCACCGGAGTATCCGAGCATCGCAACCTTTGCTTCGCTCGGAAGCCCGACCTTCTTCGAGCTGAGGGCGGCGCGGATCGAGTCGAGCGTGTTCATTCCGTACTCGGGGCCTGCGGCGAAGTCCGCCCCCTGGCCCTCGATGTCGGGGACGATGACCGTGTACCCGTCGGCGAGGAACGGAGCGAAGACCGCCAGCTCGGCGCTGTTGATGAGTTCGGGAAGCGCCGGAAGCGGGTGTCCGCCCGAGATCGCATATGACGGCTCGTCGTTTTGGTTGAGCGAGTCGTAGAAGGACTGGTAGGAGAGCACCTTCGTCTTGTCGGGCTGGTTCGGCGGCTGAATGACAGAGGTAACATTGACGGTCGGCTTGTCGGTCTGGCTGGTCGACCGGTAGAGCAGTTGCGTGACCTTAAACGGTGTCGGGATGCCCGCTAGATGGTAAGGAATCCTGCGAGTCCTCAGCACCGTTCCCGGTAGTTTGTTCGGCAGCTTTGCGGGGTCGTACTTGTAGAACGGATCATCCGTCGGCTCCGGCAGGGCCGCGGCGATGGCGGGCTCGACACTTCTATCTGGATACCAGCCCGTTGACCGTGTAGCCATGGCTTCCCCCTTAAAACCGTGGGCACCATGTTTCCCTCCGGGGAAACCCAACAACAGGGACTTTGGACCTGCGGTTCGGATCGAGTCGTGACATGCGATTGAGTCCGCCACTCCCTTTCGATTGCCAGTCGCCGCCCTAGACCGTGCGGGCTAAACGGTCCGCGAGCAGCTCGGCGAACCGTGCCGGATCCTCGAGTGCGCCGCCTTCAGCGAGAAGTGCTGTGCCGTAGAGCAGTTCGGCCGTCTCAGCGACTGACGCATCGTTACCGCGATCTTTGTGCGCTTGCCGCAGCCCGGTGACGAGCCGATGATTCGGGTTGAGTTCAAGGATCCGCTTACTGACCGGAATGTCCTGCCCGGAAGCCCGGTAGAGACGCGCGAGCGCCGGTGTGATATCGAAGGCGTCGGTGATCAGGCAGGCCGGCGACTCAGTCAGACGGGTGGATAACCGCACTTCCTTGACATGCTCACTCAACGTCCCCTTCAACCAGGTCAACAGGTCGGCGAAATCCTTCTCCTGTTCCTCGCGCTCGGCCTCGTGCGCCGTCTTGTCCTCCGCGGAGTCAAGGTCCACCTCCCCCCTGGCTACCGACTGCAGCTGTTTGCCGTCGAACTCGGTCACGCTTCCCACCCAGACCTCGTCGACCGGGTCGGTGAGCAGCAGGACCTCGTAACCCCTGGCCTTGAACGCCTCGAGGTGCGGCGACCTCAGGATCTGCTGACGCGTCTCGCCGGTGGCGTAGAAAATCTGCTCCTGACCTTCCTTCATGCGCTCGACATACGCGGTCAGAGTGGTGGGTTCCTCGTCGCTACGGGTCGAGGCGAACGAGGAAATCCGAAGCAGCATGTCCTGGTTCTCGAAGTCCGACAGCAGACCCTCTTTGAGGACCCTGCCGAACTGGGTCCAGAACATGCGGTAGTCCTCCGGGCGCTCGGACTGCAGATCCTTGATCGTGGAAAGGACCTTCTTAGTCAGACGGCGACGGATCACCTTGAGCTGCCGATCCTGCTGCAAGATTTCCCGGGAAACATTCAGCGACATGTCCTGTGCGTCGACAACGCCCTTGATGAAGCGCAAGTATTCCGGCATGAGCTGGTCGCAATCGCCCATGATGAACACGCGCTTGACATACAGCTGTATCCCGTTGTGGGCGTCGCGGTTGAACAGATCGAATGGAGCGTGCGACGGGATGAACAGCAGCGCCTGATACTCGAAGGTGCCCTCCGCCTTCATCGCGATCACCTCGAGCGGATCGTCCCAGGCGTGCGCGAGGTGCTTGTAGAACTCCTTGTACTCCTCGTCGGAGACCTCATCTTTGGGCTTGGACCACAGCGCCTTCATCGAGTTGAGGGTCTCGGATTCAAGGGTGACGGCCTCTTCGCCGCCCTCTGCGCTGGCCGGGGTACGTCGCTCGACGTTCATCCGGATGGGCCAGGCAATGAAGTCGGAGTACTTCTTGACCAGGTTCCGGATCTTCCACTCCGAGCTGTAGTCGTGCAGTTCGTTCTCAGCGTCCTCGGGCTTGAGGTGCAGAGTCACCGACGTTCCCTGCTGAGCGTCCTCGACGGATTCGATGGTGTAGGTGCCATCGCCGCTCGATTCCCACCTGGTGGCCTCGCTCTCTCCGGCCTTACGGGTGAGCAACTCGACCTTGTCGGCCACCATGAAGACTGAGTAGAAACCGATACCGAACTGACCGATCAGCTCTTCCGATGCGGCCGGATTCTTGGCCTCGCGCAACTGCTGACGCAACTCGGCGGTACCCGACTTAGCCAGAGTGCCGATCAGATCCACGACATCGTCGCGAGTCATGCCGATGCCGTTGTCGCGGATTGTTAGGGTACGTGCTTCCTTGTCCGCCTCGATGTCGATGTGCAAATCAGAGGTATCGACGTTCAGGTCCTTGTTGCGGAACGCTTCAAGCCGAAGCTTGTCCAGTGCATCGGAGGCGTTCGAGATCAACTCCCGCAGAAACGAATCCTTGTTGGAGTAGACCGAGTGGACCATCAAATCCAGCAGTTGTCGTGCCTCCGCCTTAAACTCCAACTGCTCGACACGCGCGTTCATAAGACTCCGTTCGTCACCACAGCGTTCAAATTTAGCGCGATGCGGATCGTGGATGACCCGACGGTCTTCGATCAGCGGCCTCCAGGTGATGACAAACCTGGACGCCAGATCACTGAAACAGGTGCAACATACCCACCGCACCTCCAGTCGTGCCTCCCGCTGCCCTTGCCCTTCTTGCCATGGACTGTGAGGGAAGCCCTCCTGGACGAGGATGTCGAATGCTTATTCCCACCCGCCGCCACCGCCGCCTCGCTCTTGGTCATGCCGTCGGGTGCGTTCTCCATCACCCGGCTGACGCGCTGTATTGGGCGAGTGGGACGGAACTCCGCGCCGCTGGATTCCTGGGCGGTG
>Ga0315293_10002853_pt1 | contig 16654 bp, 16 predicted proteins | sample YL17G13_20_MG_FD_203071 | JGI IMG/M metagenome (GOLD analysis project Ga0315293, IMG submission 203071) | Sediment microbial communities from Yellowstone Lake, YNP, Wyoming, USA - YL17G13_20 | ecosystem: Environmental > Aquatic > Freshwater > Lake > Sediment | place: USA: Wyoming | collected...
TGCGGGGGATAGCCGTGGTGAGTTGCGGAAGCGAGGCTGTCTGAAGAGCCCGGTGCGATACCTGCGGCCGCACGCCGGGATCCGTGCGGGGAGGGGGCGGGCAACTGCCCCCTCTACCGCGACAGGCTTACCTTACGAAAGGCGCAGAATCATGTCATGGTCACCAGCTCTTGACATAGGCTTATGGAATGCTTGGATTTTCATGCTTTACTTGCCATTGCATCCTCTCATCATGATCGTTGTGGACAAAGCTGTTGGTACTGGTGAGATGTTTAAGAAGATGGGTGATGTGCCATATGAGAAAGGGGAGAAAAGGGTCTTCGTGATCTATATGGTAGTCCTACTTGTCCTCCTTGCTTATTCTGTCTTTCTTCCGCTGAAGTTGGGCACGGTGTGGTTCTATGCAGGTCTTACGACCTACCTGGTGGGGCTGGTGATGTTCCTAACAGCTATCGTTAACATCGCCACGACGCCGGTGGGCCGGCCCTTTACCCAAGGGATGTATCGCTATTCAAGACATCCTATGTCGTTCTCTGGTTCGATAACCTTTGTGGGCGTGAGTGTAGCCTCAGCTTCGTGGGTCTTCTTGTTGCTTTCCCTCGTAATCATGATCCTGCAGACTTCCCAGGCAATTGCTGAAGAACGGGGTTGCCTTGGGACCTATGGGGACGAATACCAGGAATACTTGAATAGAACCCCCAGATGGATAGGGATGCCGAAATCAAGGTGAGTGGGTTTCGTGGACCACGCCCACGGGTTTGCCCATAACGTCGGAAAGGTAAGCCTAGCAACTCGCTGAAGCTGACCCGGCGGGCTGGGCCTCCGGTGGTTCTTGTTGTGCCCGCAAGCGTGGCGTAGAGTCCTGCCAGGATTGCCCGCTTCCGCTGGACGGCTTGGCTCGAGGCCGTTGAGTTCTGGTTCCTAGTCAAGCCTCTCCCACTCACACTCTGAATCCTGTCCCGGCAGGATCACGTTGCTGGGATTCTGGATCGAGCATCGGCCATCAACATCGCAGCGTCTTGCCTCGAAGTGCAGGTGGATACCATCGGAGTTGCCCGTCTCGCCGGTCTCGCCCACCACAGACCCGGCCTCGATGATGTCACCCTGATGCACTTGCAAGGCGGACTCTCCTGTAGGCGCAGAGGTTGTCCCCGACTCCCCACAGCACATATGCCCGAGAATCACCTGGCTTCCGTTGTTCTCCACCACCACCGTCCACCCGAGCCAGTAGTCCCAGCCGGCGTGCGTGACCACTCCCCCCATCGGGGAGTAGATCTCTTCCGACCGGTAGTTGCTCCCGAAATCAGCGCCCGTGTGGTTGTATCCGCCCGGTCGCGCATCCCCATACCGGCTGGTCAGATAACCACCTCTCACCAGCACCTGGCACACAAAGCTCTCTGGACCCGAGTAATAAATCGGCTCCCAGTAGTAGGCGCCCGCTTCGATGACCTGTCCGGAGTACCCGGGAGGGAAATCGCTCTCGTCGTAGTGCCCGACCGCCTGCGGTGTTCCCTGGATCCACGCCCGGGCAGCACCCTGAACCGGTGGGGGAAGCTGCGCGGCGACGACGGATGCGACCCCATACACGAGCAGAAAGTACGCGAAGAGGCAAGCCCCAACTGCGCCGACCGCTGCCAGTCCACAGCCCACAACCTTGTTCATACCAACACACCCACAACGGAGGCCGGGCGCCCACTTCTTGGGTGATGCGGATCAGATGGGGAAGGGGGGTGGGGGATCAGTAGATCCCGAGATCCTGGGGGATACGGATCCAGACCTTCAGCACCGCGTTCGAGAGCTGCAATAGGCCCTCGCCGTGGCCGAGTTGCGTCAGCATGTCGATGTAGTAATCGGAGAGCTCAAACGGCCCCTGCATGCGCTTCGCCTCGATGGGGCTCACGCCCATCAGCAGCTTGGCGCCCACGACCGACAGGATCTGCCGGCCGTGCTCTTTCTCCAGGAACTCCCCGATCTGCTGCGAGGCCATCCATAACGCCCCCCGGCGTTTGCGGAACCGCCTGGCCATATTCTCAATGGCGGCCGCACCCCCTGGTGTTCTCAACAAAGCCCATACCTCATCCAGCATCACATGATTGGCTACCTCAGGTCTCGCCTCGTGCCTCCTCAATACCTCGCTCCACATCAGACCCATCACCTGCCACAAGTACACCTGCAGCTCCTGGTCATCCCAGGTGCCCGACTCATTGGCGTTCCGCATGCCGAACACCACCAGCCGCTCATTGCGGATGTCGAACGTGGTCGGCGTGTTGAAGTACTCCCGGAAGAGCCCGTCCGCATACGGGTGGAGCATCTCCGCTAGTGAGGCCGCCTCCGCTCGCCGGCTGTTGGACAGAATCCGCATGATGTCCTTGAGCAGTGGTGCGTCCTCCGTCTGCCATGCCCTCATCAAACGCCCGGTCCCTGGCTCGATGAGCCGGCGATCTTCCAGCGCCAGCCGATAGGCTTCGGCCAGAGCGTTCCACTCCGGCCCCTTTGGAATCGCTCGTCCCCGCACCGCCTCACAGAAAGCCACCAGGTGCTTCGTTCCGTGCTCGAGTGGGTTCTCGCTGTCGGGCGGGATATCCAGGACGTTGATCCGCTCGCCCGTCAGGCCGCCGATCTCGATGTATCGCCCGCCGTACTGGTCGCAGAAGGCCCGCATTTCGCCTTCGATGTCGACCGCCATGACGTTGTTGCCGGCCACAAGCGCCGAAAGCATCATCGTCCGCAGCCATACGGACTTCCCGGCGCCTGGCCGGCCAAGCGCCAGGAAAGTCGGCGTCTTCTCCTTGTACTCCCCGAAGGGATCCACCCGGATCGGCAGCTGTGTCGCTTGGTCGATGCCCAGGTACACGCCGGCGTTGTCCGTGTACCTGCGTTGGGCCGGCCAGAAGAAGGTCGTCAGGCTTTGCGGCGTCATGTTGCGGGGCTTCTGCTTGAGCACCATCTCGCCCGTCGGCAAGGTGCTCTGCCAGAGTGCTCGCTGCGTGTACCGGGCGGGGAAGGCACTGACCCCCAGCGTCGTCAGCAGGCTTTCCAGATCTTGGACTCTCCGCTCAAGCGTCGGATCGTCCGGCGCCGTCCGCATAGCGAAGAACCGGATGAACACCGGTGTCTGTCCCACCGTCTCCATCGCCATGCGCTGCGACTGAACAGCGGCCACCTCCTGCTGGTTCGAGAAGCTCGGCAGGATACCCTTGTGGGCCTTCACCATCTCGGTCGCCGACAGTTGCACCTCGCGCTCTCGCAGCTGCCCCGCAACCGCCGATGGCTCGGCGAACTCCATGTACACCGTCCCGGTCCAGCCCCCCGGCAGATTGGCAAGCCGATGGACCATCGCCGGCTGGTGCGGACGGAAATCCTGGATCACGTATCCGGCGACCCTGACGCCATCCACTTCCAGCGAAGCTTCCTTCTCGAGCAAGGTCGAGGGCACCAGCAGCGCCGCCAGCTCTTCCGTCGGCATGCCCGGCCGGAAGGCGCTCGCCTCCGGCGGCTTGTTCCTCACTGGCGCCTGCCCATGTGCCATGGCGATGGCCATGTCCGCCGCGCGCTCCATCGGCATTCCGTTCGAGGCCGGATGGAGCCCCCGCCACACTACCTGGCACATCTCACCCGGCGTGAGGAGGCGTAGGGGCACACCGCCTTCGCTGAAGGCCGTCGTCACGACGCCCGTCGTCCGCGCAAGCGCGTCTCGCGCCGCCCGCACCTCTTCCTCGAACTCGTTTCCCTTGTGCCCATCCCGGCGCAAGCCCAGCAACCCGCCTCGAGCCATCCGCATCGGGCTCTTCCAGAACAGGGTGTAGATCGTCCTCCAGGTAATCGGCCGGTACTCGTCAAACCACAACGCCATGAAAGACGTCAGGCTTTCCGCTGCATCGGAGAGGTTGGCCGTCTGGTGCGATTCCCGTTCGCTCACGCCTTCCCGGCTTGATTCCGCGTGCCAGTACTGCGCCCGCTCGAGGAAGTACTCGAGGTCCGGCGCAGGATCCCTCGGCTCCAGCTGAACCGTGAGCTGCAGGTTGGTCCCGCTTGGCAGCCGCTCCAGAACCGACTGGTAGCGGCGCAGCCAGTAGGCGAAGTCCTGGCCGCTCGCTCCCATGTCGATCGTCGGCAGCTCGAGCATCACCAGGAATGTGCCCTCACGCGTGATGATCATGTCGTCGGTCAGGCCGACGACCGGCACCAGCGGCAGCGTATCGCCCTGCGGCGCGCCAGGGCCGCCGTCCGCTTGGCTTCGTTCCGATGAGGGCTGCGGTTTTCTGCGGCGAAACACGTCTGTCCTCAACGCCTCGACCATTCCCCCTGGATCCCCCTGCGACATTCCCGTCCCTTACTTCAGATTGACCCCCAGCATCACCAGCAACTCCTCCAGGCCACCGCCCCAGATCCACGCCAGCAGCGTCAACAGGAACGCCAGGCTCACCACGCCAAACAGGCCACCCCAGTTGAGGGGCAGGGGCCTGACCTTGACCACCCCTCGTGCCGCCTGCCGCTCGAAGACCTTTTCTATGTCGGCCGCACTGTAGGCCGGCTGCTCAACCGCCTTACGCAGCTCGCGTTCTCCGCTCGTGCCCCGCTGCAGGAACCGGCTGCGGGTGTAGAAGCGGATGATGTCAATGAAGTGCTCCTCGAATGTCTTTCCGGTCGTGGGCGCACGGCCCAGCGCCAGCAAGGCCGCCAGCCCGATGATGAGTGCTGTCACCGCGACCTTCGGGATCAGGCTCAGCGTGGAAATGACCAACAGTAAACCGAGAAGCAGGCCGACGCCGAGGATCGCCAGCTCGCGCACGCCGACCCCGATCACGGTCTTCGGCTTCTCGATCGTCGGCGGCACAACACCCGTCATTGCCTAGCGCCCTCCATCCTGCTGCTCATCTCTCCCGCCTTGAGGCCGGCGATCGTCCGGGCTGGAAGAAGCCCGCTGTGTCTCGTCCTAGGCCGCGGGCAGGTCCAGTGTACAAACCGACCCCCAATCCCCGCAAGTTGCGCCCATGCCATCCGCAGGCTGAGCAGCTCTCCCTCCGGTTGACTACCCCTTCCTGGATCATTCCCTTCGCTCGGGCCCCTTCTTCCTTCTATAGGCCCAGACCCCGGCGCAGCCCACCCGCCCGGCCTCGGTCGGGCAGGTTGTTGTAGGTCACTTTCATCCAGCGATCGAGGTCCGTCGCCTGTGTCCCATCCTCCACCGTTCGACGGGGATCCTCACTCAGCTGAGTCCTTCTATGGAAGGCCGTCTGCACCAGGTTGTCCAAGAACTCCACGCTCGGCGCCGAGCGAAGCTCGTGCGGCCTGACCGCGCCGACGATCTGCCGTGCCGTGTCCAAGTCGCGGGCTGTCATGCCATTCGGCAGGCTCCTCGCGGGCACAGGGTTCCTGAAAGGCGACGGGACCCCGAACGATGTCTCACGCATCGAGGCCCGAGCGTACGCCACGCCCGCCGCCTGCGCATCCGTGCCCCCGATGCCGAGCTGTCGCAAGCCCACCCGCATGTCCACGCCGTGCTTCTCGCCCACGGCCATCAGGTTCTGGTTGAGCTGTCTTCCCACCTCGAGTCTGTGCGAGGCGTCCTCCGGTGAGATCCCACTCGCTCCAAGAATGCCCTTGGGCCCACCCGCTGTGAGCTCACCCTTGAGGTCTCCGTGCGCGGTGTCGATCGCTCTCCCCATCGAAAGCTCGCCCTTTTCCCACGGCTCTCCGGCCGCCCCGTTGGCCCTCGCCTCCGCGCCCTGGGCGATACCCTGCTTCACCTGACTGTGTGCGTTGAGCGCGCCGCCCATGTTCATCCCAGCCGAAAACCCTCTGGCTCCAGGCAGGCCTGTAGCAGCGACCACTTGCCCTATCGAGCTCACGGCGCGCATCTGGCTGGAAGCCTCCCCAATTGCCCCGATGCCACCGGCGGCGCTCAACCCCGCTCCCGCGCTTCCCGCCGTCGCCGCCGCTGTGCCCCCGAGCATCCCGCCGACCGCCGGCGCAACCGCCGCGCCGACTGCAATTCCCGCCAGGTTGACGACCGCCATCACACCGTGCGCCGCCTTCTCGGCGATCTCGATCACCGCGCCATACACCATCTTGCCCACCAGCGTGTTCATCCCGATCAAGACCGACACGATGCCCAGGACTACGAGGTATCCCAGAATCCGGTCCACCAGACCTCCGCCGCTCAATCCGCTTTGGTGTGCCCTGATCCCAAGCAGCGCGCCGGCGCCAAGCAGCAGAGCGTTCGCCGGGCCAAGGAGCAATGCCGTCGTCGTGATCTTCATCCATAGGCCACTGAGCCATCGCAGCGGGCCAACCCCTCCCAAGATGAGCGCGATCGGCGCAATCCCCACGGCGAGGATCAGGATCACCTCTCTCGCCAGCAGCGCCAGCCCGATGCTCAGCACGACCGCCACAGCCAGCAGCATCCCGAACAGGAGCACGAAGAGCTGTCCGAGCCCTGGCGTAGCGACGTACGTGCCCGCATCGATCAACGTGCCGATGATGTGATCTCCCAGGTCGAAGCTGCCGGAGATCCCCCCCAACAGTCCCTCGAAGATGGCGCCCATCCCCGCCGTGGCGAGCTCGATCGCCTTGGTCAACAGGAAGTAACTCGACACCGCCGCGCCGGCGGCGATGACCCAGTTGAGCAATGCCTCGCGTGCGCTGGCGTACCCGGTTACCGAGCTCGTTCCCTCCTTCAGTGCCGCGACCACCGAGACCAGGAAGCTCAGCGGCATCAGGATCCCGGCCACCACGATGCTGACCTTCCACACATCTCGCCGCACATCCTGGAACATGCCTTCCTGCTGCAGAACCGAGCTCCCCAGGTGATTGACCGCCTCCCGGGCCTGCGCTGCCACCTCCCGGCCCATCTCAGCCACGGTGTCCATCAACGCCGCGCGTATGCTGGCGCCGAGGGTTTCATAGGGAAACAGGATCCTCCAGATCGTGTGCCGCTCCACGACCTTCACCGTCCCTGTGTCCCCACCGTCGCCCTCACCATCGCCGCCATCCCCGCCATCATCCACGGGTGTCGGCGGGGGATCGGGAGGTTTCAGCTGCCCAGTGACTGGCAGCATCCCTCCCCCGGTCTCGCTGGCCGCCGGCGGCATCGGGGTGGGGGGCTCGGCTCGCGTCGGCAGCTCAACTGCCAGCAGCGCCACCAGCAGCACCCCCACTATTCCGAGCAACGCCCACCCCACGCGCCGGTTGTCGTTCATGCCATTCCCCCCCCGTAGGGCCAACTAGGGTACGAAGGGGTTGTGGATGTCCACCGTGAATCCGCCCCCCAAGAGCTTGCCCGTCACGCTGTCGATGACCATGTTCACCAGGGGCAGGGTCATGATGGCGACCCCGAACACTGCAATGCCGCCCACGAGGTTCATCATCTCCAGCGACACCCGCCCGGACGCCCCGAACGCCTGTGCAGCCTGAGCACCCAACCCGGCCTTCACCGTCCCGACCGCGAAGACGATCATGATCAAGGCGTAGATGATCCGGATCGCCAGCTTGCCCAGCTCGGTGAAGATCCCTACCAGGTTGTTGGCCGCATCATCCGTCGGCGGGTCGCCACCCTGGGCGTAGGCCACGGCCGTCGGCGCCAGAATGGCCATCAGCACGGCCAACACCACCAGGAACAACACGGCTCGTCTTGCCCAAAGCTCAACCTTGTCCAACGCATCCAGGATCTTCTCGTTCTGCGATTTCGCCACCTCACCCATCGTCTCACCCCTTTTCCGGCCGCCTTGGCCGACACCGATACAACCCCGACGAACTCAACCTGCGGACCTGAAGATGATTCCGATCAGCGCTTTGGTCAGTCCGATCGCTGCCAGCGTCACGGCCAGCCCAATCAGGATCGTGATCAGATTCCCAACCGCTCGCCCGACACCCATGGGCAGGCCAATCAGCTTCGCAACCTGCAGCCCCAGGCCGGCATACACTGCTCCCACCGTGAGCAGGACGACGCCGCTGCCCATGATGATGTACGCCACCATGTTGGCCAGGTCGCTCCAAAAGGCGTAGACCCCCGCCTCCGATGTGAGCACGCCGGGCGCCGAGAAACCCACCCCGTAGAACCGACCGACGAAGCCGGCCGCCAGGGGGCGCACGGAGACGGCGATGCACAGCAGCATGACCATCCCGAGCCCCTGCTGCATCGCTCGAGCTCTTCCTATGGAATCGCCTGTTACGGTGGAAACCTGTGCTTGAACGAGGTTAGCAACCAGCCCGACGAAGAAGTACGCCCCCCCGAGTGCCGCCAATACCCCCACAAGATCCCCCACCATCCCCTGCAACCTGTCCATGACCACGCCAACTCACGATTCGCATAGTCGATCTACCACTCGGTGTTCACGCCAACCGCCGCTCTTGCGTGCGCCACGGCCCGGGCGTTGAACCCGCTGATACCCAGATATCCCCCGAAGATCGACGATCCATTGCCGTCCACGATCACGGTGACTTCCGGTCCGCTGACCATCACTGAAGCCACCCGGTACTCGAGCCAGTTGTCTTCCCCGATCTGGCCCACCATCTCGCCAATCGCCCCGTTTGCCCTCTTCCAGGCCCAATCCTCATTCAGGGCGAACACCCCGTCCTGCCCCGCCTGGCGCATGTCCAGAGTCCCGGCGGCAGCCAGAGCGGCCGAGTCCGCCGCGATCCGCACCTGGTTCTTCAAGTACAAATACCGCCCGATGTCCGTGACCATGAACAAGGCAACGATGAAGATGGGGAAAAGAACGACGAACGCCAGGATCGACTGACCCCGCTCGCTCTCCCGGCTTCGAAAGAACCTTGCCATCCGCTTCATCATCGCCATGTGCATGCGCCTAGTGCCCTTGATAGGCGCTCATGAAAGGGCTGTAGTAGAAGAAGGCCGTTCCCCGGGGCAGGTCCACGGTTGAGGTCCCCCCCATAGCCTCCCAGGCCGCCACGTACTCCTCCCAACCCAGGCCGCTCGGCGAAACGGCAACAGTCAGCCCGGTCCCCCCGAGCCTAGTGCTCAGGAACTCATCGGACACATATGTTTTCGGGATGTCCTCGCTCCACATCGGCTTCATGCCGATAGCTTCTTCCAGCGTGGCTCTGCTGGCGTCCAGGTTGGCGACTCTCCCCACGCCGAGCCCCAGCTGTGCCCGCGGGGACCAGATGGCGTAGGAGTACGCCGCATTCTGCGCCGAGAGCTTCCCGTAGCTCCACCAACCGGCGTACAGGACCAGGGAGATCATCAGGAGCATCATCGGCACGATGATCAGGAACTCGAGCGTCCCCTGTCCCCGTTCAAGCCTGCGAGCCTTGCCGTTCATCGCCTGCCCACCTACTTTCCCCAGAACTGCCAATCGGGGAAGAACGTCGTCCCCCTCACGTTCACGTTCCAGTCCAAACCCAGCGGAGCCCAAGGCACCCCGACCGTTCCGTACACCGTGAACCGTTTGCCCGGCGGAAGGGAATTCGATACCGCGAAATCGGCGACTTCTGTGCCGAAATCGACGTTGGCCGACACGGAGTTTCCCGTCCCGCTCACGAAGCTGCTGCCCGAACCCGATTGCACGGACTCGCGCGAGGCTCCTTCTAGCGATACGGCCGAGGAGAGGTGATGCCCACTCCAAACCGCGGCCGCGGCGAGGGCCAGCAAGAACAGGCTGAACAGCAGCGGGAAGACGATCAGGAACTCCAGCGTCGCCTGGCCCTTCTCGCTTCGCCTAAGCCACCGACGGAGATCCATCCGCCGCTCCTCCCGCCTCGACACCGCGGAAGGGCCCCACCCAGGGGTCCCGAGCCGCGGCTCGCCCGAGCGTCCACTTCGCTTACCAGGTGATCGCTTCCGCGCCGGAGATCGCCTTGGCCCGCACAATCGCCATCACGGCAATCGCCACCAGAACGATGAGAGCTGCAATGGCAACCCATTCCAGCGTGTCCTGACCGTCCTGGTCACCGAGAATGCCCTGGAACACGAGCTCTTTCAGGCCTTTCATCGATCGTCCTCCTTCTCGGTCCTCGAAACTTGCTTCTGATTCATGTTCCGATTTCTGGTTCCAATCTAGCATGAAACCCGCCCCCATAAGCGGGACACACGCGTCCCGCGGCCTGACCTATACGCAGGCGTTTCCACGCCCGCGACACCCTAAGGCCTCCCCGAGAGCGTCCAAAACGCCAGCTGTCCGGGTTCCGTACCGGCCACGTATTCCAGCCAGAGCAGGGAAGGGTCCACGTCCAATCCCGAGATGACGAAGTACATCCAGCCGCTCTCCGGGCAGAAGCTGTCTCCGATTCCCTGGTACTCCCCGAACCAATACCGCTCGCTCCCTCGAAGCAGCGGCACCTCGCCAAGCCCCGGGTATGAGACTCGGTACTTGCTGCTGCTGTACTCGTAGTCCGAGGTTGATATGCCTTCCTTCCCGCACACGAAGACGGCGCCGGTCAACCCACGTTCGTCCCCAAGATTCGGATCCGTCTCGATCCGCACCATCACCAGCGACGCATTCGGCGGCATCACAAGCCCCGGCCGAACTGGCTGTTGCCTCGCCCACGCGGGAGACCCCGTCGGCGCGTCCACCATCTCGTCATACTCGGGGCTGTACAGCATCGGGATGGAACGCCCGGGCACGATCCGGATCTCCTGAGGAGTCACGGTGACTTCCCCGATCTGGCCTGCTTCCCCCAGATGCAGCATTTCCGGCCACTCGGACGTGTTCCCGTCTGTCGCCCGACTCCAGTGATCCCCACTCCGTTGGACGTCCACCGGCATATTCGCGAGAAGCAGCCTCTCCTGCACCTCAAGCTCGGGACCCCCCGCTGAGCCTTCCGTCGATGGCTCGCTCGCGCCGCCAATGGGAGTGGCCCCCGCGCCCTCTGGCGTTGCTTCACCACCTGTCCCGAAGATGCCATTGAGCCGTTCCGCCACAGCCTCCGTGGAAGCGCACGCCATGGCGGTCCCCATGAGGGCGACGCCAGCGACGACCACCGCTAGCCTCCCCACGGCGGTCATTGCGGCAGCTCCCAGGCCGGGCCCGTGGACCCGGCGATCAGGACGATGTCCTCAAGTCTCCAGTCGGCTGGCACCTCCGCCGCCATGATCGTCCCGTTCCTCCCCGCACGCGTGTACCCTGACCACACATCCACATACCTCTTGCCCCCTAGGGTCTCATATCCACTGGCGATGCCGTAGTCCACGCCCCGCCACGCACCGATCCCACTCGCCGACTCCGCCACGTTCCACGGGCCCGCTGTGTATTCAATCCCCTCGCCATCAACCTCCACCAACAGCCACTTGTACTGACCGACCCACCTGCTCGAGCTTCCGGCATCCAGGTACACGTCCATTCCATCGACGCGGAGAATCTCCCCAGACACGAACCTGGCGGATTTCACCGTCAGGCCGAAGGCGCTGTTGCCAGGCGCAATCAACGGGAAGGCCAGTTCCGTGTCTTGCGAATCCACGACGCCCCGCAGGCACTCGGTCACCCCGCACACCGCCTCGACGCCGAGATCCTCAACGCGCAGCTCCTCGAACTCCATGCGCCACACCGGCAGCTTCCCCGCGCCGCGGGGCTCACGCAGATTGCCAGGATGGACCCACACGACCTCATGCTCCGCCGTCCGGATTTCATGTAGCCCATACCCAATACGCGATCCCTCGATGCGTGTTCCGCGGGCCCGCAGTGCCACGGTCTGTGGCCCGCCGCACTCGAGTGCCCCGATGTCCCCACAGAAGGTCAGGGCCGCGCCATCCTTCACCGCCAACTGGGCCCATGTCTTCAGCAGACCATCTATCCCGTCGAAACTCATCTGCACGGCGTAGATGTCCGAGAACCGATCCTCGGACCCGTCCACACTCGGGTAGCGGTACCGGAAGGCCTGCGCCATGGACACCCACACGTCTCCCCGGTACACAACTTGCTCGTCCACGCGCCGTGGGTCCCCGCCTGGTACCTCGGCCGGCTCCTCGTTCCAGCCAAGCACCTCCCGGTTCTCCAGGCGATACCACGCTCCCACCGGCATCTCATCAATCCGCGCCCAGAACGGGGGACCATAAACGCCGGCCGCGTTTCCCGACAGCAACCCCGACACGGGCACAAGCCTCACGTCCTCCACCGGGACATCCGGCGCCAGGCACAGAAGCCAGCCCTCCCGCGTTTCCCCTGCCGCCATGCCTCCCATCACCATCCCGGGCACGCCCGTCTGGTCCACCACCTCGTAGTGGGGGGTGGGGGGAAGGTATTCGTCCGGCCTGATCCGGACGCCCGTATCCGGCGCGTCGAATGCCTTCACCCCTTTCTCGATCGTCATGGGCTCCAGGCAGGGCAGGACCGAATCTGGGGCATCACTATCGGCCACGCCGATCCCATCCCAAGGTGCGTGGAATGAGTCGTTCACCTGCTGCACCTCAAGAGGATCAACGTAGAAGGGATCAATCTCGACCGAATCCACCGGTATCTCGGCCGTGGCCGTGACTCGCACATATACAGCCACCGCCGAATGCCCTCGGCCTTCGAAGCTCCGCCGGATCGCCTCGGCCTGAGGATAGACCATCACCTCGCCTCGCTCCGTGAGGGCATACAGGAAGCGGTCGATCGGCACATCTCGCGGATCCCGCAGGACCGCGAGAACTTCCAGGCCACCTTGCTCATCTGACGGAATCGTCCTGGCCACCCCCTCAGACACCCATCCGGGCACGCTCTCAATCGGGATCACGGCAACGTCTTGCGGACCCATGCCCTCGCCGTCCTGGGCCACAGGTCCGCCGGCCGCGATCATTCCCAGGCTTGCTGCCGCCAGGCATCCTGCGATCGACGCCCGGCGCCATTCGGACTTCAACACGCCAACTCCTCTGCCCCTGTTCACTTCACGGACACCACGGATCCTACCTCGCCCAGGTACACCGCCTTCTCGCCTAGAAGATCCCCTGCTGGTCCAGGATCATGATCAGAGGGATGAAGATCACGATCATGCTCGCCGCCAACACGAACAGGGAGGTGATCAGCGTCACCCGGATCGATGCCCGCTGACCTTCCTCGATGATCGACCGCCTGAGCATCTCCCTCATCGATGCTGCCCGTTGGCGGAAGGGCTCGACGATCTCCTGCCCCTTGGCAATGCTCATCTGCACCAGCTGCAGGAACTCGTCGAACTCGGGGGTAACCGGCAGTTCTTCCTGCACCATGCTGCACACCTGGCTGATCGGTCTGCCCGTTCCCGCCTGGGCGGCAATGACGTTGCATGCTCGCCCGAACAACCCCAGCGAAGAGGTCTGCGCCAGCGCCTCCAGGAGGTCCGACCCCGACTGCAGGAACAGCGAGATCTTCTCAAGCCCAAAGCCCATATCCCGCTTGAGCCGCTCCCGCCGCTTGCGGATCGCCCCGTCCAGGGAGCGGTCCGGATAGAAGAACCCGAGCACCGCGAACAGCGTCCCGGCCACGGCCACGAAGAGGACCCGCACCGGGATCCCAAGGGCCACCATCGCCGCAACGGAGACCACCATCCCCAGCAAGGCGAACACCAGGCTCGCCAGGATCCTTCTGGCGTGGAAGTCCGCAACGGACTTGTAGAACGAACCGGACCGCCGCAGGCGGTTATCCAGATCTCCCCCCTCCGGCTTGATGCGCTTGCTCAGGTCGACCATGAGCGCCCGGCTGATGTTCCCCTCCGCCATGCCTCCCAGACGAGGTCCGGTCGACTCATCCATGATCCTACGCGTCGCGGCCGTCAGCGGAACCGACAACGAGGCGAAGATCAGGAAGATCCCAATCCCGGTCAGCAGCGCGAACGCGCCGGCGTAGACGTAGGCTTGATCCATTCGCGACCTCCTAGCCCAGCTCCACTTCCATCACGCGGCGCACCCGCTGCATCGTCCGCTGTCCCAAGAGGAACCCACCCGCAGCGATGGTGTAGGCCGCGACCTGGACCAGCTGCCCGGTCGGGCTGGCATACACCTGGTCCATGGCGGGGGAGGTCAGCCGCAGCAGCAGTACGAACATGGCGGGAGCGACGGCCACAATGAAGAGCTGCCAGCGCGCCCGGGTGAGCTCGCTGTTCATCCGCCGGCCTTCCATGCCCATCGCCCGGATCGTCCCGCTCAAGGGGGCCAACACCTCCTGAAGGGAGATCGTCGCCCCACGCAGCGCCCACACCTCGAGGGTGTCGGCCATCAGCGCCAGTGAGTAGCTCCTCCGCCGGTTCACCATGTCGCCGAAGGCGGTTTTCACGCTGGCCGTCTGCGTCAGCTGGCTGGCGATGAAGTTGAAGTCCTCCTTGACGATCGCCGGCGCCGTCTCGGCGGCGTGAGTCATGGCTCCTTGCAGCGTCGAGGTCAGGGTCGCGCCGGCCGCCAGGCGGTCGCACATGTCGGCCAGCGCCTCCTCGTACTCCAGCCTCTTCTCATCCCTGCGCCACTGTAACCAGTAGACGTACAGGACCACCGTCGCCCCGCAGGCAAACAGGGCGACCAGCAATCCGCCGCTGACCAGGTACCCGATGGCCAGACCCACCAGACCTAGCAAGATCCCTGTGCGGACGAAACCCGCCGGCGTGACATTCAAGTCCGCCTGCGTTAGGGTGGCATCCAATCCACGTGTCCGCATCGAGCGCAGCAAATCGTCTTCCGGAGCCTCGATGTCGGTTGTCTCGTCCGCCACCCGGCGAAGCGCGCTGATGCGCTTCAGGTTTTGCCCTGCTCGCGTCCAGCGCAGCGAGATCACGGCCAGGAATGCGCCGGCCGCAACCATGAGCGCACCCAGGATATGTGCCGATAAGCCCACGATGTTCCCTCCTCACACCCCTCAAGCCGGTGTGAACACCCTGCTGGAAACCCGAGCCTGCTCGAGCAGCCTGGCATGCACCGATTCATACAGCGGTCCGTTCAGCCGCCCACCGGCCGACTCCCGCTGGAAGATGGCCTTCATCTCGGGCTCGTAGGCCGTTCCCGTCTGCACTACCTTGCCGGTGAGCTCCGCGATCGTGCGCACGTAGCGCCGCTTTCCGATCATCTCCAACGACACCGCCACGTGAAGCGTCGAGGCCACCAGGTTCGCCGCCCGATAGGGATCCAGATGCCGCCCCCGCTCGCTTTGCGCCAGCATCAGGTACATGCGGCTGAAGAGCTCTTCTACGCCGTAGGCATGCAGGCTGGTCAGGCCGTTCTTATGGCCGGTGTTCAGGGCATTGAGCAGGTCGAAGACCTCCGGCCCACGCGCCTCTCCGAGGGTCAGCGCATCCGGCCGCTGACGCAGGGCCAGCCTCACCAGGTCTTGCTGCTCGATCGCTTCCAGCCCTTCCACGGTCGAGGGCCGGGTCCGCAGGTAGAGCACGTTGTTGGGTGTCTTCACGCCCGGGTACAGGTCGATCTCCGGCGTGTCCTCGATGATCAGGATCCGCTGCCCCTTGGGGATCTTGCGACCGAGCGCCATCAGCAGCGTCGTCTTGCCCGATCCGGTCGGGCCCACGGCCACGATGTTCAGCCCCGCCAGGACGGCTGCATCAAGATATGCCGCTGCCTTCAGGCTAAGCATGCCTTGCGCGCTGTCGCCCAGTTCCTCGCCGGCGGCCATCTCCTCGAACGGGGGCCTCGAGAGCTTCTCGGCATGCTCCAGGTCGACGAATTCCCCCGGCGCAAAGGGCTTGGTCATATCTTCGAGGCTGATCTTCTTCGCCCGGGGGATGCGGATGACGCTCGTGGGGTAGGGGGTTGCCACCGGATAGGTCACGACGCTGATGCGTTCCTTGCCCCGCAGCACCGCATCGGCGATCGGCGTCACCATGTTGGCCTTGCGGTTGGAGTGCGCCAGCCCCCGATTTAGGATCTCCAGCAGCCGGTCCGGCGTTGGGAACGATGCGTTCTCCAGCTCCCAGTGCCCATCGCGGTAGACCATCACCTCGCTGGGTCCGTTGACGGCGATGTCCTCGACCGACTCATCCTTGAGCAGCGTATCGATGGCGCCCATGCCCAGCAGGTCGGCCAGCGCCATCTCGACGAAGATGTCTTCGGGGATCAGGAGCCGGGGCGTGCTCTTGGTGAGAGCCTCCTGGTTGTAGTCGCGGTACTGCTGCGCTGCGACCCGAGTTGCAGCTTCGGTGACCTCAGGGCCGGCGTTGGCCAGCTTGTCGGCGGCGAACTGCTTGGACAGCTGTTTGCGGATCCGGTCCAGCACACCCTGATAGGGATCCGCCCCTGTCTCGTTCCTCAGGACGCCGGCCGCCCTGGCGGCGTGAGTGTCTTCGAACTCCATGGTCCCGCCTTTCGCACCTAACGGAACAGCCCCTTCTTCCCGGCTCGCATCAGCCGCTCTGACCAGGCCGCGGCGATCGGCGAGTAGAACTGCCCCGCCACCGAGGCGAACCCGTGCAGCGTCTGCTCGGTCTCTTTGGGATTGCCTTTCCGGTTGGCAAAGCGTGCCACGTAGGACTGCCCCTCGTTCCCCGCCAGGGTCACGTTCCCCGTCGGGTCGTTGGGGATGATCCCCATGGCTGAGATCTGGGCGAACTTCGAGGCCTCTCTTAGCGAAACGCCCAGCCCATCCTGCCACTTGTTGATCACCAATCCGAAGCGGCTGATGTTCATCCCCATGCGGCTGATGATGCTCCGGTGCACGCCTTCCTTGATGTCGGCCACGCTGGTCAGGTCCGGCTCACACAGGGCGATGACGAAGTCGACGCTGCGGATGACCCCCTGGTGCAC